>JGI24711J26586_10002558_pt1 | contig 12868 bp, 7 predicted proteins | sample BioPla3DNA1_FD_26586 | JGI IMG/M metagenome (IMG submission 26586)
TTTGTTATATAAACAGGGAGCACCAGGTATCAAATTGTTCAACCTGCCGTTTGCCGTGTCTGTCAAGTTCTCTTCTGATTTCCTCCAGACTCTTCTCTCTCGTTAGGTCACGCCCTTTTGAGTAAAATTTATCGGCAAAGGCCAGTATCTGTTCTTCAATAGTTCTGGGAATAAAATCCTGGGCAGGCAGTGGCAGAGCCTGTGCTTGTATGTCCTGCCGGGTTATTCCTGTTCCTGTATGGTTTTCCGCCATGGGTGCCAGTCGNTCCAATCCGTTTTCCCGTAGTAGTTGTCCTCCTATCAGACCGTGNTTTATATAAGGTTCCTCTCCATGGCAGTCAATATCCGGAGCCTTGGTAAAGATTATACCTATGTCGTGTACCATTGCACCCTGTTCCAACAGTTCCATGTCCACCTGTAGCTCCGGCCTATTCCTTGCAATCGATAAAGCCTTGTCTGCCACCAGACGACTGTGGGTAAGAAGTATGTGTCTGGCTTCTCTGTCCCTGGGATAGTATTTGTCAATAACCTGAATTACAGCATCCCTGCTCATCTCTACTTCTTTTTAAAAATAACTGCCTCAGGTGCTTCAAGAATATTGGGATGAACAATGCCCAATTGTTTGAGGAGCAGGGGAACCAGATGCCTGTGCTCGAATGGTTCTATCCATGCCCCTTTATCGCTATGCCAGCCTGATACTATCAGAGGTAGGGGACTGTTGCCGCTGTTTCCAAAAGTCCTGCTGCCATTGGTGCTCAACTTGCCATGCCATCCAGGTTGCAGACGTATCAATACATCTCCCGTACGGCTTGGAAAAAGGTTCTTATCCCAAAGGCTTCCTTCCTCAAGTTTGAAAAGCAAGTCATTGAGTGGCAAAGCTCTGTCAACACCTGTCACTTCCATTAAGAATACAGCCGCCTCTTCCTGCATTGTAGTGACATCCATACCTTTACTTTCGATCAGCTGCCTGTCCAGATACAGGTTATTGTCATTTATCTCGAGGGCCCATTTGCCCTGACCGTACCTGGCCATATAGTAAAAGTTGAGCAGAGCTAATGTCTTACCAAGATCTACAGTGCCGGTATTTTGTCCCTTTCTACCATGAGTCCCTGTTGCTGCTGCTGGGGTACGTGCAGAAGTGAAGATTGCCAGATAGTTGTTTTTACCAATATTTTCGTCAAGTACATCAAGCAGCCCTGCCATCAGAGCATCGATCTGCATTATAGTGGACTCCTTTAAGGGTGTAAGCAGTTCGTACTCATCCTCAAGGCTTCCTGTGTTAAACCCAACAGATAGCAGATCAGGAATATTATCCCTTCCAAAGTCAGTTGATTCTAAAAGGGCGACAGTTGCATCAAACGCAAGCTGGTTGGCCGTTGCTGGCGAAAGGGCCTGGAGGCCCTTGCGCTTATCGTTTAGCTGGTCCAGCCACAGGCTTTCATTTGCACTATTTGCATAATCCCTTATGTGCTTGAATATATTGTCCCAGTAAAGGAGATAATCGCAGTTGTATCCTGTTGCATGAAGCATCCATGGCTGGTCAACCCCGACTACAGCAGATAGAGATCCCGGGCCATAGAAATTTTTGAGGTAGTCACCAAGGCCTCTGGCCATGCTATTCAGGGCTGCAGTCTGGTAGTTGGCAGGTCCTTCGTTTGCATTGACAAAGCGACCGGTCTTACGGTCCAGCCATCTTTCACCTACCACCCCATGGCATGAGGGAGTGCAACCTGTGTAAAGGCTTGTAATCCTTGTGCCGGGATAGGCCGACAGGTCGGAAGAATAAGCGCCCATAAAGCGCATTCCGTCACGGGAAAGCCTTATAATACCCTTGTTGCTGAGCTTAGGTTGTATCAGGAGTAACTGATCCTCACTCAGTTCATCAACTACCACAAAAAGAATCAAACGCGGTGCCTCAGGAAGCTGTCCCCGCAGTAGATTGCCGGACAGCAATAGCAGGATGCATAGCACCGTGCNCATCATACGTATCAATCCAGGCATCTGTTGGGGTATGCTTCAAGTGCTCTTTCGAGAATATCTATGGCTGCTGCCAGATCATCAATATTAAGTACGTAGGCAATCCTTACCTCCTTGGTGCCCTTTCCCGGGGTGATGTAAAAACCACTTGCAGGGGCCATCATCACAGTCTGGTTGTTGTAGCTGAAATCACTCAGGACCCACTGACAGAACTTGTCTGCATCATCAACAGGCAGTCTTGCTACCGTGTAAAATGCNCCCTTGGGCATTGGTGAAAATACGCCGGGTATGCGATTCAGTCTTTCAATCAGGAAGTTGCGACGCTTATTGTACTCTACGTTGGTTTCCCTGAAATACTCCTCCGGTGTTTCAAGTGAAGCCTCTGCAGCAATCTGCCCCAATGTAGGAGGACAGAGACGGGCCTGAGCAAACTTAAGGGCTGTCTCTATAATCCGTGGATTGCGTGAAAGCAGCATTCCAATTCTCAGACCGCATTCGCTGTATCTTTTGGATACTGAGTCGATCATTACTGNATGGTCTTCCAGCCCCTCAAGTTCCATTATCGAAATGTGCTGGGCTCCATCGTAGCAAAACTCACTATATACCTCGTCTGACAAGAGGTAAAGGTCATGACGCTTTACTATATCTTTCAGCTGTTCCAACTCCTCACGAGAATATAAATAACCCGTTGGGTTGTTGGGGTTACATATAAATATCGCCCTTGTCCTATCGGTTATAAGCTTTTCAATCTCCGAAAATGAGGGGAGAGCAAAACTTGTGTCGATATCCGAACTGAGGGGTACAACCTTTACACCAGTAGATGAAGCAAATCCGTAATAATTTGCATAAAAGGGCTCGGGAACAATTACTTCATCGCCAACGTCCAGACAGCTAAGGAAGGCAAGGCTTATGGCCTCGGAACCTCCTGTGGTAATCATCAGCTGATCTGTATTGATATTTATTCCCTTGGTCTTATAATATGCTGAAAGTTTTTTTCTGTATGATTCTCTACCCGCCGAGTGTCCATATTCTATCACGTTAAGGTCAAGGCTGTGCATCGCCTCGAGGGCAACCTGCGGAGTCTTGATATCAGGTTGTCCAATGTTAAGGTGGAATACCTTGATTCCTTTGTTTTTTGCTTGTTCAGCAAAGGGAACCAGCCTGCGTATTGGAGAAGCAGGCATGACGGTACCGCGATGTGAGATACTTGGCATAGAAAGTCTGATTACTTGTTTTCCGGGTTACAATTAATAGTTAAATGCGGGATTTTAAGAACGAAATAAATGCAAAACTAAGGAATTTTTTAATGCATTGTTGGACTGTCTTTGTTTATATCTAGGCTTTCAAAAGATAATTTGCTGATAAGTAATGGAATGATTGAAAAAAGAAACATGACTTTTATCATAATGGAACTTTGGCATTTTTTTTGACGCTTAAGTGCTCGTCCCTAAAACTCCCAAAATACTTATATTATGCAAGCTAACCACCTACCCAGGCTTTTATTAATTCTATCCTTTTTCTTGTTGTCATGCTTTCAGCTTAGTGCCGCCGGCTTATCAGGTTGGGTACGTGATACCAAGGGCAACCCTGTTCCAGGAGCGACTGTTTATATCTCTGAGCTAAGAACTGGCACAGNAAGCAACAGTGAGGGATATTATCAGGTGTCTTTAGCACCAGGCGTCTATAACCTCACTTTTCAGGCTGTGGGTTTTGAAAAGCGTGTGTTGAAGGTTTCAATCATTGAAGATCATTACGAAGAGTTGAATATTGAACTACAGGAGGGGCTGTTTCATATCCCTGAGGTCCGCGTTTATTCAGGAGGAGAGGACCCTGCCTACGCCATGATGAGAAAAGCCATTAGTCTGGCTCCCTACTATNTGCAACAGGCCAGTAGTTACGAGTCGGAGGTTTATTTACGGGGTTCCTTTGTTTTGGATAAAGTCCCTAAAATACTAGGTAAGGGTGTATCAGTGAGTGTCAATAGTCAGGAGGCTCAGGTAGGCGAGACCTATACATATGAGTCATTGAATCGTCTTCAATTCATTGCTCCTGATACTTTTCATCATACAATAGTTAGTTCCCGCAGTACCTTTTCCGGACTGGATGATAATTCACCCATTGGATATATCAATTCAAGCTTTTATGAGAATGATAACGACTTGTTCATCTCACCTCTTTCACCTCAGGCAATGCGACATTATAAGTTCAGGTATGAGGGCTATAGCATGGATGGCAATAGGGTGATAAATAAGATACGGGTAATTCCACGTCGTAAAAGTCAACAGTTATTGGAAGGAGATCTGTATCTGGTGGAGGGTTTGTGGTGCATTCATTCGGTGGATTTCAGTCTTGAAACTTTTTTCGGCGTTGTAAACATGCGCCAAATGTACGCACCCGTGTCGGATGGGATCTGGTTGCCAGTTAGTCATAATTTCAGGATAGTTGCCTCTATCATGGGGCTGAAGGGTAAGGCAAACTATGTGAGTTCTGTCAAGTATCTGGAAGTGGTAAGGAATATGAAACTGAGCCCTCCTGCTCTTATTGCTGATAAGCTTGCAGTTGAACCGGCTCCGGCTGAGGAGGTTTCAAAGCCTGTTAGCACAAAAGACCAGCGCCGGATGCAGGAGTTGATGGAGAAAGAAAATCTAAGCAACCGGGATATGATACGTTTGGCTGCCCTGATAGAAAAGGACAGCCAGCGACAAGAGACTAAGCGTAAGGAGGTTCTTGAGATTAAAAGCACCTATATGTTTAAGATAGAGAACGATAGTCTGTATCGTGACTCTGGCATCTGGGAGTCTATACGACCCATTCCCCTCACGTTGGACGAAAAGCGTTCCTTTGCTGTTAAGGACAGTTTGCTGGCGGTGAGCAAAGACTCCCTGGCGTCAGATTCCGCAACTACAGCTAAGAAGTTTACAAAAATTCTAAGCCAGATATTGGATGGNCCAACCTTCCCCAGAGAGGGAGCCTATAAGTTTCGTTACGGAGGCCTGACTGATCTTTCTGCCCTGGGCTTTAATGCGGTGGATGGATGGCGATATGGGCAAAAAGTGGGATTTGAGTGGCAGCAGGATACTCTACATAGGCTCAAAGCTGATGCTTCTGTAGGTTATGCATTTGCGCGCAAGAAGTGGTATGGAGAACTGACCCTACAACAAGACTATCAGCCCTTGCGACGTGGTTTGATCAAGGTTTCCGGAGGAACTGGAGCCTATGATTTTAAAGGGGATATGGGACTGAACTACCTGATTAATATGGGAGCCTCANTCTTGTTTAAAGAGAACTACTGGCGTCTGTATCANAATGATTTCCTGAAGGTGAGTAATGAAGTGGATATTGCCAACGGATTGCGTCTTACAACAGACATTGCATGGCACAATATGGCACCCCTGGGCAACTCAACAAACTATTCATTCTTTTATCGGGATAAGGAGTATTATGATAATGTGGTAGAAAACAGGGGAGTGGTTAATCAGAATTTTGATGCACAAAAGGCTTTAGTCTGGTCGGCCGGTCTTGAATATACGCCTCGTCAGTATTATCGTATAGCGAATGGCAGAAAGCAAGCCTTGCATTCAGCATACCCCACTTTAACTGCAAGGGTGGAGCAAGGTCTGGAAGCTTTAGGTAGTACAGCTGATTACCTTTTATTAGAAGGGGGTATTTACAAAAAGGCCGATTTTTCATTCAAGCCCTCTTTCTCGTGGGCANTTGATGGGGGTTATTATTTACGCAACAGGCAGATGCATTTTTCTCAGTTCAAGCATTTCCAATCCTCATCATCTCCACTCATATTTAACGATTTTACTGATGGCTTATTTTTGCTTGATGATTATGAGGCATCCACTAATTCATGGTATATGAGGGCAGGAGCCACGTATTCATCTCCCTGGATGTTGATAAAAAATCTGCCATTTTTCAGTAATAGGGTATGGAATGAAAACCTGCACATCAACTACCTGCATACACCTGAGAANCCGCATTACTTTGAGACGGGCTACAGTATCAGTCGTATTTTCATGGTTGGAAGCATTGGTGTGTTTGCCGGTTTCTCTGAGGGTAGTTATTCACATTGGGGTCTTAAGGCTGCCATCACCTTGTGGTGATGGCAAATATTTTCTATTTTTGCTGCTTAACTGCCCGAGAGGCATATTTCTGAACAACGCAGAACCATGGAGATAGCAAGTAAGTATGATCCTTCGCAATGCGAAGAGAAATGGTATTCCTATTGGATGGAAAAGGGCTTCTTCAAATCGAAGCCGGATGACCGTGAACCTTATACTATAGTCATCCCCCCGCCAAATGTGACAGGTGTGTTGCATATGGGGCACATGCTCAACAACACTATACAGGACATCCTGATCAGACGTGCCAGGATGCTTGGAAAGAATGCCTGTTGGGTACCGGGTACCGACCATGCTTCAATTGCTACGGAGGCTAAGGTGGTTAACAAACTGCGTGAGCAGGGCATTGCAAAGACTTCCCTTACACGTGACGAGTTCCTGAAACATGCCTGGGAGTGGACAGACAAGCATGGAGGTATCATCCTTGAGCAGCTTAAGAAGCTTGGTGCTTCATGTGATTGGGATCGTACCTGCTTCACAATGGATGAGACAAGGAGCAAGGCTGTTATTGAAGCCTTTGTTGACCTGTACCGCAAGGGATATNTTTACAGGGGTGTGAGGATGGTCAACTGGGACCCCAAGGCCCTTACTGCTGTAAGTGATGAAGAGGTTAACTACAAGGAGCTTGATTCAAAGCTTTACTATATAAGATACAAGGTCGACGGAACTGCTGACGAATATGTGACGATTGCAACAACCCGTCCTGAGACTATACTTGGTGATACTGCAGTATGCGTTAATCCGGCTGATGAGCGTTTCAAGCATCTTGTTGGCAAGCGTGTGCTTGTTCCTCTTATCAACCGTTCAATCCCTGTTATTGCAGATGAATACGTTGATATGGAGTTTGGTACCGGCTGCCTTAAAATCACACCGTCGCACGACGTCAATGACTATGAGATAGGCCTGCGTCACAACCTTGAGAGTATCAACATCCTTAATGATGACGGTACCTTAAGTGAGGCTGCCCAGATCTATGTAGGCCGTGATCGCTTTGAGGTTCGTGATGAGATAGAAGGAGCCCTCAAAGAAGCAGGCAACCTTGTAAAGGTTGAGAACTACAAGAACAAGGTAGGTTTTTCAGAACGTACAGATGTGGTTATCGAGCCCCGTCTGAGCACCCAGTGGTTCCTCCGTATGAGCGAACTTGCAAAGCCTGCTCTTGATGCAGTACTGAATGATGAGGTACGTTTTCACCCGGCCAAGTTCAAGAACCTCTACCGTCACTGGATGGAGAATGTCAAGGACTGGTGTATCTCGCGTCAGCTTTGGTGGGGACACCGTATTCCGGTTTACTACCTGGCCGACGGTTCCTTTGTTGTCGCTGCCACCGAAGAGGAAGCTCTTGCTTTGGCTAAGGAAAAGACAGGCAATCAGGCACTGACAATGGCTGATCTGCGTCAGGATGAAGACGTGCTTGATACATGGGCATCTTCATGGTTATGGCCTATTTCAGTATTTGACGGCTTTGGCCCTGATAAAAAGGATATAGATTATTATTATCCTACATCTGACCTGGTTACTGCCCCTGATATCATATTTTTCTGGGTGGCACGTATGATTATGGCCGGGTATTATTTCAAAGGCAAGAAGCCTTTCAGTAATGTTTACTATACCGGAACGGTTCGTGACAAGATCGGACGCAAGATGTCTAAATCATTGGGCAACAGTCCCGACCCGCTTGACCTGATAGCAATTTACGGTGCTGATGGTGTTAGGGTAGGTATGTTGCTGTGTTCACCTGCCGGTGGTGACCTTCGTTTTGACGAGAGCTTGCCAGAACAGGGAAGGAACTTTGCNAACAAGATATGGAATGCCTTCAGGCTGGTCAAGGGATGGCAGGTAAGCGAAACTGCAGAACAGCCCGAAAGTGCACGCCTGGCTATTGAGTGGTTTGACAACAGACTGCAGAAAGAACTTGCAGCAATTGACGTTATGTTCTCCAAGTATAGAGTGTCAGATGCCTTGATGGCAGTTTACAACCTCTTCTGGGATGAATTCTCAAGCTGGTATCTTGAGCTTGTTAAACCTGCTTTCGGACAACCTGCTGATGCGAAGACCTATGAGGCTACGATCTCATTCTTCGACCAGATGATGAGGCTAATCCATCCCTTTATGCCCTTTATCACAGAGGAGATATGGCAGCAGCTAAACCCACGCAAGGATGGTGAAAGCATTATGGTAAGCATGATGCCTGAAATCCATGGATACGATGAAGCTCTGCTCCAGGATTTCGAGTTGGTTAAGGAGGCTGTCCAAAATATCAGAACAGTAAGGAAGAACCACAATATCGCAATGAAGGAAGCCATCGAACTAAAGGTAATGGCCGGTGAGGATGGTTATGTGGAACGCTTCAATGCTGTTGTAAGCAAACTAACAAACCTGTCATCGGTGACTGCTGTCACCGAAAAGCCCGGATCTGCTGCAGGCTTTATGGTCAAGTCATCCGAGTTTTTCGTTCCTCTTGCATCTACTATTGATCCACAGGAAGAACTTGCAAAGCTGAAGGCCGAACTGCAGTACGCTGAAGGTTTCCTTGCCAGTGTTATGAAGAAGCTNGGTAATGAACGTTTTGTTGCAAGTGCTCCTGCGAATGTGGTAGCTTTGGAACAACAGAAAAAGGCTGATGCCGAAGCCAAGATCGCAGTGCTTAAGGATAGAATTGCAGAGTTGCAATAATATAGCATTAGATTGCCATAGCCCCCGGATGCCCGAGTATCCGGGGNTTTTTGTTTTGATATATAGAAAACACTACATTTGATGAACCATACAATCTTAAGCCCGTTGTAAGTTTTACACAATAAACGTACATAAGATATGAATTCAGTAAAAGTTTGGTTGTCCGTTATTTTACTTATTATTGCTACTTCGGTAAGTGCCCAGGTGCTAAAGCCGGTTAAGTGGAGTTTTGCGATCAACCGTCTTAGTGATACTGAAGCTGAAGTGGTTGCTACAGCTTCGATAGAGGGGGAGTGGCACCTGTATGCAGCCAATATCCCTGAGGGAGGACCAGTTCCCACGGCACTGGTGTTTGAGGAGAATGAGGCTTACAAGCCCGTTGGTGAGTTGTTACAATCACCTGAGCCAAAGTTCTTCCATGACGAAAACTTCGATATGGAGCTGGCGTATTTTACCGGTTTTGCCAAGCTGACACAAAAGATCGAGATATCTAAGCCCGGCAAACATAAAATTAAGGGCTATGTAGTATTTATGGCCTGTGATGACAGTCGCTGCCTTCCTCCTGATGAGGTGGAATTTGAACTGATATTTGAAAGTACAGATGCTGCATCAGATCAGAGCAGCCTTGCGATTACACCTGAATCGGATTCCAGCTCCGGGCAGACTGCTGACCGTGGTTTCTGGGGAATATTTTGGCTGGCCTTTCTGGGTGGATTGACAGCTCTGCTCACACCTTGCGTATTCCCCATGATTCCACTTACAGTAAGTTTCTTTTTAAGGAATGCCGACAACAAAGCCAGAGCTTTCCGTGACGGATCCGTATATGGTATTACTATAATGCTTGCTTATCTTGTGCTGGGCCTGGCTATCGCACTTATCTTTGGTGCCGATGCGCTCAACCGTATGGCAACAAGTCCGGTATTCAACGTAATCTTCTTTGTACTGCTGATTGTTTTTGCGGCATCTTTTCTGGGGGCATTCGAACTTACAATGCCGTCAAAGTGGTCAACAAAACTGGACTCAAAGGCCGACCAGAAGGGTGGCCTTATTGGTGTTATGCTGATGGGACTGACCTTTGTTCTGGTATCATTTTCCTGTACCGGTCCGATAGTTGGCTACCTTCTTGTTGAAGCAGCAGTAGCAGGTAGTATCTATGCTCCTGCCGTAGGTATGTTTGGATTTGGTCTGGCATTAGCCATACCCTTTGCCCTCTTTGCAATGTTCCCTGCAGCTATGAACAAGTTGCCCAAGTCAGGTAGCTGGATGAACTCCGTCAAGGTTGTGCTGGGCTTTGTAATCCTGGCCCTTTCACTTAAGTTTCTTTCAGTTGCCGATTCAGTAAGCCATTGGGGACTACTTGACAGGGAAGTCTTCCTTGCATTGTGGATCGCAATATTCTTCCTACTGGGATTGTACCTGATTGGTGCTATAAAGTTTTCGCATGATAGCGAACTTAAGTACCTTGGTGTTCCACGCTTTGGACTTGCTATACTGACCTTTGCCTTTGTTGCCTACCTGATTCCCGGCCTTTGGGGTGCACCACTGAAGGCAGTGGGCTCCTTCCTACCCTCAATTACAACTCAGGATTTCAATCTTAATGAAGTAAGGGGGGGGCAGGTTGTTGCTCCTGTAGCTGAGTTAAAGGGCAAGAGCATTAAAGCCGGACCATACGGCCTTGTCAAGTACACAGACTATGACGAAGGATTGGCTGCAGCAAAGGAGGCCGGAAAGCCTATCTTTCTGGATTTTACCGGTCATGCATGTGTCAACTGTAAGAAGATGGAAACCACTGTATGGTCTGATAGCAGGGTAAGAGATATGCTTGCAAACGACTTTATTATCATCTCGTTGTATGTGGATGACAGGACCGTGCTTCCTGAGGATCAGCAGTTTGTTTCGGAGACAACGGGAAAGAAGATTCGTACAGTGGGCAACAAGTGGACTGATTTTATGATAAACAGATATAAGGTAAATAGTCAACCTTACTACGTCATTTTAGATCATAATGAGGTAGTGCTAAACACTCCACGGGGCTTCAATTCTGACACCGAAGCCTATGTTGAATGGCTTAGGGAAGGCCTCGGGGCCTTCCGCTTATCCAATGAGTGATGAACGTTTGTCCTATAAAACATTAGATTAATAAAAATCATCGGCGAAAAGTGGACTATGAGAGTCAGATGTGATATTTTTAGACCTTAATGCAGACAAATTCAAGTCTATGAAAAAAGGTTTACTGATTCTGCTCTCCACTTTATTTATCAGCACCATTGCAATCGCACAGATTGACTTTGGTAAACTGGAAGAGGAACAGATATACCAGCCTGACCGGAAGTATAATACATGGTCAGTAACAGTAGGTTACGGACCAGTTGTGTACTATTCCGATGTTATTGATTACACTGTATTTCCCTCTTCAGACCTCAAACTTGGTCCCGCACTCAGGGTGGCCAAGCAGCTTGGTCGCTCATGGGCTATTGAGGGTGAGTTTATAATGGCCGATATGTACGGCAAAAAGTACCAGCGCTATTTTGAAGGCGATCTGATGCAGGGATCACTAAATCTTAAGGCTTATATCAATCAGATAATTTTCAACGGTCCAATCCGCGACAGGTGGAATATCTATGCAAAAGCCGGTCTGGGTGTGAATTTCTTTCGCTCAACCATGCGTAGGCAGGTTGATGGGAGTCTTCTTACTATGGGCGATATATTTACTGGTGTATCAGGATATCCTTCCAATTACAGCGGTTGGAGTCCGGATGATTACCTTGTGATGGGGTACCGTCGTAATGGATACGCTGCGGGTGAAAAGACGGACAGAGAGAGGGTAATGGTTGTTCCCCTGGGTATAGGTGTAAACTACAGGCTAAACAAGAGCTTTGACCTTGGGGTTGAGGCTACGCTTCACAATATGACAAAGGACAATCTTGATGTGGATATGACAGGAGCTGACAACGACTCCTATATGCATGCTTCATTCTCAATTACCTATAAGATTGGTAAAAAGAACAAACGTCATGCTTCATGGACCTACAAGGATTTCAATCTGTCATACGAACGTGACCGTAGGATGCAGGACAACCTTGCACAAAAGCTTGACTCACTGCAACAGGTTCTTAAGGACCTTAGTGTTGTGCAGGGTGATACCTCTGTTATGGGCGACACGACCTATATTAGCCGCAAAGAGATAATTCGTGAGGAGACTCTGTCTGCATCAGTATTCTTCGATTTCGACAAGAGTGAGATTACTGAACGCAGCCATCGTACTCTTGCCGCTGTTGCCCGTTTTATGAAGGAAAATCCTGATATAAATATTACAATCCAGGGCTATACCGACCAACGCGGTAGTGCTGAATACAATATGCAGCTGAGTCAGAAACGTTGCAATAATGTGCTTATGGTTCTGGTTGAGGATTACGGTATTGATAAGTCACGATTTACGGTAGTTCCTAAGGGAGATACCGAACTGTTGTCAGATACCAGAAGTCTTGCACCACGCGGTATTCACCTGGTTAACCGGAGAGTGGATATCTTTCAAACACCTAATCCACAACAATAAATAAGCCTTGATGAGAGCTTTAGCTGCTATATTGTTACTGTTTGTTGCGGGAACTCAACTTGAAGGCCAGGTAAGGCAAACCGATACTCGCGAACTGACTGAGGAAATGCGTTTTTCGAGGGAAAAGCAGTTCAATTCCTGGGCAATAAACGTGGGCTACGGCGCTGTCTTTATGTATTCCGACATCAAAGATTTTGATGTGATTCCCGGAAGCTCCATTCGCTTTGCTCCAACTGTCTGGATTAGCAAACAGCTTTCTCCATCTTTTGCAATAGACCTGCAATATATCAATGGTGAAATGTATGGCAGGTCTGAAGCTTACCAGGGTGCAGATGACCTATATTTCAAGGGAGAGATGAACGATATAACTCTCAATGGAGTATTCTATATTAATCAGCTTAGAGAGTTTCCTGGTCCAATCAAAGACAGGTGGAATTTCTACTTCAAGATAGGAGCAGGTGTTAATTTGTTCAGGTCAAGACTTCATTTCGCTTCTAATGATGAAGTAGTCCGCGAGGACTACTTCAATATG
>JGI24711J26586_10002567_pt1 | contig 12832 bp, 10 predicted proteins | sample BioPla3DNA1_FD_26586 | JGI IMG/M metagenome (IMG submission 26586)
TGGTACACCATCGGGGATTCGAACCCCGGACCCACTGATTAAGAGTCAGTTGCTCTGCCAACTGAGCTAATGGTGCAAACTCCCGGATATTATAAGAGCAGATTCTCCATTTTGTCAAAGGTCGAATTTTACTTTCGCCTTTGCAAAACAATCAAGTACGAAGTCGAGTTCTTCTTTCGAATGACCGGCAGATATTTGCGTACGTATGCGAGCCAAATTCCTCGGAACGACGGGGAATTTGAAGGCGACGACGTAGACGCCGAGCTCCAACAAATAATCGGCGACTTCAATCGCTTTGACAGCATCGTACACCATAACCGGGACGATTGGATGTGTCCCCGGAATAACATCAAGCCCGATGCGCTCAACGCCTTCTCTGAAGTAGCGCGTGTTCTCGTTGACGCGATCGATCAGTTGTGTGTCGCGTTGCAATAGTTCGAGCACCTTGAGCGATGTCGACGCGATGGCGGGTGCGAGTGTGTTCGAGAAAAGATAAGGACGGCTCTTCTGCCGTAACCAGTCGACGAGAGGTTTCCTNGAAAGCGTAAATCCGCCCGATGCACCGCCCATGGCTTTTCCAAGCGTGCTCGTCATGATATCGATGCGCCCCATCACATCGCAGTGCTCCGGTGTGCCTCTCCCTGTCTTACCGACAAAGCCCGACGCGTGCGAATCATCGACCATGACAAGAGCATCGTATTTGTCGGCTAGGTCGCAGACGGATTTTAAGTCCGCGATAATGCCGTCCATTGAAAATACGCCATCGGTCGCGATCAGTTTAATGCGCGATCCGGCCGCATCCGCCTCCTTGAGTCGCGNCTCGAGTTCGTCCATATCGTTGTTTCTGTAGATATAGCGCCGCGATTTCGTCAAGCGTACGCCGTCAATGATGCTCGCATGATTGAGTTGATCGCTGATAATCGCATCGTCTGGACCCAAAAACGATTCAAACAGTCCGCCATTCGCGTCGAAACATGACGAATAGAGAATGGCGTCTTCAAAGCCGAAAAAATTCGCCAGTTCNCTCTCTAGGTCTTTATGAAGCTGTTGCGTGCCACAGATAAAACGGACGGATGAAAGCCCGTATCCCCAGCGATCATAACTCTTTTTTGCAGCCTCAAGAAGCTCCCTATTGTTGGCGAGACCGAGGTAGTTGTTGGCGCACATGTTGATGACGCCTTTTCTTTCGGTCGTATCGATACGGCTTCCCTGTGGAACCGTTAAAACCCGTTCCTCGCTGTATACGCCCGACGCTTTCAAAGCTTCGAGTTCTTCCATCACAATCTTCATTCCTGTTTTCATTTAATTCCCTCTCTTTTCAGGTTCAAATCACCCGGTATTCGTTTCACCTTGGGTAAGTGTCCACAATTTTGAATTATANATCTCACCCGATTCGGTGCACAACCAAATTTCTGCTCAATGCGATATCAGCTATATATAAATCCGTCGTGAAGAAGACNGCTTGTCTTCCCGTCTCAAGTGTCCACTCCTCCATTGTGTTGACAAGTTCCACCATTTGAGAATACTCGGACGGTATGGACGGCGCCATCAGAAAAACTGGCGAACCTTCGGGCATTCCGGATAAACTTTGCGTAGTCCACGCTAGCCGGAGCGCAAGATAATTCTGCTCCGCCGATGTCTGATTGAAGGCGTCGGGTTCAATCGAAATTGGTGACATGTGGGAAGTGATTGACTGTTCCAGTAATGCGGGGCTTCTAATCTTGTGAACGGGAGGCTTATCTACGGACGTCACGGGAAGTGTATCGCCGATCCTACGCCCCGACATTCTGCCAACATAACGAAGCGCCTTAGCCATTACAGTCATAATGTCATCCTTCTCGTGCCACGTGTCCAATACGCGATCAAGCCAAGCGATTGATTTACTGAGNCGGGAAAAATCATACTTCATTTCCGCGATCGNATTTTCGAGCATCGTAAACCGATTCTTTAAGCCTGCGACTTNAACTGACGATTCTTTAGAAAGAGCGAGTCTCTCCCTAGTCTCCTTAATAAGAACCTTTTTCTCATCGATCTGACGTGCTATATCAACACGTTCTTCCGAGATCTGCTTTGCCCTCATCGGATCGTAATGAAGTTGCATTGTTTTCATGCGACTTAATTGACTGTCTCCCTTCATCAAGTCAAGCTGATCGCCTCCATAAAGTTGTTCGCAAACACTCTCATATTCACGGAGCATCTCTGCGTCTGAACGACCATGTTTCAAATCGGCAATTCTTCTTAAGAGATCGGCAATCGCCTCATTGCGATCGGCACTTGACTCACGTTGTTTTGACAACGCCTCGATGACATCGTCCACTTCATTCAACTCGCAAGGTCCGGCGTATTTCTTAATCGTTCGTAGAAGATCGTTATTCAAACGATTTAAATGTCGCTCCGTTGTTTCAATTTCGATGTTGCCTTGCGTCATCTGTCGCTCCAATTCCCCGATGGTCACACCTATTTCATCAAGTTCCTCTCGGTCATGTGATAGGTGACGATCTAAATCGTTAATCTTGGAACGCAGTTCTTCCTTGTCGGGAAGAATCATCTCGTCTGTCTCTACTTTCGGATCCTTTAATTTTCTTACTATTCGCGGAATAAAGGTTGCTACCAGTCCCAAAACAGCAAGCACGAGCAAGATAATACCCACCGTTTTATCGACCGTGAGAAACAGCAACCCGATTGCCATCGCAAGAAGTGAAGCAAGAACACAGAAATGAAACGACGTCGGAAACGTACGCTTCATCGTTCCTTGTTCAACAGCCTTGTCTGAACGAACGAAATTGTCGTGATCTATATCGGTTTTCAATGCAAAATATTCATACTCGTCGAACAAGCTGTCTCTTAATTCTTGATTGTTCTTTATACGGTGTGTGAGCAAGATGCGCTCTTGTTCAAATCTCACTTTTTGTTCACGTCGTTGCCGTGCGGCTTCTTGNAACTCAGCAAGATTGCCTTTAATGTCTACCGCGTTTCCGCGCCATTGAACTAGAGCCATCAATTCATGTACCGTAATGTCNTGCCCAATCTCCGTGATGCGCGATCCATATCGCCCTTCACGCTCCTCAATTTCCTTAAGCTCACGCCTTAGCTCCAATAACGTTTCGTATTCCGATTTACGTTCCAGCAGTGTCGTCAGGCGTTGTTCCCGGGCGAGGGCGTCATTATCCTTTTTGAGATCAACCAACGTTCTTTCTTCACTTTCCAATAGCGGAACAAGTTGATCATCGGGCACAATATTGCGACTTAAAACCTCAATATCATTACGGCATCTCTCGTAATCTGCCATCGTGGAAGAGAGCTTCCCGTGCCCCGTCGATTCGTCGTAGAGAGTTAGTCGCAGGCGGTTCACTTTCTCGCGGAGTTCTTTTAGGCTCTCACGTTTCGCCGTATCCGAGACGTAACAATCAGCAAGCAAGGGGAAATCTAGTTGATGGCCGAGTTGACCGCCTTCATCACCGATAATCGTCTGACTGAAAAAATCGACCTGCCCCCTTGTACTCTTCTCGGACGACAGGCGATATTCTCTCTCTCCACCGGAAAAAAGAAATTCCCAATGGTCAGCTAGACTCTGACCTTGCGAGAAGAATTCAAGATCATCGAAAGAGGGAATCTGTTGCGAAAGCAGTTTTGAATCAGTGCTTTCGCCTAAGATGAGGTTTAAATGAAGATCGGCGAAAGGATCGTTTCCGGCATCATCGGGTTCTCCGCAGACAAACGTCACGCCTTGGCCGATTGCCAACTGATATCGGTTAGATTCATCGTCGCGGCCACCTCGAACCAACCGCACTTCAGATAGACGCACGAAACATACCTCCGCAAAACGACCTCTCTTCTCTCTTACTTTATCATGAAATCAACAACAGGTATCATCGCACTTATATAAGATTGCTTCGGCTTGACACAAAGTCGCATTCCCTTGTACAATGGCTAACGATCGCCGAAGTGGCTCAGGGGTAGAGCAATTCACTCGTAATGAATAGGTCGTGGGTTCAATTCCCACCTTCGGCTCCAACTTTAAGGCAGTTATTGATACAGTTTCTCGTATCGATGGCTGCTTTTTTTGTTCCGAATTTCATTTCATACCGGAGCTGTCTTCGTCAATTCAACAATGAAACGAAAGGATTAGGTCAATAGTTCAGCAAGTCGGCAGTTTGTTTTTCTTCTGTAAAAAATTAGAATACGTGCATATTTATTTTTATTAGGCAAATCAATCGTGAGGAAAAGAAAATGAAACGCAAATTTTATTTCACTTTTGTAGTAACTTTGGCACTCTGTCTGGCTCTTCTGGTAGGTTGCGCCGACAAGCCTTCTAAGCCAACCGGAACGGCTCCGATTAAACTGGGAGGCATCGGACCTCTTACCGGTGGAGCGGCAGTGTACGGTATCGCTGTTGCCAACGGCGCCAAAATAGCCGTTGATGAGATTAATGCTTTAGGTGGCATTCAGTTTGAACTGAATTTTCAAGATGACGAGCATGACGCGGAAAAATCAGTCAATGCGTATAACGTTTTGAAAGACTGGGGCATGCAAATACTTGTAGGTACTGTCACGACCGATCCCTGCATTGCTGTTGCGGCAGAGAGTTTTAAAGATCGCATCTTCACGCTAACACCGTCCGCTTCTTCACCTGAGGTCGTTAAAGGCAAGGACAACACCTTCCAGATGTGTTTTAGTGACCCCTACCAGGGCATCGTCTCTGCACAATACATTCAAGAGAAAAAACTCGGCTCGAAAATTGCTATCATCTACAACAATTCCGATGCGTATTCGACTGGTATTTACGAAAAGTTTATCAGCGAAGCTGAAACCAGAAACCTTGAAGTTGTCAGCACCACGACCTTCACGAATGACACGGCAAACGACTTCTCAGTTCAGTTACAAGAAGCGCAAAATGCAGGAGCAGACTTGATATTCCTTCCCATTTATTATGAACCTTCTTCGCTTATTTTGGCACAGGCCAAAGCGATGAACTACGAGCCGAAATTCTTCGGCGTCGACGGCATGGACGGAATTTTGGAGATGGAAAACTTCGATACGACACTGGCTGAAGGCGTTATGCTTTTAACACCATTTGCCGCTGATGCACAGGACGAGAGAACAGCCTCCTTTGTCAAAAAGTATAAAGAGCTTCATCACGATGTNCCGAACCAGTTCGCAGCCGACGGCTATGACGTCGTCTACGCTATTTACGAAGCGCTTAANGATAAAGATGTCACAGCNGAGACACCGGCAANCGAATTGTGCACTCAGCTTATAGAAATTTTCACGAATGACAAATTCGTGTTCAGTGGCTTGACCGGCNACAATATGGTGTGGTCAAAGAACGGTGAAGTNGCCAAACCGCCGAAGGGCATGTTCATTGAGAATGGCGTCTACGTCGGGATGGATTGATTAGATGGACATTAGCGGGATACATTTGCGTCAGAAAGGAGTAACGCCTTTCTGACGCAGTTTATATACGTTAGGATACCCAGATGGATTTTTTATCCTACTTAATTTCAGGCATAAGCTTGGGTAGCATCTATGCGATTATTGCCCTCGGTTACACGATGGTTTACGGCATCGCCAGGATGCTGAACTTCGCCCATGGCGACGTTATTATGGTTGGCGCATATATGTCTTTTATGGCGACGACCCGTTTCGGTTGGCATCCACTGCTATCAGTCTTATTCGCAATGGTCGTCTGTACCGTGCTTGGTATTGTGATCGAGCAGCTCGCTTACAAACCATTGCGAGCGGCACCGTCACTGGCTGTGCTCATCACGGCGATTGGGGTCAGCTATTTTTTGCAAAACGCGGCGCTTCTCCTCTGGTCTGCCAATCCTAAAAGTTTCTCTTCAGTTGTACCTTTTGACTCATTACGTCTCTTTAACGGTAGGTTGATCATCTCGGGCACGACAATCGTTTCGATTTTCGTCTGCGTCATTATTATTTTGGCTCTGAACACGATCGTCAACAAAACCAAGATCGGCAAAGCCATGCGTGCAGTCTCTGAGGACAAGGACGCCGCACAGCTTATGGGTGTCAGCGTGAACAGAACGATTTCCATTACGTTCGCTATAGGCAGCGCACTCGCCGCTGTGGCGGGAGTCTTGCTCTGCTCCGCATATCCTATTCTCATGCCTACGACGGGCGCGATGCCCGGCATCAAGGCCTTTACTGCTGCCGTTTTCGGAGGCATCGGATCTATTCCGGGCGCTTTCCTCGGCGGTATTCTCCTTGGCATTATCGAGATATTCGGCAAAGCGTATATATCGACTCAGTTATCCGATGCGATCGTGTTTGCTGTGTTGATCATCATCCTGATCGTTAAACCGACCGGTTTGCTCGGCAAGAAAGTATTGGTCAAGGTGTAGCTATGAAACGCTTGCGCTTGCGAACCAATNTCGATAACTGGCTGACGTATGGACTCGTTATCGTNGCTTATATTGCGGTACGTCTCCTGCTTGCAGGCGGCAACATTTCCTACGCTCTGCAAGGTCAACTCGTCCCGATCACGGTTTACATCGTAATGGCAGTCTCGCTGAATTTGACCGTCGGTGTGCTTGGCGAATTGAGCCTTGGCCATGCCGGATTTATGAGTGTAGGCGCTTTNAGCGGAGCGATTACCGCTACGTTATTGGAGCTATTAGCCGATACGACGTCGACGACGTGGATACGCCTTGGACTTTCTACGCCTTGGATTCGTCTTTCCTTGGCCATGCTTATCGGTGGAATCATCGCCGGTATCTTCGGCTTTCTTGTNGGTGTTCCCGTTCTACGACTTCAAGGCGACTATCTTGCGATCGTCACTCTCGCATTTGGCGAGATTATTAAGAACGTGATGAGCATTCTCTATGTCGGCTACGATGCGAACGGCATCCGAGTAAGCATGGATAGCGCCAATGCGCTAAAACTCGATGAGGGCGGCACGATTATTATGAACGGTCCTATGGGTGTCATCGGCATCACTAAACTATCTTCGTTCACAGCCGGTTTTATCCTTATCTTGATCACGTTGATAATTGTTCTGAACTTGATCAACAGCAGAGCGGGACGCGCGATCAAAGCGGTCAGAGATGACAAGATCGCGACCGAGTCGGTCGGCATCTCCGTGTGGCGCTACCGTATGATGGCCTTTGTGACCTCGGCAACTCTTGCAGGCGCAGCGGGTGCTCTATATGCACTCAACTACTCAAGCGTCGTCGCACGCAAATTTGATTTCAATACATCGATTCTCGTGCTTGTTTTCGTCGTTTTAGGCGGTATGGGTAATATCCGCGGATCAATTATCGCGGCGACGGTCTTGACCGTCTTGCCGGAGGTATTGCGCGCCTTTAATGAATATCGCATGCTCACCTACGCCGTTATCTTGATCGCGGTCATGTTGGTTAGAAATAATGCTACGCTTCAACACGTCTACAAACAAATTGGTGCGAGACTCAGCAAAAGTCTGCCAACACGCAAGAAAGGAAGCGAGGTATGAACGAGTCGAGAAGCAAGACAAAAATGGTTCCCTTGCCGAGTCAGGCCATTATCCCCGAGCGTGACGCGACACAAAGACCGATTCTCGAGGTCTATCGACTTGGCATCAATTTCGGCGGTCTCGTTGCTGTAGAAGATTTCAACATTGCTGTCGGCCGTACTGAAATATGCGGACTCATCGGTCCGAACGGTGCAGGCAAGACAACCATTTTCAATTTACTTACAAAAGTCTACCAGCCGACAAGCGGCGCGATCTTGCTCGACGGCAAGGACACGTCCAATATGAATACGGCACAGATCAATAGAGCGGGTATCGCGCGAACGTTTCAAAACATTCGGCTCTTTCCCTCCCTGTCCGTTGAAGACAACGTCAAAATAGGTTTGCACAACGAAATCGGCTACAACATGGGTACCGGTATTCTCCGTTTGCCAGCGTTCTATAAAGCCGAACGACATGCCAAAGAGCGCGNTATGGATCTACTTNATCTATTCGATATGACGCNCCTCGCCTCNCACCGCGCCGGTTCGCTACCGTACGGAGCACAACGTCGCCTCGAATTCGTTCGCGCACTGGCAACCAATCCGAAACTGTTACTTTTAGATGAGCCTGCTGCCGGCATGAATCCTTCCGAAACGGAAGAATTGATGAGCAANATTGAGAAGATTCGTGANCAATTCCAGATCGCCATCATGCTGATCGAGCATGATATGCGACTTGTNATGGGCATCTGTGAAGGTATCGCCGTGCTTAATTACGGACAAATTATCGCAAAGGGAACTCCTAAAGAAATTCAAACAAATCCNCTCGTGATTGAGGCGTACCTCGGTAAAAAGAAAGGTCACCAAGTATGCTGAATGTAAGCGGTCTTCAAGTCTTTTACGGTAATATTCACGCCATCAAAGACGTCAGCTTTTACGTTGAGGAAGGTGAAATCGTCACCTTGATCGGTGCGAATGGCGCCGGCAAGTCGACGATCTTGAATACAGTCTCCGGATTGATCCGACCTACCGCAGGTACAATCGAATTTCTCGATCATAGTATTCTCAATCTCACTCCACATAAAATCGTGCGCAAACGACTGGCACATTGTCCCGAAGGACGACGTCTCTTCTTGCAGATGAGTGTTGAGGAAAACCTTGAAATGGGTGCATATGCACGTGATGATATCGATATGGATGCGGAAATGGCCGATGTTTTCAGTCGCTTCCCCATCCTTGAGGAACGCCGCACTCAGTTGGCAGGCTCACTTTCAGGCGGCGAGCAGCAGATGCTGGCTATGGGACGCGCGATGATGTCAAAGCCAATACTGCTGATGCTTGATGAACCATCGATGGGGCTTGCGCCCATTCTAGTGGAGCAAATTTTCGATTTGATCGTTGAACTCAATGAAACCGGCACGACCATTCTTCTCGTCGAGCAAAACGCTCAAATGGCACTTTCAATCGCGGATCGCGGGTATGTCTTGGAGACAGGCTCAATCGTCACGATGGGAAATTGTATCGATCTATTGAATGACGAACGAGTTAAAAAAGCGTATCTCGGGGGTTGAACTCGCTGTTTCAACGTCATCCCTAGTCGACCCGAAAAATCCGCCGATACGATTTCTCATACAGGCGGAATTTGTTGTTGTCTATTATATGAATCTCACTAGTAGGCAAATACAATTCCAAGTTGCATCATTTGTCGCCTGATTCACTATTTAATGTTGCTGTACTTGACCTCCGCTCCGCGGAAGACGACGGCGCCTATGACGATGCTGATAACGATTATTGCAGTACCTGCAATAACGAAGTTGCCTAGGCTTTGTAAGACCCAGTTGAAAGCATTGATGAAAGGCTTGGCGAGCGCTATGGAAAACACCTCAAGCTTTTCCGGTCCAACGCTGTCAAGATGATACTGTAATACACCGATCACTCCATTCAGGGATATAACTCCAAAAGGCACCCAAAAAATAATCCTGCCGAACCAGTTCAGACGGTAATTTATCGCACCTAATGTTAGCCCGGCAAAATAAACCCCAACGTAAAGGAAAAGTAGAATAACAAGGGTACGTCCAAAATCCACAATGCCGCTCTGTTTTTCCCATGTGGGGATCAGGTCGAGAATACTCGAAATGTAACCATTGAGTGCTGAACTGATCAGCTGCATGATGTGAGAGAAAATGCTGACTGCAACACTTGTGAACAGCCCGAAACAGAGGCCCTCAATGATAAACGCCCTTACCATCGTCGACTTAGGTACTTGATTTTGCGCAAGAAAAACAAAGTTTTCCTTAAAGCTGAATAATCCGGCAACAATACAGGCGATGAGATAGATGCCTTCAATGCCGCCAAACCCAGAAGTAATGCCACATAGAACAACGATAATTCCTATAAGATACAGTACCGTCATCACGACAAACAGGCTGATAAAGTACTTCTTATAATCGCGCGCCAACACTTTGACTGTGCTCATGAGTAATGATTGATTTTTTCTATTCGTCTTCATGTAAGCCTCCTAATTATCGAGATTCATGCTGTATGCAATGAAGATATCCTGTAAGCTTGGTTGGGCAACTTTAATTCCCGGAGGTAAAGCAGGCGTTTCACCTGATTGTTTTACAAGCAAGAATGTAAAACCAAGTTCTTCTCTTTTCTTGATGACCGTGTACGCTTTCTCAACATGCCCCGCTATCTCAGGTGGACCAATTAGGTAAGAATGGTTACCGAGAATATCTTCCACTCTCTCTTCCAGGACAATCCGCCCGTGATCGATGAAGATGACCTCTTCGAGAAGATTGCTGATTTCGTCAATCAAGTGTGTGGAAAGGACTATCGTGTTTTCCTCTTCACGATAGATGCGCAATATTTCGTTGTAGAGCAATTCTCGATTGACAGCATCATGACCCATTGTCGGCTCATCTAGAAAAATAAAGCTTGCCCTCGTCTGCAAAGCCACTATCGACCTGACAATGGCGAAATGCCCCGTTGACAGTTGGTTGAGGCGTTTCTTCTCATTGACGCCGAAGTTCTTTAGTACCTGTAACGCTTCAGCTAAATTAAACCTCGGATAGAACCGGCTTGTGCAGCAACATAGCTCTTTCACCTTCATTAAGTCGGGCATTGTCTTCTCAGGCTCGGAAAAGTAAAGGTCACGCGAAGTGACGTCGTCCAACATAGCCTCGCCGTCGTACAGAATACGCCCACTTGTCGGTTTAATCCGATCGGCTATGACTTTGAGGAGCGTTGATTTACCCGCCCCATTCCGTCCTAGAAGACCGTATATTTTGCCCGCCTTGAACTCGAGGTTAATCGTATTCAAAGCGTGAACATCATGGAAATTCTTCGATATATCACATACCTTAATTGTCTGCATCTTCAGCCTCCTTAATCCAACGGATGAGATTTTCCGATGAAATATCTAATTGCCTAGCCTCCTTGATGAGGGGAAGTAAATAATCTTCCTTAAAGGCGGCCTGACGTTTCTTCATCAGCATTTTACGCGCTCCTTCTTTAACAAAAATTCCAATACCGCGTTTTTTGTAACAAAAGCCCTCATCGACTAAGGCGTTCACTCCTTTTCCGGCTGTAGCGGGATTAATTTGAAAAACCCGGGAAAGCTCCGTCGTTGAAGGTATCTGCGTCTCTTCAGCGTAGGTTCCTGCAAGAATGGCATTCTCAAGACCTTCTTGTAATTGGATATAGATAGGTTTTTGATCCTGACTGTCAAGCTTCATAGGCACCCCCTTTTTTACTTCACCGGTTAATTACTTAACTAATTAACTAGTCAAGTCAAGTCTACTCTGACAAAATGAGGCTGTCAAGACCTTCTCATGTTAAATTCATGTAAATTCGACTGAAAATAGTAAGGAAGCTCGACGTGCATTTTTTGCGCGTTTACATTTTAATAAGGGACTTATTCTACAAATGAAACTGTTTAAATTCAAAAGGGGCGCTGTAACAACACCCCTTTTGTCACAGTTTAAAATTACTTTTATCTCAACGAGGCTCAATCGGCGCCAGCGAGTAATTCTCGTGCGCTCTCCGCAATACGTGGAGCAGTAAAACCGAACTTTTCGAAGAGTACGTTTCCGGGAGCCGAAGCACCGAAGCGATCGATGCCGATCACCTTTCCGTCAAGCCCCGTATACCGATGCCAAGACAGTGTCGTTCCCGCCTCTACTGCCACTCGCTTTCGCAGCGCGGGCGGCATCACGGATTCTTTGTAAGCCGTATCCTGCTCCTCGAAAACTTCCATTGACAGGACGGAGACGACGCGCGCTTGAATCCCCTCTTCTTTTAATATATCGGCGGCGGCTAGCGTCACAGGCAATTCGGAACCCGACGCCATCAGGAGTACGTCCGGTGTCTTCCCTCCGTCACGAACGACATATGCGCCATGCAACGCGTCATAGGCGGATGTCTCCTTCGAGGAGATGTTCTGGCGCGACAAGATAAGCGCCGAGGGTCCATCATTCATCAGGGCCATATACCACGCCGCCGCCGTTTCAAAGCGCCCTGCGGGGCGGTAAACATTCAAACCGGGAATCGACCGTAACATTAGTAAGTGTTCAATCGGTTGGTGCGTCGGGCCGTCTTCTCCAACTCCGATACTGTCATGGGTCAAGATGTAAATCACAGGTTGATTCATGAGAGCCGACAGTCGAATTGCACCTTTCAAATAATCCGAGAAGACTAGGAACGTAGCGACGTAAGGTCGTAGCGCCCCGTGTTGCGCAATACCGTTTGCCATCGCCGCCATCGCAAACTCGCGAATTCCAAAATGAATTGTTTGACCCGTAGGATTCTCTGCCGAAAAAGATTCGCCGCCCTTAATTGTCGTATTGTTCGAGGGCGCCAAGTCGGCGCTTCCACCGAATAGGAAAGGCGTTTTACCCGCAGCATAGTTGAGAATCTTCCCCGATGAAGCGCGCGTCGCCTCGTCTCGATCAAGTACAGTAAGCATCTCATCAAGGTCAAGTGTCAGATCGCGCCGCTCCAAAGCGCGTTCGAGTAGTTCGGCGCATTCGGCATTGGCAGAAGCCCAACTATCGTATAGCTCATTCCACGTCTCCTCATCCAACGCAAGTCTCTCTGACACCTGGCTGAGATATGCCTTAATATCCTCGGGAACCTCAAAGGGAGCAAGTTCGGTAGGCCATCCAAGAACTTGCTTCGTCTTCACAACGTTTTCTTCCCCTAAAGGCGCCCCATGGCTCGAAGCTGAACCCTCTTTCGGTGAACCGTAGCCGATCTTTGTGCGGATCCTGATGAGTGATGGGCGATCCTCGCGCGTCTTCGCTTCGGTCAAAGCGCGAGAGATTGCATCGCGATCATTTCCGTTTGGAACTTCAAGCACGTGCCATCCATACGCTTCAAAACGTGC
>JGI24711J26586_10002569_pt1 | contig 12829 bp, 11 predicted proteins | sample BioPla3DNA1_FD_26586 | JGI IMG/M metagenome (IMG submission 26586)
GAATATATCTCTTTTAATTTATTTAAAGCGTTATCTTTATTTAATTTAGAAATTATATTGTTTAATTCTTTTTCAACCGGGTCACTAAATTTATAGCTATATTTAATATCTTTTTTATCTTTACCGATTTTTATTGCTTCATCTAAAAGTTCATCTACTCCCATACCTGTTGTAGCGCTAGTTTTTACACTTTTAACACCAAGAAAATTATCAAATTTTTCATGATTTAATTTAAAGTCTAATTTTTCAAACTCATCGAATAAGTTCAGAGCAACAACCATTGGTTTACCTAATTCTTGTAATAATAAAGTTAGATATAAGTTTCTCTCTAAGTTAGTAGAATCAACTACGTTAATAACTACATCAGGTTTTTCCTCTAAAATATAATCTCTAGTAATTATCTCTTCCATAGAGTACGGGCTTAGGCTATATACGCCTGGTAAATCTATTAGCTGTATTTTTTCGTTTTTATAAATTAATTCAGCTTCTTTTTTCTCAACAGTAACACCTGGCCAGTTACCTACTTTAAGATCCGAACCAGCAATTTTATTAATTAATGCTGTTTTACCAACGTTTGGATTACCAGCAAAAGCTATTTTAATCAATTTACGTCACCTCTAATATTCTCTATTTCAATAAATTCAGCATCCTCTTTCCTTATAGCAATTGCAGTATCTCTAACTATATATTCTTGAGGATCTCCTAACGGAGCATTTCTCTCTAATTTTATAGTTTCTCCTCTTCCAATCCCTAATGCTGTAAGACGCTGTTTTAATTCACCAATATTACCAATTTTTACTATTTTAGAGGATTCACCTCTTTTTAGTTCTGTTAATTTCATCACTTTACCTCACAATCTATTTTATATTAAAATCTTTNGATTATCAAAGTATTTTTCAAAAAAAATTAGTCGTCTATTTCGACCAATATTTTATTAGCTATTCCATTTCCAACTACAAAATTTGAATTTTTTACTTTTAAAATAAGATTACAACAATCATTTTTTCTTAATTCAATCTCTTCTCCAATTGTTAAACCAATATTATTTAGACGTTCTGACAAACATTTACCACAATTAATTTTTTTTACTACTGCTTTCGTATTTTCTTTAATCATTGATAATGGCATAACCATTTGGAACACCTCCTAAATTGCATTAAGATATCATATAAGTAAATTAATTATAACAAATAATATTTTATTTGTCAAGAATAATTTTAAATAAAATACCTTGACTCTCAAAATATTTCTTATACTATTTAAACTATCGGCTAAATTCCTACATTATTTAGAATTTATATTTTTATTTATATTTTTATTTATATTTTTATTTTAAATGATTATAAATATAAAATACTGAAATTGATTAGCTTTAAAAACCGTAACTAGAATATTTTCATTACAAAAGCTTCTCAATTTAGAGTACTCTAAAATCATCAGGATTCAATTCTTCTTTGGAGTTTTCACCTATATAATTCTATTTCATTCCTTAATATTTACATTTTATTAATGATATTGTGTATATTTTTAAATTTTATTTTTATTTATAATTTTTCCTTCTTTTAGGTATATGCGATATTCATTTACATTTTTATTATATCCATATTTTTTTAATTTTAATTTTATTTTAATTATATCTGTATCGCTTTTTATTTATCTGTAGATAAAAATAATGTTTTAACTTTTCTTTTAATATTTCCTTTTCTATCTCTTATAATCTAAAAATATATCGAAGTTAGGATACGTTTTCTAAATATTAAATATACAAAAGTTTACATTCTTATTTGAGAATTTATAATCTTTCTTGCAATATTTCTAAAAATATTTTATACTATAGTTATCTACTATAATATATAAGGAGGAAACAATACAATGAAACGTAACTTTACATTAATACTATTTCTTATATTTTTTTTAAATTTATTTGGATTTAATATTGATGATTATATTTTATTTAGCAAAGGTGAGGAAGCTTTTAAAAATGAGGATTTTATATCCTCTACAGAGATCTTTTCAGAAGTTTTAACTAAATACCCAGATAGCAACCTTTTTAAGTCTACTTACGGATACTATTTTTTAGCTGAATCGCTTTATAATACAGGCAAATTTAGTGAATCAATAGATTTTTTTAATAAAACTAAATATTTCCCAGCAAAATCTGCTATGTTTATTGCAAAATCATACTTAAATATGGAGGATAATGAAAAAGCAATAGAGGTTCTTAATAAAATGTACACTAAAAACTATAATTATTACACATTTTCTCTAGAGAAAGAAGCTTTTTCAATTTTATCTGAATATAATGAAAAATATACTATAATATTAGACATTCGATATAATAATAATTTTACTAATATATCAAAATTATCTTTTGATGATTTAGTGTTTAATGGTGATTTTTTTTCATCTAAAGGTGACTTTGGTAATGCTATCAGACTGTATCGTCAAGCTCTTAACTTAAAAAAAGATGATGACATTGAAATTAAAGTTTTAAGTACAATGTTTCTAAAGAAAGATTATGTTGATTTAGTAAATGTTGGATTAGAATACTATAAAAATAGTTCAAAAAAGGAGATTGTTGCTTACCATATTGGTGATGGATATAGAAGACAAGGAAATATCCCAAAATCAATAGAATATATGTTAAAAGCAACGGATTCTTCTATAAAAAATGATCGTAACCTTACTTTAGGAAGACTTTATTATCTAAGTCATGATTATGAAAATGCTCTTAAATATTTAAATGAGACAACTTCATTCTATGCAGAGGAATATATTATAAAATCATATGAAAAAATGGGCAATCAAAAAGATATGAATAATCTTCTTGTAAGTAGAATAAAAAATCAACCTTATTCAGATAAAGCTGCAGAATATAGATATCGTTTATATGAAAACGAGAAAAATAAAAACTATTTACACTGGATTATCCATTATAACATTAATTCTTATTATTATGAACTTGCTTCAAATATTACAAAAGAGAGTAAAAAACTACCTAGTTTTGATATTGAAAATAAAATGAGTGCTTATAAAGATTTTTTTAATAAAACTAATAGTCTTTCTAAATTAAATAATAGTGAATTTCTTAAAATTGAGTTTGATTATACTATATTCCCTAAAGAAGATGCTGTTTTCAAAGCATATCTTCGTACAAAAGTTTTAGAAGAAAATAAAAAATATTATGATGCAACTATTAATTCATGGAGAAATAATTTTTCATTCTCACAATATAAAGAGCTTGTTATGTTATTATATCCAAAATATTATAGAGAATACATAGAAAATTCTGCAAAAAAATANGGTGTTGATCCTAATTTTGTATATAGTATTATTAAGCAGGAGAGTTTATTTAAAGAGGATACTATTTCTAAAGCATCTGCATACGGACTTATGCAAATAATAATACCAACTGCACAAATGTTTGATAAAAATATTACTCCCCATACTCTATTGGAACCAGAAAAAAATATTGATATTGGTGTACAATACTTAAAATTCCTTCTAAAAAAATATAATGGTAATATGAAGTTTGCTGCAGCTGCATACAATGCAGGCCCTCATAATGTAGATAAATGGATTGTAAATAACGATTTAGATGTTGAAAAAATACCATACACTGAAACAAAACAATATGTAAAAAAAGTATTAACAAATTACAATAAATATAGTACGTTTTATTAAATTTTAACTTAATTTTGGGGGAGTTTTTGCTTTATATTTAAGAGGTGATTATAATGAATATAGGTAATCTTAATTCACAATTTGCAACATACAGTTTAAAGGCTACACAAACAATGTCAAAAGAGCAGGCAACTCAAATAATAGAAGCTGGATTAAAAATACAGGCTGCTCCTTCCACAGCAAAACTTGCCAGTCAAGTAAGTGCAAGTATTGAACGATCCAAAGTAAATATTTTAGCATAAATAAAGTTTAATTACTCCCCCTCTATTACAACTTCTAAATGAAAGGTGGTGACAAGCTACTATAGTTTATATAATATGTAGCTTATACATGGATAATACTATTTGGAAAGTTAATTCTTTCCCCTATCTAAATGAAAACTATAATAATAGCTCAAATATTGATCCTATTATATTTGATATACTAAAAAATAAAAAAATAACCTCAAATTATGATATAGATAAATTTTTAAATCCTGATTTTTCTAAATTAGGAGATTCTTTTTTATTAAGTGATATGAATATTGCTTGTAATCGAATTTTTAAAGCTATAGAAAATAATGAAAAAATCTGTATTTATGGAGANTATGATGTTGACGGTATAACATCTGTTTCTCTTCTTGTTATGGGATTTCGTAAAATTGGTGTAGATGTTAGTTATTATATCCCTATTCGTGATGAAGGTTATGGCTTAAATAATGATGCACTTAAAAGTTTATCTGATGATGGTATTAATTTAGTTATTACTGTTGACTGTGGGATCTCCTCTATAAATGAGATTGACTATGCTAATTCTATTGGATTAGATGTAATTATAACAGATCATCATGAAATAAATAANGATTTACCAAATGCAGTTGCTGTTATTAATCCTAAACGTGTTGATAACAAGTATAAATTTACAGAACTTGCAGGTGTTGGCGTTTCTTTTATGCTTTTACACAGTTTATATAAATTAAAAAATATGGGAGATGAGGTATTAGAATTTATAGATATTGCATGTATCGGAAGTGTAGCTGATATTGTACGACTGGTAGACGATAATAGAATATTTGTAAAACTAGGGCTAGAAGTTATAAAAAATACAAAAAATTTGGGACTTAAAGTTTTTTTAAATGAACTTTTTAAAGAAAAACCAGATACAATTATTGATTCATATGCAATTGGTTTTAGGATAGCACCATGTTTCAATGCATCTGGTAGACTAGATGATGCAAAAAAATCTGTTAAACTTCTAACATCCACTGATAAAATTGAAGCTAAACATATTTCTCTTGAACTAATTTCTGATAATAACGAAAGAAAAACTATACAAAATGATATACTAAAAAAAGTTGAAGACCAAATTGTGAGAGAAAAATTAAGTGAAAATCCTGTTATTATCGCATATGATAAAGGGTTTCATCACGGTGTTATAGGTATTGTCGCATCAAAAATAGTGGATAAATATTATAAACCTGCTATTATACTAGAAATTAAAGAAGATGAAGGGATTGCTGTTGCGTCTTGTAGAAGTATAGAGACTTTTAATATTGTTAATGCATTAAATAAATTGAAAGATTTATTAATAAAATATGGTGGTCATGATGCTGCAGCTGGTTTTTCCATTTCCATATCTAATTTAGATGAATTTAAAAGAAGAATATTTGAATATGCAAACGAGACAATGACTGTATCTGATTATATAAGAAGAATTAAAATAGATAATGAGATTATTATGGAAAAAATTTCATATGATTTTTGTAAGACAATCTCTCTTTTAGAGCCTTTTGGTTTTGGAAATTACGAACCTGTTTTTTTTATGAATAATATCCCTATCTCNTTTAAAAAATTAGTCGGTGCAGATAAAACACATCTAATGATTAAAATCTCTATTGATAATAAAGATATTCAGTGTATGGGATTTAGTAAAGGTCATCTCTATGATAAAATTGATATATTTCAATCTTATAATATCGCTTTTAAATTAAAAAATGAGGAATATCTTGATAAATATTATACAAAAATGTATATTGAAGATATCCATCCACCAACAATTAAAAATAATTACAATATATACTACTATTATTTAAAAAATACGATATTTCCTATTGAATCAATAGCTTATACAAAACAGGAACTTCCACTAAATAAAACATATAATATTAAACTAAATAGCGATAATTCCGCTGAAATTGTATTTTCTACAAAAACATACGGTTATCTTAATAATGAGACTGCTTATTTTTTACATAAGCTTAATGAAAATTACAATTACCAATTTCAAGCTAAAGTGAAAAATATTATAACAAAAGATAAACATTTTATTATTGAATTATCTATTAACCGTTTAACTGAATTGCAAATTTTTTCTACAAAAGATAGTATTATTTTTAACGAAATTAAAAATTTCCTTTTACCTGATTTTAATTATAACTCTTTACAAAAAAATATTTTAAAGGAAGTTTATCATAAAAAAAATAATATTTTAATTAATTACAATGAAAATCGTGGAATTAATACTGCACTTCTAACTTTAGCAATGTTTTATTATATTAAGACTGGGGAAAAAAGTGAATTCATATCAAAAGAAAAAATTTTAAATAAGGAAATTTATTCTAATTATTTTGATTTTCATAGTGAATTTAAAAACTATAAATCACCTTTTTATGTAATATATGGTGATTTTGAGAAAGACGTTCTAGATAATATAAAAAATCCAGTAGTCATTATAAATAGTAATGAAACTTTACCCAATTTTACTAAATTAGATGATGATATATCTATACCTAAAAATATAAATATTATTAATTTAGAGGAATTTTATAATAAAAAATTAGAAAATAGTAATATTTATTCAAAAAATATACCGACTAAAGATAAATTACAGATTTTATCTAATATAGAAAAAGATAAAATTATTGCAACTAACGATATTAAAATTTTATTATAAAAAAAGATGGAGATAATCTCCACCTTTTTTTATATTACTTTAATTTTTCCATTTTTTATGGATTTAAAAATACTTTCTATATTAAATTCATCTATATCAATCTCCATTTTAGGTGATTCAATTCCATCTAGAAAATGTGCATCAAATGAAGAAAATATTGGCTTATTTATATGATATTTCTCTTTTATTTTTTCTATTTTTTGTCTATTATATATCTCAAAACCATCAAAATCTATCTCTGGAATATAACCTAAATTTGATATTATACTATTTGATCTATCTATATGTGCAGGTATTATAATCCCATCTCTCTCCCTTACAATTTTATATAATTCATCAATACTTATTTCGGTACTTCCTGATAATAATTTCTCCTCTTTCTCACAATAATCATCATTTTCGTTTAAAATAAGCTGATACCCATAGATATCCTCTCTATTTTTTATATTTGGTAGTCTATTATAGACTATTTTTTCCACTTCTCTAAAATCAGCTATATTTTTAAAATATACTAATATATGCGTTTCCTCAATAGTCTGCACTTCCATACCATATATTAAGATCATATTCTCTTTTTTTGCCATTAATTCAAAAATATCTAAATTTTTTCCACTATTGTGATCGGTAATTGCAAAAATATAAATATTATTTTTTTTCAATTTAGAAATAATAGGTTTAGAAGTCATGATTAGATCAGCACATGGTGATAACACTGAATGGATATGTAAATCTATATAACATTTCATCCTCTTACACCATTTTCATAAAGTTTACCTGTTATCTCAAAGCTATTTAGTTTTGAAGATAAAATTGCTATCTCTTCAACTTTTGCCCTGTTTAAAAACTCTTCATTTGGTAAATGCCCTTCTGCTATAACAACAGCTTTAATATCAAGCATTGATGCTACTCCAATTACATTCATATTTGTATGTACAGTTATCCAAATACTGTCACTTTTCGCCTTTCCCATTACTTCACTTAATAAATCACATACATACCCTATTTCTATATTATGGTCCATGTTTTTTTCTACTAGTATTTCCAGATTAAGTTTAGAAACTATTTCGCTTAAATTCATTAGCATACCCCTTTTTCTATACAATTTAATATATACATACATTCTTCGAAAAATAGATCTGAATAGCATATTAATCCTTTTTCATAACTTTTTATCTTTTTTTCTAATAAAGATAGTTTTTGAAGTTTAAATTCATCTGTTATTATATTACTCAATTCTAAAATATTTTTTTTAATGTCATTAATTATTTTTATATTTTTATTTTTATAAAATAATTCCATTAACATTTTTTCGATTTCTAATATTTTATTTTTTACTACTTCACATGTATCCACACACATTATAAAAATCCCCTTTCTTTTATATAAAATACTTAATAATACATTTTAACATGTTTTTGTCATTTTATCAAAATTTTTTTCAAAAAAACATTTTTTTTACGATTTTAAAACACTTTTTTTATAATTTGATTTATTTATACTAAATATGATATAATAAAATTATTTTACGTATGGAGGTTATGATATGAATACATTTACAAGTAGAACCAAACTACTTCTGGGTTCTTATAAAACTACTAAACTGGAAAAAAGCCATGTTGCTATTTTCGGTATTGGCGGTGTTGGTTCTTTCGTAGTAGAAGCTCTTGTAAGAGCAGGAGTTGGTAATATCACTATTGTAGATAAAGATGTCGTTGATATTACAAATATTAATAGACAGATAATTGCAACACATAGCACAATTGGTAAGGTGAAAGTTGATATTATGCGAGAACGTGCTATTGACATTAACCCAAATATCAATATATTTTCACACAATATATTTTTTAATGAAAATACGAAGCATCTTTTTTTCAATGATAAAAAATATGATTATATTGTTGATGCAATTGATAGCGTTAAATCAAAACTACTACTTATTGAGTTATCGTATGAAAATCATATCCCTATTATAAGTTCTATGGGAATGGGAAATAAAATAGATCCCAATAAGATCGAGGTTTCGGATATATCAAAGACTTCAGTATGTCCTCTAGCAAGAGTTGTCAGAAAATATTGTAAAGATAATCGAATTTATAAATTAAAAACAGTATACTCAAAAGAGGAATCTATTAAAAATGAATCTAATTTAATAGGTAGCATCTCATTTGTACCTTCTGTAGCTGGACTTATTATTGCTAGTGAAGTGGTAAAAGATATTATTAAATAACCTAGCTATTAGTTAAAATTATAATGACCATAAAAATTATTTAGTTCTCATATAATTCTATGGTCATTATTTTTTATAATTTCTCTGCTATTCTATCTTTTGTATATTTTATAATATTTTCTATCTCAATCTCTATTTTGTCATCTTCTGATCTAAATTTAAGCTCAACTTTACCTGCTGTTACACCTTTTCCTACTACAATTTTAATCGGAAATCCTATTAAATCTGCATCTTTAAATTTAAATCCTGGTCTTTCATCTCTGTCATCTAAAACTACCTCTATATTTTCTTTTTTCATTTTATCATATATTGTATTTGCAACTCTCATCTGTTCATCGTCTTTTACATTTGCAGGGATTATTATTACATGATAAGGTGCTATTGACATAGGCCAAATGATACCGTTCTCATCATTATTTTGCTCTATAGCTGCTGCCATTGTTCTTGAAACTCCAATTCCGTAACATCCCATTATCATATGATTTGTTTTCCCTTCCTCATTTAGATAAGTACAATTTAATGCTTCGGTGTATTTTCTACCTAATTTAAATATTTGTCCCACTTCAATACCTCTTGCACTATTTAATTTTCCACTTTCACATCTAGGACAGCCTTCCCCAAGTTTAACTTTTCTAATATCAAAAAACTCATCTAATTTATAATCTCTATTATGATTTACATTAATATAGTGTTTATCCTTTACATTTCCACCAGATATATAGTTTTTAAGAGATTTTACTGTTTTATCGGCAATAATCTTTATATTAGTTATACCAACTGGACCAATATATCCTTTTTTTAATCCTAGTTTTTCTATATCTTCATCTGTTGCTTGTTCTACTTCGGTAGCATTTAGCCTATTTTTTAATTTTATCTCATTAATATCATAATCACCACGTATTAAAACCATATAAAATTCCTCATCTACTTTGTATATCAACGCTTTTAAGGTATCTGATTCTTGTTTTTTTAGGAATTCTGATACTTCTGCTATTGTCTGTTTATTTGGAGTGTCTACTAATTTCATCTCTAACTCATCAATATCGGTACTATTTTCCATAGAAATATTACTTTCTGCTTTTTCGATATTTGCAGCATAATCACAACTATCACAATAGATTACTTCATCTTCACCTGATTCTGCAAGTACCATTATCTCGTGAGTTATGTCCCCACCAATATTACCAGAATCTGCTTCCACAGCCCTAAAANTAAGTCCACAACGTGTAAAAATACGGTTATAAGCTTTATGCATCTTTTGGTATTCCTCTTCCAACGAAGCTTCATTTGTATGAAAGCTATACCCGTCTTTCATTAAAAATTCTCGTCCTCTCATTAATGCAAATCTTGGTCTTCTCTCATCACGAAATTTTGTCTGTATTTGATATAAATTCACAGGCAGATCCTTATATGAATTTATCTCTTTTCTCACAATATCGGTAATAACCTCTTCATGTGTAGGCCCTAATAGATAATCTTTATCATGTCTATCTTTTAATCTCATCATCTCTGCACCCATTTTTTCCCAACGACCCGATTCCATCCACAATTCAGCTGGTTGTAATACAGGCATATGTACCTCTTGTGCACCAGCTTTTTCAAGCTCTTCCCTTACAATATTTTGAATTTTTTTAAGTACTCTATATCCTAGAGGTAAATAAGAGTAGACACCACTTGACAATCTTTTTATCATACCAGCTCTTGTTAAAAGCTTATGACTTATTACTTCAGCATCTTTTGGATTTTCTTTTAAAGTTTTTAGAAATAACTTGCTAAATTTCATACTTTTTCGTTATAGATACAATATTATTCTATAACTCCCTCCTATCTTTTTTATAAGTATTTAATATAGTTATTTTTCTTTTTATAAAATATAAAAATTCATTTAAACTATTATTATTCTTGCATTATATCATATATTAAAAAAAATTTTAACTTATTTTATATATAATTACTAATTTTTTCATAAAGTTCTACAAAATTAAATGGTTTTGTCATATAGTCTGACATCCCTATTTGAAAGCATCTTTCTTTATCTGTTGTAGTTACGTATGCTGTTACAGCAATTATATTTATCTCCCTATTCTCTTTTTTTGATTTTTCCAAAATTATCTCTGTTGCCTCATAACCATTCATTATAGGCATCTGAATATCCATTAAAATAAGCTTTATATTACTATGTTTTTCATATGCTTCCACAGCTTCTTTCCCGTTTGTTGCTTCTATAATATTATATCCTTTTTTCAGAAGCAGAGTTGTAATAGTTAATCTATTTGTTTCATTATCTTCAACTACTAGTATACTTGGATTGTTTTCATTTTGTGTATGCTCTAAATTACTATTATTACTATTATTACTATTTATACTTATCTCTTCATATATGTTAGCTGTATCCCTTTTTTCACTTATTTGATCCTCTACATATTCAAATTTTTCTATATTTTTTTTCGTTTCATTACTAATTACAGAAGAAATGTTAAATATATTTTTTTCTAGTTTACTATATACTTCATGTTTTTTAATAGGTTTAATAATATAATCATATTTTTTATTATTTTTTAAATCTTTTTCTAATACTTCTATCGGATTAACTAATACAATTATTTTATTTTTATTATAATTAAAAATAGAGATTTCTCTGTAAAACTCATCAAGTGTTTCATCGTCAGTTTTTTCATATATAATTACATCAATATTTTTTAGTATTTCATTATTTAATTTAATTTGAACTTCGTTATTCTTTAAGTTACTAACTTTTATATTTTTTTCTTGTAGTATTTTACACATTATATTTTTATTTATATCATTTTCATATATGAATAATATATTTTTATTCTCTAAATTATTAACTTCATTTAAATTAACAAAATCAAAAGAAACTTCTTCTGCTGCTATCGTAAAAACAAATTCAGTCCCCTTATTCAACATACTTTTATAAGTAATATCCCCATCCATAAGATTAACAAGTTTTTTTGCAATAGGGAGTCCTATTCCAGTTCGACTATAGTTATATGTTATCTGTGAACTATTTGATTCCAATAAAAATATATCTTTTTCAGATTCAGGCATCCCTTTTCCTGTATCTAATATTTTAAAAAGAAGTATATGTCTATTTTCGCTACTTTTTTTCACATCTATTTTAATATATACATAACCTTTATCCGTATATTTAATTGCATTTGATATTAAGGATATCAGCACTTGATTAAGTTTACCCTTATCGGACTTTATATTTATAGGTACTTCTTTTGATATATAGTACCCTATTTCAATCCCTTTTCTATAACCAGATTGAAATATTTTAGATATTAAGTCCGATACTAATTCCTCAAGATTAAATCTATTTGCCTCAATTTTATTTTCACCTGATTCTATTTTAGAATACTCTATTATCTCATTAATTGTAAGATTTAAATTATTTGCCAATATTTTTATATCTTCTATATAGTTTTTTTGCTTTAGAGTTAAATCAGATAATTGAGCTATATCACATATTGATATAATACTATTTAAAGGTGTCCTGATTTCATGTCCCATATTTTTTAATATCATATTTTTTGCCTTCATGGCTTTTATAGAGATCTCTTTTTGAAGACTTTCTTGTTTTTCAAGTTCTTCTTTATTTTTTTTATATTTTTCTATTTCGTGTTTTTTTTCCTCTATAATTTTTTTATAATCAATTCTTTTTTTGTAAAAAATATATATTATAATTAGTGTTGTAAAAAACATAAGCATAACCCACGCATACCAATATTCAGAAAAAAAACTTTTCTCTAGTTCAGCATATTGTTCATTTAAATATTCTTCCCCTATATCGTTAATGTATACGTTTTCGATCTCATTTAATATAATGTTTTTTAAAAAACTTTTCAATATATACATATGTTTCCCTCTTTTCTATACCTTAGGTAGTCTAATTGTAAAATTTGTATATTCATTTATAATTGAATCTATTTTTACACTTCCGCCATGTTTTTCAATAATATC
>JGI24711J26586_10002573_pt1 | contig 12823 bp, 7 predicted proteins | sample BioPla3DNA1_FD_26586 | JGI IMG/M metagenome (IMG submission 26586)
AGACTATAGGCGAAAGCCTTTGCAAATGAGCTTCCTACGAGTAAAGAGCCCAATAATCCGGGACCATTTGTGTAAGCGACCGCACTTATCTGATTTTTGTTTATCTTTGCACGTTTAAGTGCGGTGTCCACTACCGGGATCATATTTTGTTGATGAGCGCGAGAGGCTAATTCCGGTACTACACCTCCATATTCAGAATGTACTTTTTGTCCTGCAATAACGTTAGATAAAATGGTGGTATTAGAAATAACAGCAGCCGAAGTGTCATCACAGGAGGATTCTATACCTAAAATATAAACTGACATTGAACAAACAATTTTATGAAACGCAAAATTACTAAAAAAATCGTGCAAATTCTCCTTCGGGTGCTGCTCGTTTTTTTTGCTTTGGATCTTTTCCTNGTTTTGCTTGTTTTTGCTCCTCCGGTTCAAAAGTTGATCATTAGAGTGGTCGAGAATAAAATTGAGTCCGTTACAAATACCCCTATCTCCATTAAATCGATATATATTGATCCGTTATTTAGACTCCATGCCAAAGAGGTAAACATTATGGATCACCACAAAGAAAAGATGATCTATATTGGTGCTCTTAAAGGAAAGTTATATCGAATCCGTTCCTCTTTTTCCCAATTCTACTTCAGCAATGTTGTAGCTAAGGATAGCAAGGTTGTGATTCGGCGCTATCTCGGTGAAGACAGATCAAATATTGCACTTTGGGCCAGTCATTTGAAGAGTGACAAAGAAGAATCATCCTTTCTGCTTCATTTTGATGATGCCGAATTGGTTAACGGATGTTTTCAACTCATCGTTGATGAGAAAAGAAGAGCCACATTAAGTGACACCATTGATTATGGATTTTTTGAATTAAAAAACATAAACAGTTTATTATCAGAGTTTAACGCAAGTAAAAAAGAGGTTTCCCTCAATATTCTCCAGCTCAATCTGGAGCAATACACGGGCTTTAAAATAGAAAATTTCACCGGTGAATTTAAGATCAACAGCAAAGAACTTGCCATATCTCAATGTAGTTTCAAAACCGAAAAGAGTAAAGGAACACTCAACTTTGGTTTTCATTACGACAATTACAGTGATTACTCCAATTTCATGGATAAGATTCAATTCGATGTGGATCTGCATAACACTTTCATTCACATGGATGATATAGCTTGTTTTGCTCCGGCTATCAAAGGAATGCATAATTTGATCCGGATTTCCGCAAAAGGAGATGGTCCTTTAAATGCGTTGAAGATTACAAACTGCCATGCAAAATATGGATTGATGAGCTATATCAGCGGAGATCTTGCTTTTTTTAATATTTCTGATCCCATCAATATTTTATATGAATTTCAACTCAACCCTTCTCAAATCAATTTAGAAGAATTGTCAAATTTTTATCTACCGGGAGGGAAACAAATCGGACTGCCCAAACGAATTACTCAGATTGGCAATAGCACCATCAGTGGAAACTATTACGGAACTTTAAATTTCTTCAAAACAGACCTTTCTTTTAAAACTAAAGTAGGAAATAGTTTATTAACCCTCTCTTCTGAACCCAACTTTGGTAAAATGAAGATCAATGGCAAGCTATCCACTCAAGATTTATCACTTCAGGAACTCATTCCTCACCATCTCATTGGTACGATGAAAGGAGAGATAGCCATCTCAGGAAATGCCGATCCTTGGATTGGATCCTCTAAACCGTGGCTCTCTACTGCAAAAATTAATATTAACGGATTCTTCGATGAAGTTGAATTGTGTAAATATCAAACACAAAACATTGCTCTTACAGGAGAAATCAGTAACCGGCAATATGAAATGCAACTATCTGCTGATGACCCCAACCTTTCGTTTAGTTTTGATGGAATTGCTGATTTAAGGAACAAAACTCCCCAATATAAAACTGTACTTCATTTGGATCACTGTGGGATGAGTGCTCTTTTTGAAAACTACCCAGTTCAGTCTGATTCAGAAGAGTGGTTTCAGAAAATGGTTCAATTTGTTCAAAATAAAACTGATTTTTCTGTTTCTTTTAGTGACTTTGAAGCGGAAATAGCTGGAAATAATATAGAAAATTTGACCGGACTTCTGGCTATCAATCAATTTAAAATCAAGGATGCTGAACAAGAAGCCACTTGTGATTGGCTCCGTTTAACTTCAATCAAAATACCTGAACAGCAGACACTTTTTATTTTGAAGAGCGCCCTACTGAACGCAACTTTGTCTACCAACTATAAATTGGGTGAGCTGACAGACTCTCTCGAAATGCTCCTCGCATATTATTTACCCTCACTATTTCCAGAATTGAGCCCAACAGAACCTAACAGCCTGGCAACTGCCTCCCCCCATTTTTTTAATCTCAATATAGAAACCTTCGAAACAAGACCCTTTTTGAGAATATTTTTTCCATACTTACGTATTGCCAGAAATTCTGAATTACAACTCAATTTAGGCTCAGATCCAACACAGGACAGAGTTTCTTTACAATCAAGAAGAATTACATTGAATAGAAGGTTACGTTTCCAAAATATTGCTATTAACGGCAATTCTGATGAGGGTGGATTTGCTATTCAAGCAACATTAGATTCATTAACTTATACACAAGACAAGAATAAGATTCAGCTTAAAAATATTAGCTTCAACAGTTCGCAACAAAAAGAACTGATGGATTATCGCCTCTCCTGGATGAATGTCGATACAATTTCTCAAAATCAAACCTCATTTATTGCAGGTAATGCCAACATTTCAAACAAAGAACACCTCTTTCTTACATTTACAGAAGCAAATCTGTTTATTCAAAATGTTAAATGGAGTTTGGAAGAAGAAAGTGAACTATTTCTCTCCGAGGATCGAATTGATGTCAATCATCTGCTCCTTTCCTCCTCTTCAGGAAGTTTAGATATTAATGGAAGTTATTCGAAAAATGAGGAAGAGCGACTTTACATCCGTATTGATCAATTTGATGTCTCACAATTAAATAGTTTTACCGGATTAATTAATTTGAGTTTAGAGGGCAAGATGTCTGCACTGTTCACTTATTTATCCGGAAATGAGAAGCCTCGTTTTTATGGAAAATCCTACTTTGACAACCTTCATCTGAACAATGAACAGCTAGGTACTCTTTTCATGTTTGCAGAAGCACCTCAACACAGTTCTCCGATTTTCTTTGGTGCCCTTTTCTTGCCTGACAGTAGCCATGCTCTGAAAAGTATTGAAAATTATAATTTGTTTAACTATCAAAGAGATAAAATAAAATTAGCTGATTTAAATGGAAGCTATAATTTAGCTAAGCATGAATTGAAAATTAAGGGTGATATTGATACTGTTAATATTGGCTTCCTATCTCCATTTCTCTCTTCATTTTCACATCATGTCTCTGGAACTGCATCCGGTGATCTGCTGTTTGTAGCCAACCCGGACTCACTCTATTTTGATGGAAATATTTTAATTAAGGAGGGACACTTAGGGATAGCACCCCTCAACACCATATATAAAATCCAGAATCAAAACATTGGATTTAACTCCAACGGTATCATTTTGAATCGTATTACAATTTTAGATCAATACAATAACAAAGCTCTGCTAAACGGAAAAATTAATCATCAAAACTTTAAACATTTTAGTTTAGATTTAACCGTAGAGACAACGCGGATACTGGCGATGAGCCGAATTAAACAAATTGACTCCTATTTTTATGGCGATGCCTTTGCTTCCGGAAAAGTTTCGATATCGGGAGATGAAAACAAACTGATATTCAGAGGTGATCAACTCAAAACATTACCCGGCACCATGATGGGTTTTCCAATCTCTTCTGCCAGTACTTCATTTAATGATAGTGGTATCCGATTTGTTTCCACCCATGAAAAAGAGAAAAAAGAAGAACAAACAGAGGAAAAGTCCGGTACAGAACTTGATTTCGATTTTATATTTGATGTCAACAGGGATGCAGATGTCCGTTTAGACTTAGATCCGGTGGATGGCATCCTTGAATGTAAAACCAATGGGGTGATCAGACTGACTTATAACAGTAAAGCCGGTCAACTCAATATGGATGGCTCTTTAGATTTACTGTCCGGTGATTTTAGTATGTCCATTAAAAACTTGCTCCCCCGTAAATTTGAATTGATGGAGGGTGGGAAAATTAGTTTCAATGGTCCGATCAAATCCTCAACTATTGCCCTGACTGCCCTTTATAGCACTGTTGCATCTTTGAAAACATTAAGTGAAAATATTGATATTGCCAGAACAACGGTAAACTCCTATCTCTCACTTTCCGGAAATCTCATGAACCCACAACCCTCGTTTTCATTTGGATTTCCTAAGTTGACCGGAGAGGAAGCCAAAGAGGTTTTTACTTATCTGGATACTACTGACCATCAAAATAATCTACTTCAATTTTTCTCATTAGTCTATTTGAGAAGTTTCTATTCCAGCAATGAAAACATTAGTGAAATGGTCAATGTTGAAAGTTCTATTGACCTTATTTCCAGCGCCATTGGCAATATGCTTCTCCATGAGATCAAGTATGTTGATATTGATGTGAATATGCTTTCGGCAAGCGAATATTTCCGCGAATATTCTGTTGATGCGACCAAACGTTTATACAATGACCGAATCAGGGTCAAAACCCGTTTTGGGTACGCCGAAAGTCTAAATGAGGAGGCCGCCAATAGCAATTTTATTGGAGATGTCAGCTTTGAATATCAGATTAATAAAGAGGGAAACTGGTGGGTCAGATTATTCTATTTCAATGATCAGACTGATCTCAGATCACTCAATATGCATAAACCTACCCAGGGAGGAGGCGTTGCTTTGATATATCAACAAGAGTTTTACAGAAGAAAAGGATTAAAAGAATATTTATTAGATCAAAATAATACACAAATAAATCAACTTTATGAAAAATAGAAATGTCGTCACTATTTTAATTTTTATCATCCTGATTCTTTTTTTAGGATGGAAATTTGCTAACATTGTTGTGTACATCTTTATGGCTTTTGTATTGGCGATAATCGGTGCACCATTAGTCCAACTATTAGAAAAAATTTCTATTAAAGGGAGGAAGATGCCCTCAGGCGTTGCAGCCGGAATCACTCTTTTTGTTCTTATAGGAGTTATCGGTTCTGCCCTATTCTTCTTTATTCCTTTTTTGCTAAATGAACTCTCCGGTATCACCTCTATCAATCCGGAACTCTTTGCCGGTAATATTGAAAACTGGCTTCATACCCTGGAAGAGTTCCTCGTTAAGTATGGAGTCCTCTCACCTCAAGATAGTCTGAGTGTTATTTTAACAGAACAGACCTCCAAACTCCTCGAATCTCTTGACTTTCAAAATATTGTCGGTAACCTTTTTTCCTTTGCCGGCTCTCTTTTCATTGCTCTCTTTTCAATTACTTTCCTGACCTTTTTCTCACTCAAAGATAAGCAGATCTTTTTTAAAACTTTAGAAAAGATTATTCCTGTCAACTACAGGGAAAACTATGGAAGAATTTTACATAACAGTAAAAAACCATTGACCCGCTATTTTGTTGGAGTGATTCTTGATATGACCCTCGTTGGTTTTTTGGAGGGATTTTTATGTTTCCTTCTTGGAGTACCCAATCCGGTATTAATCGGAGTTATCGGAGGATTACTCAATATCATTCCTTATATCGGACCTCTTCTCAGTACAGCTATCGGTGTAATTATTACCGCAACCGCCTTACTCCCTGTTAGTGCAGATGGTGCTATACTTACTCAGGGTATCATAAAAGTACTGATTGCATTTGGGATTACTAACCTCATCGATAATTTTGTTTTTCAACCCCTTATTTATGGAAAAAGTGTTCAGGCACACCCCATTGAAATCTTTATTGTGATTCTTGTTGCAGGACAAGTTGGAGGTGTAGTGGGTATGATTTTTGGGGTGCCTATCTACACACTTTTAAGGATAGTAATCAAAGAATTTTTTGGACATTTTTATCATGTTCAAAATGATCCTCTGCCTCAAGCAGAAGAAATAGAAAAAGAGTAGTGTTTTTTTTTATACATTTGCATTTCAAAATAAAAGATCATGTTTCAAGTACCCGTTTTACTGATTTTATACCATAGAACTGACGAAACTCATGCTCTATTCCAAGAGATTAAAAAGATAAAACCCGCCCAATTATTTGTTGCCGGTGATGGTCCAAACCCTCTTATTAAGAATGATTATAAGCACTGTGTAAAAGCCCGCTCCGTGATTATGCCGGAATGGGATTGTGATTTGAAAACTTTTTACAAAGAGGAGCATCTGGGTAAATCAAAGTTGGTGTATCAAGCTATCTCTTGGTTTTTTGAACATGTAGAAGAGGGAATTATTCTGTTTGATGATACGATTCCCAATAGTGACTTTTTCTATTATTGTGAGGAGCTTCTTGAAAAATATAGGGATAATGAGGAAGTCATGCATATCGGGGGAAGCTATATACAAAAGAAAAAACGTAAAGATATCTATTCCTACTATTTTTCTGCTTATGCAATCACGTGGGGCTTTGCTACCTGGAAATCTACATGGAAATATTTTAATCTCAACATCAGTGAAGTGAGTGACGAAGAGGCGGATGCCGTTTTTGCAAAATATGCTTTAGGTATTAAAGAGAAACTTTATTGGAATCGTGTTTTCAATATTCTTAAAAAGAATCAGATTGCTTACTGGAATTACCAATATAATTTTCATATTTGGCGCAATAATGGACTTTGTATTAGTCCCAACGTTAATTTGGTGAAAAATATCGGGATTAAGAGCAGGAGAAAAGGGTTTAGACGCCTGATGAGAGATACTTATCAGATTTTACCTCTCAAAGACCCCAAGATCATAGAACGAAATCGCTCTGAAGATAAAAAATTCTTTAAAAAATCTTACAATAAGGCCTTTTTCCTCATGTTTTTCGACTGGATTAACAACATATTGGGAAACGAGAAAAAACTTTAACGCTATCGGTTCAATTTTTCCATCCAGGAGATAATGCGATAAACTAACACGGCAGCCAGTACATCGGAACTCTTTTCATGTTGGAAAGGAGCCAGTTCCACTACATCAAAAGCAACTACCTTTTTGGATTGAAACAGCTTCTCTATCAATTCATTCAGTTGATTCCAGCTTAATCCTCCGGGATAGGGTGTGCCTGTTGCCGGTAATATCGAAGGATCCAGTCCATCCAGATCAATAGTCAGATACACCTCATCGGTCAGTTGTTCTAACACCCGATCTATCCAATCCTCCTGTTTGTGAATTTGATGCGCATAAAATATTTTTTGAGGTACAATCGCCTCTTGTTCCTCCCGGCAAACACTGCGTATTCCCACCTGAACCACCGGACAAACCTCCTGAGCACGACGCATTACACAAGCATGATTGTATTGTGAATCCTGATAGCTATCTCTTAAATCCGCATGAGCATCAATCTGTAAAACCGACAAATTGGGATGTTTTTCTTTTACAGCCCGGATCGCTCCTATTGAAACAGAGTGTTCGCCTCCCAAGAGACCCACAATTTTATCTTGTTCCAAAAAATGAATCACCCGTTGCTCAACCTCTTCCACCATGCGCTCCGGAGAAGAAAGGTCATAAGTATGCTTATCGGTGTGAATTCCGGCTAAATAGGCTTCATTGTCCACCACGACATCATACAATTCAATCGAGTCGGAAGCATCAATAATCGCTTGTGGTCCGCGATCTGCACCTTTCTGAAAAGTACTGGTTCCATCATAGGGAACAGATAACAACACATAACGGGCTTGCTCTAACTGAGCATATTCCGAATCCATATCCAAAAAATATTCCATCTTCATATTATTAAAAATCAACATAAATTACGACCTGAATCGATCTGAAAGTTTGCGTTGTTTTGAATTGCGTAATCAATTCACTTAATCTTTTTTTTCTATGTTCCACAGCGCCATCCTTATTCATTTTGATGTAGATATCTTTCAAATGGAGGTTTTGGATTTTAGAAACCAGGGGGGATTCAGGGCCTAACACTCCTTGAAACTGTTGTCGCACCAGAGATGCTAAAAAGGCTGCTCCCTTATCTACGAGTTCCTGATTGGCATGTTTCAACGTAATTTTAATCAAGCGATAAATCGGTGGATATTTAAACTCTGCACGCTCTTTAATCTGTTGCTGATACATCTCTACATATTGATTTCCAACAACATAAGAGAGTGCTTTGTGCTTGGGTTGGTGTGTTTGCACAACCACTTTCCCCGGCACCTCTTTCCGTCCTGCCCGCCCACTCACTTGCGATAAGGTCTGAAATGCCCGCTCAAAAGCCCTAAAATCAGGATAACTCAACAAGTGATCGGCATCCAAAACCCCAACCAGAGAAACCCGATCAAAATNGAGTCCTTTGGTAACCATCTGCGTTCCTACCAAAATATCAATCGCTCCTCTTTCAAACTCCCCGATCATTCTCTGATAACTATTCTTATTGCGGGTAGTATCCAGATCCATCCGCGCTACGGTAGCATCCGGGAAAAGAGTCTGCAATTGCTCTTCAACCAATTGAGTCCCAAATCCTTTCATCTCCACATCGTGACTACCACAAGTGGGACAACTCTCCGGTACCGGAATAGCATAACCACAATAGTGACATTTCAACAGATTGGCTTTTTTATGGTAAGTCAACGTTACATCGCAATATTTGCAAGTCGGCATGGTAGTACAAGAGTTGCACAACATCCGAACCGAGTAACCCCGACGATTTTGGAACAGGATAATCTGCTCTTTTTTCTCCAAGGCTTCCCGAATCAGGTCAATCAAAAAGTGCGACAACACGCCCTCCACCTGATCCTGTTTCTTTGCCAAAACCATATTTTGTATCCATATCTCCGGCAGTTGACTTTCAGCGTATCGTTCCAGCAGTTCCACCAAACCATATTTCCCGATCTGCACATTATAGTAAGACTCCAGCGATGGCGTTGCAGAGCCCAGAAGTACCTTCGCCTGATGAAAATGAGCGTACATCACAGCAGCATCACGGGCGTGATAGCGGGGTGCCGGATCCATTTGTCTGTAAGAAGCATCATGCTCTTCATCAACAACGATTAAGCCCAGATCACGGAAAGGGAGCAACAGCGAAGAACGGGCTCCCAGAACGAGATCAAACCGATCGGGTCCCTCCGAAAGCACCCGATTCCAGATCTCCACACGCTCCTGTTCATTGAAACGAGAGTGATACACTCCTACCCGCTCTCCAAAATAGGTTCTCAAACGTTCCACAATTTGGGTTGTCAACGCAATCTCCGGCAGCAAATACAGCACTTGCTTTCCTTGTGCCAACACCTCATCCATCAGTTTGATGTAAAGCTCGGTTTTTCCGCTTCCGGTGATTCCATGCAGCAAAACCACAGAAAATTGCTTCCAGCTCTCTTTGATTTCGTCCAATTTCTGCTGTTGCAACGGAGACAATTGAATATCCGCTACTGTGCGTTCTGCCTCTACCTGTGGTAAACGACTCATTTCGCGTTCCTCCTGCATCAACACCCCTTTTTTGATAAGCGTCTGTAAAGGAGAGCTTGAAACCCCTGCAGTCTCCAAGAGTAATTGTCTTGGCACCCCCCCTATTTTTTCTTTTTCAAATAACATCAAAAAAGCTAAAATAAGATTGGATTGCTTTTCCGGCAACGTACTGATTAATTCCAGAAGATCAGATTGCGATGCCTGATACTGAGGAGTCAACACAATATAAGTCTCTTTTTTGGGTACATAGACCCTTTTGATCTCCTCTTCGGTCAAAATCACCTGCTTTTCCACCAGATTTTTGATCACCGGAAACACCTTTTGCACCTCGGTAATCTTGGCAATCTCTGAAACACTCAATTTATCCCGATAGGTCAGCGCTTCAACAACGCGGACTTCCCGCTCATTCAATAACGACAGATCGCCATTAAAAAGCGGATGAAGCACAATTTTTGTCTCCCCTGCCAATTTCAATCCGGAGGGCAGTGCTGCAGCCATCACCTCACCGCGGGTTGCCATGTAATAATGAGCAATCCACTCCCACAACTGCCACTGCAAATCTGTAATAACAGGCTGTGTATCAATGAGATCCTGAACATATTTAACATGCGCAAATTGAGGAACACGGGTATGCACCTCAATCACCAACCCCGAATAAAGTTTATTATTTCCGAAAGGGACCACCACTCTTTGCCCAAAACCCAACTGCCCTTCCAACTCCCTGGGTACACGATATGTAAAAGTAGTAGGGAGAGGAAGTGGAAGTAAAATATCGGCAAAATAGGTGGGTCTCTCCATACTTTTTTATCTGGTACTATTGATATAAGCGATCAGTTCCACCACTTTATGAGAGTATCCCATCTCGTTATCGTACCAGGAGATAATTTTTACAAAATTAGGATTCAGCATGATACCTGCTTCCGCGTCAAAGATAGAGGTACGAGTATCGCCAATAAAATCGGATGACACCAAAGGCTCATCGATATAACCCAAAATACCTTTCAACTCATTTTCAGACGCATTTTTCATCACCTTTTTGATTTCGTCATAGGTGGTTGAGCGCTCAAGACGGCAGGTTAAATCCACAACGGACACATTCAAAGTGGGCACTCTGAAAGACATCCCGGTCAATTTTCCTTTCAATTCAGGAATTACTTTGGTTACTGCTTTTGCCGCTCCTGTAGAGGATGGAATAATATTCCCTGCAGCAGCTCTACCTCCACGCCAATCTTTCGCCGAAGGACCATCTACTGTTTTTTGTGTTGCTGTAGTCGCGTGAACTGTAGTCATCAAACCTTCCACCATGCCAAAGTGGTCATGCAATACTTTGGTAATTGGAGCTAAGCAGTTTGTTGTACAGGAAGCATTCGAAACGATCGGTTCACCGGCATAATTGGTATGGTTAACGCCCATCACAAACATCGGAATATCATCTTTTGGAGGAGCTGAAAGCACCACAACGCGTGCCCCTGCAGTGATATGTTTTGAAGCCGCCTCTTGAGTTAAAAAGAGTCCTGTACTTTCCACTACATATTCTGCTTCCACTTCATTCCATTTCAACAGTTCAGGATCTTTCTCAGCAGTTACACGGATTGACTTTCCGTTCACAATCAGACGGTCATCTTCAGCGTGAACCTCACCTGGAAAATGCCCATGTACGGTATCATATTTCAGCATATATGCCATATAATTCGCAGCCAATAGGTCATTAATTCCTACTACTTCCATATCATCGCGTTCGAGGCAAGCTCTAAACACCAAACGGCCGATTCTTCCGAAGCCGTTAATTCCAACTTTAATCTTTTTCATTTTCTATATTACTTTTAAGTTTATTAATCAATATTTACGTTCAATATTAACCGACAAAGATACAAAAAAAAGGGGAGGCAGGAGGGATGTTTTGAGATAAAAGTAAAAAAGTTTTGGAAACAGCTATCGTGATTTCAGATTTCGGACTTCGGATTTTAATTTTTGCATAATTGTGCACAACTTATCGTGAAAATTAGTATATTTGCACATTAATTCACGATAAATTGAAACTCACAATATGATAAATCAAATCACAAAAGACAAAATTGAAGCTTTGCATAACCGCTACGCAACCTTGTCAAAAGATAATGAATCGTTATTGAAAGAGATAGCTCTTGCAGAAATTCCCGAGATGGTTTACAACTCCAATGCCATAGAAAACTCAACTCTCACATTAGAGGATACGGAAAAAATATTAATCGGAGACACTCTTCTACGTAATATTAACGTTCGTGAAATATTCGAAGCTAAAAATCTGGCAATAATCATGGAAGAAATGCTAGAAAAACCGAACAAAAAACTAAGTGTTGATCTTATTTTAGAGTTACACAAAAAGCTTCTTACTCATATTGACGATCCAATTGCCGGACGTTTTCGTCGCGGAAAAGAGTGGGTACGTGTGGGTAATCATGTGGGTGCAAATCCTCGGTTTGTGTATTCTCTGGTTGAAGAGTTAGTTCACGACTACAACCATAACAAAGATCTTTATTTTTTAGAGAATATTGCCCGATTTCATGCAGAATTTGAAACTATTCACCCTTTTGTTGATGGAAATGGACGAATGGGTAGAATATTGATCAATTTACAATTGATTCATGCAGGATTTCTCCCTATCATTATTCACAATAAGAGTAAAAATACAGAATATTATCCGTTATTTAGAAATTATCCTGTTACCTTAAACTATGGAGGCTTCACCAAATTGTTTGCTTTATTGCTCCAAGAAGCAATACACAAACGCATAACTATGCTCGCTGCAAAAAAAATAATTCCACTTTCTGTATGGGCGGCTCAAAACGAAATCAAGCCCAATGTTGCTGTAAATAAAGCAAAACGACAAACCATTCCCGCATTTCGAATACGTGGAAGATGGATGATTGGAGAAGAGTATAAGGACTAAAGTTGTAACAAAATTTGTAACAAAACTTTGATTATTTATGAAAAACTAATTTTATCATTTTTTTGCCTTTTATTTTATATTGCATTGATTATCAGATATATAACAATAGGGCAAAAACAAAAAAAAGAGTAATAACTTTTATCATTATTACCCTCTTTGCGGTCCGGACGGGACTCGAACCCGCGACCCCGTGCGTGACAGGCACGTATTCTAACCAAACTGAACTACCGAACCGTTCTCTGTTTGAGGGTGCAAAAATACAACAAATTTCAATACAAACAGCTTTTTTTGATTATTTTTTTGTTTTTTTTATTTTTCCCAAATTCCGCAGCTAAAAAGTTTTGATATGTCAAAAATTTTTTGTAATGACTTTCTATCTTTTTTTTAGATAATTTTTAACAAAAATACACTAATAAA
>JGI24711J26586_10002582_pt1 | contig 12805 bp, 16 predicted proteins | sample BioPla3DNA1_FD_26586 | JGI IMG/M metagenome (IMG submission 26586)
TTCCANTNNTTAATTTATTTAATACAAGTTCTAATGTTGATAATCTTATTGAAAAATTTTTCATATATAATCTATAACCGTTTATTGCTTTTAAACACTCAAAAGCAGAATCATACATGTCAATGTTTTTTGTAAAAACCTTTTTACATATAAGCAAAACTTGTTCACCTTTATATTCTTGAATTTGAAAAATTTGATGACATAAATCTCCGCCAACTGTTTTATTTTTTATTATTATTGTTTCCATTTTTTATTTTAAATCGCTCTTTTGTTTTTATCAAAACAATTTGGGTTGAGCAAGTAACGATTTTATTCTTTCGTTGCTAAAATCAACATATCTTTTGCTTAATTCACTTCCAATATAATCCATATCTTCAATAATACAAGCCACAGCAGTTGTTCCTGTCCCCATAAAGCTATCATAAATAACTTGTCCTTTTTTTGCATATAGTCTTAATAATTTACGAACTAACTCACTACTAAATGTTGCTTTATGTATGTCGTTGCTTCCATCATTATTTGGTGCTTCTATAAAGTTAAAGTAATTTTTATAAGCATTTTGCCCTGTTTTTCTTAAAGAAGATATTTCTTTATTACATTGGAAAGTTTTAAATTCATTTCTTCTGCAAAATATAAATATATATTCTACAATTCTTGTTAGTTTATTGGGGCTACAACTATTGGGGCTTGCACTTTGTTTTTTCCATATAATATTATCAGCAACTATAAAGTTTGTTTTATTCATTATTTCAGCAACTACAAGCCACATTAAATGCGTGTTTTCGCTTGAATAAGATAAGTTGTATATGATAACACCGTTTTTTTTCAAAACCTTGTCATATCCTTTAAAAATGTTTATAGTCCAATCAATATATTCTTGGTCTGTTTTACAATCATCAAATTCATCATATCTTACATTTGCAGAAGCACCATCTAAACTACTCCCCTTTCGGCTTGTGTTATAGGGTGGGCTTGTTAATACCACATCAACATAGCCTTTTGGCATCTTATCCATTGTTACGTTACAATCCTCGTTATATATTACGTTTTTGTTCACCGCTCTAAAAAATATTTAATTATTACTTCTGTGTTTAATTTGAAAGCCTGTACTATCTAAAGGCTTTTTATTTCCTCTGTGTATTTTTCTTTTTTCATTTCACTAAAATTGTTATACACAAGCACTACACTTCGTTTTTAAAGAGAGTTAGCTGTTTGCTAAAATCTGCCACCCTCTTCAAAATAATGTCGTAATACTTTTGTTCTTTCTCCATTACTATAAATTGGCGGTTTGTCTTTAAACAAGCTATTGCAGTTGTTCCGCTTCCTGCAGCGTTGTCTAATACTAAATCGTTTTCGTTGGTGTATGTTTTAATAAGGTATTCCATTAATGCAATTGGTTTTTGTGTTGGATGAAAAGAATTAGCTTTTTGATTATGATTTGAAAATTCTTGAATAGAAATAGGATACCTTTTTGAGCTGTCAAAATCTTTTGCATATCCGACTTTTTTATTTTCAAACATTCCCCCTTTTTTATTTACATTATGTTCTCCTCTTTGTTTGTATGGAGTTCCTTCTGTCATTTGCGGGTTGTAGGTAAATTTTCCATTTGAAAATAAACATATAGATTCGTGTACTTTCATTGGATGTCTTTTTACAGTATTAAAATTTGTTCCTTTATGCTTTTTCCAAATCCATTCGCATTTAAACCATTTCGGATTACTCATTACAAGCGCACTTGTAAAAGGTTGCGAACCAAACAATACAATCGCACCATTATCTTTTATTATTCGTTTGTACTGCGCCCAAAGTGGCTCAAACGGTATAATTGTATCCCACTTACAGGCTGTTGTTCCATAAGGTAAATCTGCAAGTATCATATCAATACTTCCATCAGGAATATCCTTCATAAGTTCCAAGCAATCTCCTAATAATATTTCTTTTTTCATTTCACTAAAATTGCTGTAACTATTGCTGCTGCACCTACAAATGAAATTCCACCAATGATCCACCCTCGTCTTGTTGCTTTTATTTTATTTTTTTCTAATTGTTGCTGTAAATTTTGCATTTGAACAGCATCATTTTGAATTTGAACGCCCATTTCTTTTGAAAAATCGTAAAGAGATGCAATTAAACTGTCTTGTTGCTGGAGTAAACTGTCTTTTTGATTAACAACAAACACAAAAGTGTCAATTATAGTCGTAATTATAGTATTTATGCTATCTTTTTGCGGTTGTTCTATCGGCAAATCAGCTACGATTTCATTTATATTGTCTCTTTCAATATAAACATATTTTATTACTTCTTTTGTCGTTGTATCAATCTCTGATAATTTTTTATGCAAATCTAAAACGGTTTCTTTGTATGCAGCTATTTGCTTTTCATAATATGTATATGTATCTGTTGTAACTTCAATAGAATAACACTTATTTTCATACCATTTAATAATAAATAAAGTAATCGTTAAAGATGCAAGAAACAATAAAAATAAAATAATTATAGATATAATTTCTTTTTTCATGACTTAAATCTTAAAATTGTATAACCTCCCTCAATCCATAAAGATTTTATTGAGTTTGGAAATATATCTTGTTGTAAAAAATCACTAACCCACCCCAAACACGTATATGCTTGAATATAACCACTTTTGACAATTCTATTCGGATTCCAAATGAGAATATCACCGATAACCGGTTTATAGTTCTCTAATTTTTTTACATTAACAATATTTGCTCCGGATTCCAATAAAAAATCAATATACAAATACGCTTCTGTTGGATAAATTGATAGTTCAAACCCTGCGGATTGTGCGGCAACTCTAAAGTGCCGAATACAATATCCGGTTGATTTTTCTTTTTTAATTGAAAGCAATTTTGCTTCAAATTTTTCTATATCAAACATTTTTTAATTTTTTTAAGTTAATTTATTTTTTTCCTCAAATGACGTACAAAATAACGGTTTAAAATTAAAAAAAACGCCTCTTGTGCACTTGTGTTTATTTGCACAATTGCTGCATAATGTATCTTCAACTACAATTATTACGTCTTTATCTTTATCTTCTTCTTTTATCTTTTCCATATTAGTATGGTAAATCATAATTATCATCAATAAACACTTCTGGAGGGGTAGAAGAAATTTCAACATCATTTAAATTTTCTGCTGTAAAATCAACTTCCTCTTCAACTTCAACTTGTGTTTGCTCTTTACTCAATAATTCAGCTGATAAAATCGTCATACTTGGGTCTGGGTATGCGTCATTTCCTTCTGTGATTTGTACTTTTAATTTATATCTTCCATAATCTATGTCTATATCATTATTCCAAATGTTTGCCCAAAAAGTCAATACTCCTTCATTCTCCTCATCTTTAATAAATCGTATTTTTCCTAATGGTTTAAAATTGTCATAAATTTTCCTTGCAAGTTTTTTCTCTAATTCAATCCAAGAACTACGATATTTCGTTTTGACTTTTGTATATCTAACTTTTGCTTCAATAATATAAATTTTCGCCTTTTTCATAATTTTAATTTTTAAAATTGTTAATTAAATAAATCTTCTGGGTCAAGAATTTCCGATTTTTTTTCTTTTTTTTCAATGTTAGCACGATTTCCCTCAGTTGCCTCTATAAGAACTTTCTGTTTGGTAACATCTTCAAATTGAGCATCTTTGTATTCTTCATTGTTGTTTGTTAAAATTTCTTCCTCTGAATAAGTACCAGAATATATAGGGTATGCGTCTCTCAACGCCTGTGATAATGCAACTTTTCTAATCATTGTTGCGGGTTTACTCCTCCACATCTTATTTACACTTCCATCTATTTTTTTCATTTGATACTCTTCAATGGAAGCGGAACTATAATACTCTCCACGATTTTCTGTGAATACTTTCGCCCAACCACCTAACAACTCTTCCGATGGTGCTACAATTGTTCCCTCTCTTTCGATAATTTCACCTTTTTCTGTTGCTACGACTACACCCGCTTTAAAGCCTCTAAAATCTTCTTTTAGTTGAGCGTTTTGCAAGTAATAATCTTTTTTAATAATTGGGGTTAACACATCCGTGTCTCCAAATGAAACATTATGCACGTCAATTAGAGGATTTAATCCCATTGCACTACAACGTAAAGCAAAGTTCACAATTTCATCATCTTTTGCTTTTTTTAATTCTGGCAAAATTCGTTTCATTACTTCAATAGTCAAAGATACATCTCTTCCATTGATGTCTTTGTAAGATACAATTTGGTTTTGTTTTTTTTCCATAATTTTTAATTTTTAAATTTGTGTGAATTTTAATTTATTATCTTCTGTAACTTTCGTGTAAATTATATCTAAATCATAGGTATCTATATCATTTACGCTTTCCGTTCTATCTAATAAAACGGTATATGATTTTCCGTAAAATTTTTGCAATCCGTACAAAATTTGCATACCAACATTAACAGTTGTCGCCTCATTCAAATAAACTTGTCCATTAGCATAAATATTGCAAACATCATCATTAATTTCGCCATCCAATGTTTCTGAAAATAATTCAAATGATAAATCATATTTTCCAGCAAAAACATTTTTTAGTTTTTTAGATATTTTTTCAGTATATTCAATTATTTCTTTCGATGTTTTTTCAAAATCAGCCACCAAAGATATATAATTTTTCTTCAACTCTTTCTTTTTTTGATTATATTCATCTTTGATTTTTGCATTATTTTCATTAATTGCAANATTTCCGATAATTTCTTTATTTAATCTTTCGTATTCTTCNTTTAATTCCCTTAATTCAACTGAAATTTCGGTCGCCTGTGGAAGTTTTTTTAAAATTATAGGTTCTTGTTCAAGTTTCGCTAAATCNCCTTTTAAAACGGCTAATTTTGCGTTATTGCTTTCTATAATTCTTTTTTGCCTTTCAATATCATTCTGTTTTACCTTTTCAAAATCCTTTTTAGCTTCCTTTGCTTTCTCCTCAATGTTTTTATTCTCCTCAATGATTAAAAGATTTTGTGAGTAAACAGTCTCATACATTTCCTTGTAATAATTATATTCGTCTTCTAACTTCTTTTTATGCGAATTATGTTTATCCATTTCAGTACCAAAAAATGCTACAATTTTTGATTTTAATTCCTTTATATCATTCTCTTTTTTGATATAGAAACTTTCTTCTGCATTATTCTTTGCAATTTCGCAAAAAGCATTTGTAATTGGACAATTTGCTTTCTCTTCATTGAATTTACTTTCTTTTACTACGGAAATATCGTGTAATATTTTCTTCACATAATCTTCGTTATCCAATTCTTCTTTATTGTCTTTATAATACTCTTTTACGTCTGAATATTCAACATATTCATTTAATTTTTTCAAAGATTTATGTAATTTATCTTCGTATTCAGAAATATCATGTAAGGGCTTTAAATTTATTGTTAAATTATCAGCGTTTTTTCTCGATAATTCTTCAATCATTTCTTGGGCACGTCTAATATCATCCTCAATATCTTCAATTTGGTGCAATAAGTGTGTTTTTGTCTGATGTTGCTGTGCTAAAAGTAAGGCATTCTCATTATTAATCTTTGCAATAAGTTCTGTATTATCGCTTTGAGAAAGCATTAAATACTTTTGGTGTGCATCTTTTATATTTTCAGGTATTTCTTCAATTTCTCTATCAATAATTGAAGAAATAAGGTTGTTTATTGCTTCTTGTTCTTTTGCATTTTCGTTAATTTGCTTTTTCAAAGTTTTTTTCTTAGCTTGCATTGCTTTTAAGTCAAATTTTCCCAATTCCGCATCATCTTTGACAGCAATTTCGTTTAGGATAATTTTTTTATCCTTATAGTTTAGATTTAAGAATAACAACGGATTTACAAGAAGCAAGTCAATATTGATTAATTTTGTGCCCTTAAACGTTTTGAAATCAAAAAATTTATCCCAATCAGATTGATTTACGTTATTTAAATCAATGAAAAGTTCCGTATTTACACGACTTTTTAACTCCCCCCCCCTTGTAAAAGTGGGAGAAGATTTTCGGCAAAAACTTGTTTCCCCGAAAAAAACCTCAACCTCCGCTTTTTTTTCGGCTAATTCATCTTCATTTGCATAAATTCTAATCCCCAATTCATCGCCATTTATGTCTTTTCCAAAAAGACACCACGAAACGGCATTTAAAATTGTAGTTTTTCCTAATTTGTTCTTTCCTTCAATTTTGACTGGTGTTTCAAATTCAATGTTTTGCAATTCTGCAAATTTTTTAATTTTTACTTTCATTGTTTTGTTTTTTAATTAATAAATTACTTCTGTTCCTATGTTTGCTACAATAATATTTGCTTTTGGTATCAAATTTAAAATTGGTTTCTTTTTCCCAGAAATAGACCTGCCTATTCTGTTACTTCCGTGTATTAACAGAATGTTTTGCACCATATTTCTATTGCATAAATGAGATATAAACCTTGCACATTCATAGTTAGATAAATGATTTTCAACTCCAAAAACATTACTACCGCCTTTTATCGCTTGTTTAAATTCATATTCGTTATAGTTACTCTCAATACAAAATAAATCTATGTTGATGTTTTGCATTGCATAAAATAGACCCTCATAAAACACTTTTGTCATTGAATTATAAATTAAATCTGTTGCAAAAAACAAAACTTTTCTTTCAATTTTATTTGATATTATGAATCCCTTATTATCAACATTATGAAGTACAGGAAATCCAAGAACATTATAGTTCCCTATCAGATTTATTTCATAATTAGGTTTAATATCATAAAATGCAAACGCTTTTTTATATTCTTCCTTATATGCTGCATGGTCTCGATGTTCGTGTGAATAAATAAATCCCACGATATCAGAAGAATTGCCAATCACATATTTTAATGGTATCCCAGCCTCTATAATTAAAGATTGACCACTTTTATCAGTTATACAATATGAATTTCCGGTGCTTCCGGTTCCTAATACTTTAATTTTCATTCTTTACACTAAGTTCTAATCGCAATCTTCTAATAACCATTTTGCGTAACTTTTTAAAGTCAATAAAAACGCCATCTGTTTCAAAAATAAACGTTTGCACAAAGGCTACAAACTCTGTTACTCTACAATTTTGAGTTGAAATACGTTCAACTTTTAAGTCCATTATATTTTGAGGAATTGGTAATGAATAAATTGTCGGAAGACAATCAATATTTAATTTTTCAGCCATAACAATTTCACTTTGTGGAATTATTTTATATTTCATTTTTGATTTTCTTATATTCATTTTTATCATGTTTCCCTTGCAAATATAATTATTTTTCATAATATATGTCTCCTTTTTTTATTTTTTTTTATTTTGATTATCAATAAGTTATAAATTATTTTTTATTTTTCTCTTTTTTGTTGGGTGTTTTTTGGAATATTTTTAGTCATCTTCAAAAAAATCATCATCAGTATCTTCAAATAAAAATCTATTTTGCTCTATTTTTACAAGGGCATATATCTGCCAACAAAGCCATAGATAAATATCGCTATATTCATTATATCCGTTCAAATATTTAAAAAACATTCTTTTTTTTAACCCCCAACGCTTGCAAAAGACTTCAATTGTGGCTTCTTGCTTTTCTTTACTTAATTTTTCAAATTCAAATTTTAAATTATTCATTGTTCATTGTTCAATCTTTTTTTAACCATTAATGTAATTCTTGTATTTTGACCTAACCGCTTCACTTGTGGTTGGTATAAAACATTTTCAGGTTTATAAAAAAGAGAAAGAGTTTTGGCTATTTTTTTAGCGGATGGAGTATATCTTAATTGAGAAAATATATTTCTCAATGTATCAATGCTTTCAATACATACCCATTCCTCGCCCTTAAACTCAATAGTTGCATCAGAATAAGGCAAATGATGTCTATTATAATATTGTTGCCAAATCTCATAAATTTGATAATCTTCTTCCGACTTGTAAATAGCACTCATTACCATTTTTTGTTGGTCTAAAATTTTAGTTCTCTTAATCTTTTCAAGTGTATCTGGTATTGTTGCAATATTATACCAAACCCAAGAAAAGAAATTTTTATAAAATTCTTTTAATTTCTCTTGATTAAGTACAAAAAATTCAATATAATCAGACCTTTTCCAATCTTTTCTATACTCAAAATGAGAAAATAAGAAACGACCTATTATTGCATTTGGGTCATATTGTTTTCCAAAAATAACGTCTCTGAAATTTGCAGTAATAACCGTATTAAATCTTTTTACTAATTGACTGACATTCTTTGATTTTCTCTCAATCCTGAAATACGGATTATTAATTGTGTCTAACTTATTTACGGCATTTGCAGCATCAATATCATCAGAAATCCAATTATAGAAAAGTTTATTCGCTTGTTTTTCGTCAATTGAACTGAATTTCGTATTTCCATACAGACTGCCTTTATATAAAACTTCTTTAGCATCATCACTCATGTAGTCTAATCCACAACAAAGGCTGGGGAAAAAACTATCCTTTCCAATACCGCTATCCCCTGTTAGTAACAAACAAAAATAATTTTTTACATCACCAAAAAAATGAACACGTTGAGTTGCAGCAACAAACACAAGTAAGCTATCAATGTCCTCGTCTGTGCAAGTATAAAATTCATGGAAAAAATTATAGATATATTGAGATGTAAATTCTTCTGGTGGACGCTCTCCAAGAACTTTTTCATAAATACCAATTCTAATATCTGAATAATCCACATCTTTTGTCATGTATAAGATTTTCAAAAATTTATCTGCAATATCAACAAGTTGAGGGCGTAAAATTTTAAAATCTCTCTTTTGAATATTCATACATGAAGCGTGTAAATTTCTTATCCTCTCAACTATCTCATTTTCGATACAATAGTATTCATTACCGTACAAAGAAACAAATCTATGTTCTGTTTTGTCGTAATAATAGCCTCTGAAAATTGTTTGTGGCTTAAAATCTATAATCCACTCCTGTAATTCCTCAAACGTAAAATTAAAACTATATCGGTCATTTAAAACATCTTCCAATAATGGCACGTGTTTTAAGCAACATTGACGCTCTAATTCTTCTTTGGATAGAATATTATTTAAAAAAACCTCTCTCTTTTGGCTATCAAAAATCTTCAACTTTTTGTCGAAAACAATCTTGTACTCTTCATTTAGTAATTGCATTAGCTCATCTGGTGAATACATATTTGTCAATAATTTATAGTATTCATTCTCTATTTTTTCAATTTTTGACAAAATTTCTCGTTCCTCTTTCGGGGTTTTTTTAGGTTTTTCTTTTTCTATTTTCTTTTGCTTTTGCTCTTTAATGGTAAAATCTTTTATCTCTACAATTAAATTTTGAGTTTCCTGCAATCGCTGTCTGGCTATTCCAACAAGGTCAATCCCTGCGTTTTTCGCCAATTGGAAAAATGTCTTTATTGTAACTCCATTTCCTTTTGCGGCAATACATTTTGAATATTGCCTATCAGTAACATTATAATTGTAATCGCTATGAAATTTACTTATGCGGTGGAAATAATCTCGCCCAAACTCCCCAAAGCTATCTGCGAGGGCAAACCCTAAATTTACCCAATCGCTGTAATCGGGAGCAATATCAACTTCCAATCTCTCTATTTCATATAAGGTTGCGGGAAAATCATTTGGAATATACTCATAACTTACGGGTGCAGTTTTTTTGGTCTGAACGTTATTTTCTTGTAGCCATTCATTTGGATTAAATTTTTTCCTCTTCATATACTCCTTTTTTTAGAATTTTTTCGTTAATATAAGCATCTTTATCATGGCATAAAAAACAAGAGCGGCATACGTCTTTTCCGCTTTTGTCTATTTTTATACCATACATTTTCTTAATATACACTTCAATTGATTTAAACCACGTTAAGTGGTCATATTCTTCAATATCTATTGAAATTAACCATTTTAATCCGTTCCCTGATGGACTTTTAAACATAAGTTGTGTTTCAAAATATTCATCTTCTAAAAGTTTTTCTCTCAACCAATCTAAATGCTTTATATTGTCAAAATCAATACAAAGTAAATTGGAATGTTTTATCAATCCATCTTTTTTCCGCACATCAAACGTTCCGGAAAAAGTACAAAAATCAAAATTATTTATCTTATATTCTTTCGCTTCATCTCCGGACAAACCTCTCAATTGAATTGTCCTAATTTCGTATTCGTCTCCTACAATTAAATTATAGGCATCTTTTAAGTTTATAGCCCTTGTTGGTCTTAACGTTCGGATAGGGGCTTTGAAAAAACTAAATTTATTTTCATTCATTGCTTTGTTTTTTTTAATTAAACTGTTATCGGCAACCTAAAAAGACAGCGTACCCTGTTTGATACTTTCTGAAATTCGTTTGATTGCCTTATCAATATATTCTTTGTCAATTTCACACGCTGTTAAGTGTAAATTCATTTTATCTAATCGGTTTGCTTTATCTACTGCCAAAGCAATTGAACCGCTTCCGAAATGGGTATCCAATATCTTTTGATTTGGCTCTGAATAGTTTTTTATTATCCAATCGTATAAGGCAATAGGTTTTTGTGTCGGGTGTATTCGCTCCTCTTTATTTTTCATATTTTGCTGCCTCATTCCTGCCCAAGTCCATTTAAAACGCCTTACTGCAGTCTTAAAACTTGTCCATGCCAATTCGCAATCAGCAAAATCATTTTCTCCATTATCTTTATCCCAAACAATCCAACAACTACTATTCGCCTCTGATATATTTTGTATAAAATGATTTGCACCCCAAATAATTTGATTTTTGGAAACTCGTTTTAACTCTTTAAAATAATGTTTATCTGGGGCGTTATCATCCCAATTTTTACAACCATAATCTTTAGATTTTGCAAGTTTAGAACGCCCTTTATTATCATTTGAACTTTCACCAATCCCATACGGAGGGTCTACCAAAGCAAGCGAGTAATAATTATCAGGAGTTTGTTTAAGTAGTTCCATGCAATCACAATGATACAACTCCATAAAATCATTTGAGTAACACTTATTTATATTTTTATATTCCATAAAAATACGTTTTAATTAAACTATTTTAATTGTAATATCTATAAATGGTATAACCACCAGATAACCATATATTGGCTTTTGAAAAGTTTGGAAAAATAGTGTTTTGCTTAAAATCGCTCACCCAACCAAAACCTTCAACAAAAACTTGAATATGGCCGTGAATTGTACTTTTATTTTCATACCAAACAATGACATCGCCATTTATTGGTTTATATCCATCTCCGATAACTCCTTCAAAAACCTTGAAGTTGTTATCAGTAAGTACCCTGCCGTAATCTTTTGCAGAAGCTGGTCTATTTCTGACAATAGCACCTGCATACTCCAATGCTTGTCTTACATATTTAGCACAATAACCTGTGCTTCGTGGTTGTGCTTGCTTTTTTGCAAATTCTGTGAATTTTTTAATGTCCATGATTTTTAATTTTTAATTTTTTAACTTTTATTTATTTTGCTCACGACACCAATGCCACGAGCAAATGTATGATTATCTCATAGTTAGGAGCAATAAAAATTACTGCACCTCGTACTTTTCCAAAATCATTGATGGACTTTCAGGTAGTTCATCTATTGCCAGTTGCAACCTTTCTTCCTTTTCACTTTCGGAAAGTTCGTTCCATTCTTGTTCAGTTTCACAATTTACATCAGATAGGTCAAATGTTGCAACCCCTTCTGAATAGCTGATACCCCATTTAGCTTTTATTTTCATGTTTTTTATTTTTTGTGCTTCGTTGGACAATTTTTCGTTACTCATAATTTTTATTTTTTTATGTTAATTCCAAAAATCTTTTTCTTTATAGTCTCCAATTTTTTCTACAATCCATTGTTGTTTTTCTTCAGACCAAACTCTTCCGAAAATTTCATTTGTTTCAGCTTCAATATAAAGAAAATATGAATAATTGTAAATAAATCTATTTATAATTTCCCTTTTTAATATAATGTCTGTTGTATTATCAAAAATAAAATAAGTTGGATTTTCTCTATTTTTTGCCAATTTTTGTGCTAAAACAAAAAATGAAGATAAAATTTGCTCGAATTTTCCATTCAAAAATTTTAACTCTCCTCCTGCTGAATTTTGAAAATATTCTTCATTCCCTACAATCTTGTACTTTGGAGCAATCCACTCATTTTCATAATAATAACTCTTTTCACTTAAATTAATTACGTTTAATTTTTCCATGTTTTTGTTTTTTTGTTTTTTATTGTTTTTTTAATTTTCACGATTTTCGCACGATTCGCACCAGTGGCACAAGTTGCACGATACGCACCAGTTACACGATTCGCAATTTTTGCAATCGTAGCAATTCCAACAACCGGAATTGCTTTCATTTTGCTTTTCGTAGTCGGGGTGTTTGGCGGCGAAGTCTTCGCTCACGCCATTTATTTTTTTGTCTTTTCTCATTAAAAAGTCTTCGTAGGACTTAAAAATTTTTGTTTTCATATTTTTGTTTTTGTTATTTTTTATTTGTCTGTTAGATAGACCTTTAGACCTTAGCACTTTTCTAAGTCTGAGCAATTGGAGCAACAGTCGCAACGTTCACAATAGCGACAACTCTCACAATTGTAGCAAGTACCGCACGAGTCGCATTCTTCGCAATCTGTGCAATTGTAGCAATCTATGCAATCTTCGCAATTATTGCAATCTGTGCAATCTTCGCACGAGTCGCAAGATTCGCAATTGTAGCAATCTATGCAATTGTTGCAATTTGTGCAATGGTCGCAATGGTAGCAGTTCCAGCACCCTTGATTTGTTTCATTGTCTTCTTCAAAGTCGGGGTGTTTGGCGGCGAAGTCTTCACTAACGCC
>JGI24711J26586_10002589_pt1 | contig 12778 bp, 12 predicted proteins | sample BioPla3DNA1_FD_26586 | JGI IMG/M metagenome (IMG submission 26586)
ACTTTCTAAAGTTATTTCAAGCCTTTCAAGGAAAGAATCAATTAGTTAAAAGTTAACAAATTGATCCTAGAGGTTTTCAACATAAATTTATGAAGAACTTAGTTTTTTACATATCCTGCTAACTCATTGATACCATCAACTGCACCTGAGTTATTTAAGCCAACATCATTTGGATTAAAGTTACCGCTTGCATCTGTGCCGAATACGTAGCCTCCATGTGCAGCTAAAAATCCGTAACCAAAGTAGAACTGGTCAATCTTACCAATCAGACCATATTTACTATCAGATTTTAATTTGTCACCTAGTTTTTCATAATCGGCAAGAGTTTCTAATGGGTAAGGTAAAAGATCTTTATTATAGTAAACAATTAAAGACTCATATGAACGAGGTGCAGCATATATACTGTTGTTTAATTTAAAGCCGTTTATAACAGATGGTAAATATTTTTCCTGATCTGCATTCATGAAATTTATAGGAGCAATAATGTTATTTTCAACGGCGCGTCCTAATGAATCATTAACAATGATAAACACATCGGGCTGTTTGCCACCGTCTGCAGCAAGCTTCTCAACTTCTTCTAACTGATGAACAGAATCAACACCTTTTACTGTAACTGTACAGTTGCACTGTTTTTCAAAGTCTCTGGTTGCAGCTTCAATTCCGCGTGTTTTTCCACCGGCATCTTCCCAAACTTCAAGATCAGCTGCATATACAGATGGCATAGCGAAAGTCATTGATAAGGTGACTGCTAATAAAGTAGGTATTTGTTTTCTCATAATATTTATTTACCTATAAACTAATAATTGGAATTACCATTACATAATTATATATGCTTGTATATATTAGCGCCAATTTTAAAATTTACTTAAGCAAATCATTAAAAAATGTTAATCGGTTCACCATGAATTTTTAAATATTTTAATCAAGAGAACTCTATTTAAGAATTGTCTAAAAAAATTTAAGATGGGAAATAAAGGCTTTTTTGATAGGAAAAAGGAGCCACAAGGCTCCTTTTGATATTGTTTTATAGATTTTTATTCTTTGCCATTGATAATGTCAATTGCTCTATCTAATGTTTCTTTAGCATCTTTATGATCATGCATAATTGCATATAAAGCATCTGTCATAGGAGTCCATACTGAAGCCATCTTAGGAATGTATGGCATGATATCGGAATCTTCAACCTGGTTTGCAATGGCATTAGCAAAGTCATCATTTGTAATTAGAGGATTTTCTAGAACCTCATTTAAAGGAGGTAACTCTGCACTTGCCATATAGCGGATTTGAGCATACTTGGCCTTATTAATAAATTTTACATAACGCTCAGCCAGATCCTTATTCTTTGAAGCCTTAGAAATTACATAACCTTTAGCACCAAAAAATGGATGAATAGTCTTTCCGTTTGATAACTTAGGAAGTGGAGCTAAACCATAGTTAACACCAGATGATGCATAATCACCTAATGCCCATGGGCCATTGATAATAGCTGCAGCCTTGCCCTCTTTAAAGTACTTATCAGCCTTACCCCAGCCTTCATCTGTAAAAGGAACATCCTTTGGAAGGTATGCACTGATATAATTTGACAGCTCTTCAACACCTGCAACAGCGCCTTTATTATTTAAACCTACATCATCAGGATTAAAGTTGCCATTTTTATCAGTGCCAAATACATAAGCGCCGTATGCTGCCAAAAATCCATAAGCAAAATAGAACTGATCAATCTTACCGATTAGGCCGTATTTGCCAACAGCTTTCATCTTATCGCCTAGCTCTTCATATTGTTTAAGAGTCTCACTAGGATATTCTATAAGATCTTTATTGTAATAAATAACTAGTGACTCTACAGAACGAGGTGAAGCATAAATAGAGCCATCCTTTTTGAATGCCTTTACTACTTTCTGCATGTACTTATGCTCATCGTTTACCATGAAGTTAACAGGAGTAATCAAATCCTTATCTACTGCTTCACCTAATCTATCGTTAAGCAAGATAAATACGTCAGGTATTCTTTCACCATTTTCAGCAAGCTTTGCAACATCAGAGATCTGATTTACTGAATTAACCTCTTTAACGGTTACTTTGCAGTTGCACTCTCGTTCGAAATCTTTTGTTGCAGATTCAATTGCACGAGATTTACCCTCATCTTCCCAAACAATCAGATCTTCAGCAAAAGCTGAAGATACAGAGCAAGTCACTGAAAAAGCGATAGCCAATGTAGAAAGTTGTTTTCTCATAATTTGCCTTTACTATACTAGTTAAATTAAGATTACATTTTATTTTGATTGCTCTATACAAAGATTTTTAATTTTGTACAGAATATAATTATATATTTTTTGTGAGTTATAACATTTGTTTTTATAAGCAAATTATACACAAAGAATAACAAAATATTCACTTTTTTTTTGCCAGTATTTTTAAATCAGCATATATTTTATATATATTCACACATTTTTATAAATCAGATCAGATAATTATTTTTCAAAATTATCAAAACAAATAATCTTATAAACGGCTTATTTATGCCTTTATGAATGAGATTTATTTTCAGAGTTTAAAAAAAAATCATTCATGCAAATTGAATTTTTCTTAGAAATGTAAGGCAAAGTTCGTGAACTATTATAAAAAAACGCACCAGAATGGAAGATAAGTTGTACGCTGGAATTTTGATGATTAAAAAGACAGCATCAGTAATTTCAGATCAAAACTACTGATACTTTGTGTATTTTATGAAGAAACCTTTTTATAAGGAATAAAGATCTTTTCGATATCACTATCGTCAAGCTCTATGTATTCGCCTTCTTCAAGCTCAGGATCAAGCTTTAAAGAACCGATATAAAGACGTTTTAATTCAATAACCTCATTATTAACGCATTCAAAAAGTCTTTTCACCTCATGAAAACGACCTTCGGTTACTGTAACTAAAGCTTCATTATCAGCAAAGATCTCAAGTAATGCAGGCTTATACTTTACTCTCTCCTTTGGGTGCTTTAAGCCTCGGGAGAACAGCTCAATATCTTTTTCTACTATCTTATCTTTAGTAACCACATGATAGGTTTTAGTAACTTCCATCTTAGGTGAGGAGATCTTATGGTTTAAATCGCCATCATCTGTAACTAAAAGTAAACCTGTTGTATCAATATCCAGTCTGCCTACACAGTGCATAGTGGTAAACTTTGGAATATCACTGAAGATGTTGATAACGATAGGGTTATTGTTATCCTTGTCAGCACAGACATAGCCGTTTGGCTTGTTTAGCATAAAGACACGCTTTTTAAAGCCGTCTGATGCAGAGACCTCGTTACCATCAATGACAATCTGAGCGCAAATTGAGATTTTAGCGCTAGGATCGGATATAACCTCGCCATCAACTTCAACAAGACCGTTTTTAATGATCTTAGCCGCATACGAGCGAGGTACATCAAAATTATGGCAGACAGCTTTATCTAATCTTAAAGTATCTTTAGCCATGGTATTTACGTAGAATAATTGATGCGTTAGTACCGCCAAAGCCAAAGCTGTTTGACATTACAGTCTCAAGTTTGGTGTTACGAGCAACATTAGCTACGATATCAAACTTCTTAGCGTGCTCATCTAATTCATCAATATTGATTGATGGTGCAATAAAGTCGTTTTGCATCATCAGAATACTGAAGATTGACTCATTTACACCAGCTGCGCCAAGTGCATGGCCCGTCATTGATTTTGTAGATGAAATTGGTGGGCAGTTATCGCCAAATACAGCCTCAATAGCCTCAAGCTCTTTAATATCACCTAACACTGTAGCTGTACCGTGAGTATTGATGTAATCAATCTTGGAATCACATGTAGCAAGTGCCTTTTTCATGCAGCGCATAGCACCTTCACCTGATGGAGCTACCATATCATAACCATCGGATGTGGCACCAAAGCCTACTACCTCAGCGATGATGTTGGCACCGCGAGCTTTTGCGTGCTCTTCAGATTCTAATACTAAAATACCGCCACCTGCGCCGATTACAAAGCCGTCACGGTTTGCATCGTATGGACGTGATGCTTTTTCTGGAGTCTCATTAAAGCCCTTAGATAAAGCGCCCATACCGTCAAACAGGCAGGAAATAGTCCAGTCAGCTGACTCACCACCACCTGCGAACATGATGTCATGATGACCTAAGGCAATCTCATTACATGCAAGCTCAATGCAGTGAGCAGATGTTGAACATGCTGAACTTACACTAAGAGATGCACCTTTAATCTTGAATGCAGTAGCAAGGTTTGCTGATGTGGTAGAACTCATAGCCTTTGGTACAGCATATGGGCCAACCTTTTTAATTCCCTTCTCACGAAGATTGTCAGCAGCCTCAACAATAGCGCTGGTATCACCACCGCCTGAACCTACAAATAAACCAGTGCGCTCATTACTTACGTCTTCATCTGTTAACTTTGCCATTTCAATTGCTTCTTTCATGGCAACATAAGAATAAGCTGCAGCCTCACCCATAAAACGTAGAACACGTCTATCGATAAGCTCTTTTAAATCAATATCAACAAGACCTGCAACCTGAGATCTCATCTGTCTCTCTACAAAAGCCGGTGCTGTCTTAATACCAGATTTACCTTCTTTTAGTGAGGCTAAAACTGAATCAGCGCCTACACCGATTGGGGATACAATACCTAAACCAGTGATTACAACTTTTTTTAATGTCATAAAAGCTCCATATGACGGGAAATCAATCTATAAATTTTCTTAAAATATTAGTTGTAACAATATCATATATACAATAATTCGTAAATTGTAAAATCATGTTCATTCTTGTTAATGCCATTGCATTTTTACACAATTTTTTCAAAGATACCTATTAAAACTTTCAGATACTTATGCGTTGTTTTTGCATATAAAAAGTATTCTTATTTTTTACTGTTCATGCGCATTTTTAGTTAATTTGATAAATTTTGTTGTATAATGACGCATATTTCAGGATCTGCTCCTGATAACATTTTAATTTTTTAAGGTATTATATTTTTTAAAATATGGCAAAAGAAGAAAGCATTGAGATGCAGGGCACCATTCTGGAGACCTTGCCAAACACCATGTTCCGCGTACAACTTGAAAACGGCCACATCGTTATGGCTCATATTTCAGGCAAAATGCGCAAGAATTACATCAAAATTTTAACTGGTGATAAAGTTACCGTACAAATCACTCCTTATGATTTGACCAAAGCTCGCATTACTTTCCGCGCACGCTAATCTAACTCTTCACTTTATTTTATATTCTGGAAGCTTCCCTGAGTTTTGAATGTAACTTAGGCGAGCTTTTGCACACTAAATCTGATTATGTTAAACCTAGTAAAAACCGAAATCTTCAAGCGCTACGCTTTATTTTTTTTTCAGTGGTTCTGCAGGGTTGTTCAATTGCCTTTATTACCTACGCTAATATCGGCACCACACCAATCTCATCTACAAACTTTGTATTATCACTGCACACTCCATACACTTTAGGTGACACCACCTTTATCTTTAATATTCTCCTAATCCTTTTACAGCTGATGCTGATCCTAATGGGAGAGGAAAAGCTAAAGGATCATTATGTAAAACTGATAATCCAGATCCCGGTATGTGTTGTCTTCTCTTTCATGATTGACCTGTCAACAGACTTATTAACCTTGGTATTACCTGAGAATGTAACTTACGCATTAAGCTGGGGACTTGTTATTTTTGGAACATTCTTGCTGGCACTTGCAGTTTCCCTGTCCGTTACAGCTAATGTAGCGATGGTTCCTGGTGAATACTTTATCAAGTTATTCCACCCATTAGTTCATAAGACCTTCAGTTTTGTAAAAACCTTTTTTGATATCTTCCTGGTATCAACTGCAGTTTTATTATCACTGTTTCTAACTAACTTTGGTGCAGTAGAAGGTGTTCGTGAAGGTACCTTATACGCAGCACTGCTTACAGGTCCAACAGTACATTTACTTCTTCCTTTATGCGCTAAATTAAATCCTTTATTAAACGGTACATCTTTTGAAGGAGTCGAAGATAATAAAAACGTTAAAGAAGATGAAAAGTAGAAACAGCTGAAGTTTCAAAATAGACAGAAAACAGATAATCTGTACTTTTGTTTTACTATAAAAAAAAGCCTTGCGTTTTTGTATGAACCCCATACTATTTACTGCAAGGCTTTTTCTATTCAGAATATCTTTTAGATATTCTTTACAATCTCATCACCAAACTCACTGGTGGTTAAGGTTGTNGCGCCTTCCATTAAACCNGCAAAGTCTGAGGTTACTCTCTTTGAAGTAATGGCTTTCTCCATTGCATTAACAATTAAGTCAGCAGCCTTATCCCAGCCCATGTGNCGTAACATCAGTTCNGCTGACAGGATAATTGAACCTGGATTTGCCTTACCAGTNCCTGCAATTGTAGGAGCTGTACCATGAGTTGCTTCGAAAATAGCACTNTCAGCACCGATGTTAGCACCTGGTGCAATACCGATACCTCCAACTTCAGCTGCTAGAGCATCAGAGATGTAATCACCGTTTAGGTTCATAGCACATACTACATCGTAGTCTTGAGGGTATAAAAGAATATTCTGTAAGAATGCGTCAGCAATGCAATCCTTAACCACAATCTTCTTGCCATTCTTTGGATTTACAAAGCTTACTACGCCCTTCTCNTCCTTNGTTGCGCCGTACTTCTCTTCAGCTAGCTTGTAGCCCCAGTTCTTGAAGGCACCTTCGGTGAACTTCATGATATTGCCCTTGTGAACAATAGTTACAGACTTTCTATCATGATCAATTGCATACTCAAAAGCNGCCTTNATCAGACGCTCTGTACCCTGCTTTGACATTGGCTTTACACCAATACCGCAGTGCTCATTAAAACGGATCTTTTTAACGCCCATTTCCTTTTCTAGGAAGCTGATTAACTTTTGTGCGCCTTCTGAATCNGCTTCCCACTCGATACCTGCATAAATATCTTCAGCGTTTTCACGGAAGATTACAGTATCAACAAGTTCTGGATGCTTTACAGGTGATGGCACGCCGTTGAAGTAACGTACAGGACGTAGACAGATATATAAATCTAAGGTCTGACGCAAAGCTACGTTTAATGAACGGATACCGCCACCTACTGGAGTGGTTAGTGGACCTTTGATTGCAACATGATATTTTTTAATGAAATCAAAAGTCTCATCTGGAAGCCAGGTATTGTCACCATAGGTTTCAACAGAACGGCCACCTGCGTAGATCTCCATCCATGAAATCTTTTTCTGACCATCAAAAGCCTTGTTTACAGCAGCATCAACCACCTTCTGCATTACAGGGGTAATATCAGCACCGATACCATCACCNCGGATAAATGGAACTATAGGATTATTAGGAACTAATAACTTGCCATTTGCATCAATTTCAATAGCGCTACCATCTGTAGGTACTACTACTTTGCTTGTAAACATCGAATACTCCATTTTTAAAAGTTAATAAACTGATTTCATTTTATACAATTAAATTCTTAAGTGCTAAGTTTTTACATTTTCAGAATTTTCAGGCAGTTTTGCACTCATTCAGATCATTAAAAGTCATGAACACTGATAAATTATGATTTTTAAAATTCTCTCATTTNGATAAATTAAAGAGATGAAATTCTGAAAAAATTCAATTTTTATGCTCATTTGTGCTCTATATGAGCATAAGCAGATTTTTTATTAAANCAAATGCCGTGAACTACAACACAAACTTACAAAATAAACCTCAAATCTGTTAAAATTGTATGTATTGGAGAAAAACATGTCACAAAGATTTAAACCTTACGCTACCGTTGCTTTAATTGTTGAGCACAACGGTAAATATCTTATTGTTGAAGAGTACAACGACGATCAGGATAATCGTCTGGTATTTGGCAATCCTTGCGGTCACATTGATGGAAAAGAAACCATCCTTGAAGCAGCGATTCGTGAAGGTCACGAGGAAACAGGCTGTGAGATTGAGCTTGTAAGCCTGATTTCAATCAACGATTATGTAAAAGACAACGAAACAATCTATCGTTTCTGCTTTGAGGCAAAGCTAAAAGATTATCAAGAAAAGATGCANGCTTGCGATCCTGATGACGAGATCCTAGCTGTAAAATGGTACACCAAAGAAGAAATTTACAATGGCAAGGACAACTGGCGCACTCGTCTTGTCGGTCAGAACTTTGATGCCTATTTCAACGGTCAGAGATACCCTCTGGATTTAATCAAAAGTATTCACCCATAAAAGAGATTTTCATGGAATTTGATGCTCGTATCCCATATGAGAAACTACAGGGTAAACATGTAGTTTTAGGTTTATCAGGTGGTGTTGACTCATCAGTAAGTGCTGCCCTGTTAAAGCAGAATGGTATGAAGGTAACCGCCCTTTTCATGAAAAACTGGGAGGAGGATGACACCGACTCCTATTGTGCTGCATCTCAAGATAGAGAGGATGCGCAGAAGGTTTGCGACAAACTGGGCATTGAGCTTAAAACCATTAACTTTGCAGCTGAATACTGGGATAACGTCTTTGAAATATTCTTATCAGAATATAAGGCAGGTCGTACTCCTAATCCTGATATTCTGTGCAACAAGGAAATCAAGTTTAAAGNATTNATGCAGTATGCAACTGAGGTNTTAAANGCAGACTTTATTGCNACCGGTCACTACTGTCAGAGAAGCTTTAACACAGATAAGGCTCATCTTTTACGTGGTGCTGACAATAATAAGGATCAGAGCTATTTCCTTCATGCAATTGGAAGAAATATTCTAGATAGAGTACTCTTCCCTGTTGGCGATATCGAAAAGACTGAGGTTCGAAAGATTGCTGAATCTCTAGGTCTTGCTACTGCAAAAAAGAAGGATTCAACAGGTATCTGCTTTATCGGTGAGAAGCGCTTCCATGAATTTTTATCAAAATACATTCCTGCTCAGCCTGGTCTTATCAAAACCGTTACAGGCGAGGTTGTAGGAAAGCACGACGGTCTTATGTACGCTACTATAGGACAGAGAAAAGGTCTTAATATCGGCGGTACTAAAGACGGCAACGGCAAACCATGGTATGTGGTTGAAAAGGATGTTAAAAACAACGTTCTTATCGTAGCTGAAGGCAACGATGACAAGGCACTCTACTCTGTAGGCCTAAAAGCAATCCAGGAGACCTGGATTATTGATGAGCCAGAACTTCCATATGAGTGCACCTGTAAAATCCGTTATCGTCAGCCAGATGTTCCATGCACAATTTACAGGGACGACAATGGCAGTCTTAAGGTGATGTTCAAACAGCCAGTAGCTGCTGTTGCCCCAGGTCAGTCAGTAGTGTTCTATCAGGGCTTAGATTGTCTTGGTGGTGCCGTTATTGATAAGCATATTAAAGAGTAGCTTATGTCAGATATTAAATCAGAAACTATAGCTCTTGCAGCATTATTTCAGTGCTGCACTCAGATCCAGAGAGTTGCAAGCACAGGTTATTATGATGAAAATGCCGTAGCCTGTGTGTTAAGAGCACTTATAGTTACTAATCCAAGAACTGTTGAAGATATCTACCCAATGGATGGATTAAAGGTTGGCTTCAAGCAGATAGTTGACGGACTTTCAAAATCCAGTCAGGTAAAGGATGTTGCTACCATCGACATTACCAAGATGGCACTGAAGCTTATCTCGCTTGCTATTTCTGTAGAAAGAAACGGCAGAATCTTTGACAGATTATCAGATGAAATTGATGAGTTAAAGCANACCATTACAAGAGAATTTGAGGACTTTCTACAAGGTAACCCTCAAAGCGTAAATGACCAGAANAACATTCATCTTTTCGGTACTTTATATCAGTCAATCATCAGCCCTAACTTTGCAAAACTTCTGATTTACGGTGAAGAACAGCATCTTCGAGTACCTGCAAATCAGGAAAAGATTAGAGCTTTGCTGCTAGCTGGCATCCGCGCTGTAATTTTATGGCGCCAGATTGGTGGCAGACGCAGATTTTTAGTGTTTAGACGTAAAGCTATTGTAGAATACGCTAAGCAACACATGTAACCCATTTCACTTAATTTTTAGAGGATAAAAATGGAATTATCATCATTATCAGCTATTTCACCACTAGATGGTCGTTATGGTTCAAAAACTGAAGAATTACGCCCTATTTTTTCAGAATATGGTCTAATGCGTTTCCGTGTTCAGGTTGAGTTAACCTGGCTAAAACACTTAGCTGCATGTGATAAAATTAAGGAAGTTCCTCCATTTAGCGCAAAGACTATCGAATTTATCGACAGCATCATCAAGAACTTCTCTGAAGAAGACGCTAAAGACATCAAAAACCGCGAAGCTGTTACCAACCACGATGTTAAGGCTGTTGAGTACTTCCTAAAGGATAAGACCGCTTCAAATGAAGAAATCGCAAAGGTTCGTGAGTTCATTCACTTTGCTTGTACCTCTGAGGATATCAATAACAACTCTCACGCTTTAATGTTAAAAGAAGCTCGTGAGGTTGTATTATTACCAGTTATTGATGAAATCATCGCAAAGATCACAGAGCTTGCTCACAAGTACGCTGATGTACCACTACTTGCTCGTACTCACGGTCAGCCAGCATCACCTACCACCATCGGTAAGGAAATGGCAAACGTAGCATACCGCATGCAGCGTCAGAGAAAGCAGATCGCAGCTGTTGAAATCATGGGTAAGATTAACGGTGCAGTTGGTAACTTCAACGCTCACCAGGTTGCATACCCTGATGTTGACTGGTTCTCATTCTCAAAGCAGTTTGAAGAGGACTTAGGTTTAACCTTCAATCCATACACCACTCAGATTGAGCCTCACGACTACATCGCTGAGTTATTTGCAGCTGTTGACAGATTCAACACCATCCTAATTGACTTTGACAGAGATATCTGGGGTTACATTTCAAACGGCGTATTCACTCAGAAGACAATCGCTGGTGAAATCGGCTCTTCAACAATGCCTCACAAGGTTAACCCAATTGACTTTGAGAACTCAGAGGGTAACTTAGGAATTGCTAATGCTCTATTCGTTCACTTAGGCAACAAGCTACCTATTTCACGTTTCCAGCGTGACTTAACTGACTCAACAGTTCTACGTAACCTAGGTGTAGCATTCGGCTACTCAATCCTAGCTTACAAATCAACTCTAAAGGGTATTTCAAAGCTACAGGCTAACGTTGAGCACACAGCAGTTGAATTAGACAACAACTGGGAAGTTCTAGCTGAGCCATACCAGACTGTAATGCGTCGTTACGGCATTGAGAATCCATACGAGAAGTTAAAAGCTTTAACTCGTGGCCAGAAAGTTACCAAGGAGATCATGGAAAACTTCCTAGAGAACCTTGATATGCCAAAGGAAGCTAAAGATCTTCTAAGAGGCTTAACTCCAGCAAGCTACATCGGCCGTGCTGTTAAGTTTGCAAAAGATATCTAGCAGATAGATATCTGATAACAAGGCTCTCTTTGAGAGCTTTGTTTTATTCATTGTCAGTATCAGAGTACGGCTTATACAAGTAATCTAAAATCTCAAAGAACTGTTCTTGTGTTGTAATATCTACCTTACGACTCTGACTAAATAGAAAACTGTTCCAACATTTACTATTCAGCAAATTAACAGACGTCAAAACCTTTTCAGACTCTATATATTCAACTGCATTTCCGTGAATTTCAGACTCAGTTACTTTATTCTTTATTTATCTGTTTTAATTCCACAATAAAAAAAGGCCATCTCAAAATACATTATAATTCTGATCAGGCCTTCTCTTTTTTAATACTTATTATTTTGAAGTATCAAGTGGTGCAAATGACTTAACTAAATCATCAATTGCCTTGCACTGAGCTAAGAATGGCTCAAGCTTATCTAAAGGTAGTGCTGAAGGGCCATCACACTTTGCAGCATCTGGATTTGGATGAGCCTCAAGGAACAGACCTCCGATACCTACAGCCATACCTGCACGAGCTAAATCAGCAACCTGTGCTCTTCTACCGCCTGATGCTGCACCTGAGCTGTCACGGCACTGCAGTGAATGAGTAACGTCAAAGATAATTGGATAATCACCACATACCTGTTTCATTACGCCATAGCCTAACATGTCTACTACAAGATTGTCATAACCAAAGTTTGTGCCTCTATCGCACAGTAACAGATTTTCATTACCGCATTCTTCAAACTTCTTTGTTACATTAATCATCTGAGATGGAGATAAGAACTGAGGCTTTTTAATATTTACTACTTTACCGGTTTTGGCAATCGCACTTACAAGATCGGTCTGACGGGCAAGGAATGCAGGGATCTGTAATACATCAGCATACTTTGCAACAACTTCTGCCTGAGCTACTTCATGAACGTCAGTAATAATAGGTACATTGAAGGTAGATTTGATTTCTTCAAAAATCTTCATGCCCTCTTCAAGACCTGGACCGCGATAAGAATAAATAGATGAGCGATTTGCTTTATCAAAACTTGCCTTGAATACGTATGGAATATGGAGTTTTTCGGTAACTTTTACATAGTGTTCGCAGATCTGCATTGCAAGATCACGGCTTTCTAATACATTCATGCCTCCGAATAAAACGAATGGAAGATGATTACCAACACTAATATTACCTATTTTAATAACTTTATCACTCATATAAATCTCCTAAGTAATTTAGGTAAATTTTAACAATTAAAACAGCTTTTTTATACCTTTAAATAAAAAAATCGAGTAGGAGGAGAGATTAACTCTCACTCCTCTCACAACACCGTACGTGCCGTTCGGCATACGGCGTTTCCCAAACAATAAAAGGTTAGAGC
>JGI24711J26586_10002592_pt1 | contig 12768 bp, 14 predicted proteins | sample BioPla3DNA1_FD_26586 | JGI IMG/M metagenome (IMG submission 26586)
TGTCTATCTCTAATGCAGGAACCCATCCGAATATTTCATACATTGGGCCCCATACCCGTCCTGAACCAGGTGCTGAGAAACCAATATTGCCAGCAGACACTACAACACTCATTACTGTATCGCTTCCATTGTAAGCAGATTTTGCATCATCTATGGCCTTATCAAATTCTCTTATCAACTTTTCAGCTTCATCATTTTTATCAAATATTTTTCCTAATGCAATTGTAGAGTCCTTCATGCCATTAACTAGGTTTTCACCAGGTGAACTAGACTCTTCAGAAACATCAAAATCAAGATTTATAACAACTGCATTTGGAACCAATGCCTTAATATCTTCATAAAAAGTGGCAAATCTTTGACCTACAATCACAAGGTCAGGATTTACTGCTGCTATTATTTCAAGATTTGGCTCGCGATGATTTCCTATATCTAAAACCTTATCATCACTTACATATGGTGAATCTGACGGCATTACAGCCTTAGGTACAGCAGCTAATTGAATATCCCAATCAGCTAAGGTTTCAAAAGTTCTATTATCTAAAGCAACAACATTCTTAGGATTTACAGGTACCTTTACAGTTCCATAATAATCTTTTATTTCAACTGTTAATGCTTGATTACTATCTGAAGCAGATTCTTCATTTAAGCTAGCAGAATCTATGCTTGGTTTGGAACATCCTGTTCCTATTAAAACAAAAGCTAACATAATAACAGTTAATTTTAATCCTTTAAATCTCTTCATACTATTTCTCCTCTTTAAGTCAAGTACCGATTTATCAGTACTTTTTATTTTTTTTACTACTTAAATCTCTCGTATACTATAATATGTAATTATTGTATTTTGATAATGATTTTCAAAATCAAATCTCTAATAATATACCAAATAATATGAATACCGTCAACTGTTTTTTCATAATTTTATTAAAAGTTAATTATTAAGTTAACTGTAGTATTTATTTTTCAAATTGACCAAGCTTTATTAAAATATAATAAGCTCAAAGCGATTTTTTATAATCACTTTGAGCTTATTATTATATATATTTATATTGATCTTATTATTACCTACTAGCAAGTTCTTTATCAAGAATATATAAGCCATTCCATTGGCCATTAATTCTTTCTAATCTCTCCACAAGCACGCCAAAGGTATCCTCTTCCTCAATCTGTTCATCTACAAACCATGCAAGTAAGTTAAGTACTCTTTGATCTTCTTCTTCTCTTGCTTGCTTAACCAAATCATGAATACGAGAAGTTACTACTTTTTCATGGGCTAGTGCTTTTTCGAACACATTATTAATAGAATCAAACTTCCCATCTCCTGGATCTAATGGACGATACTTTATACCATAGCCTGTTTCCTGTAAAAAATTCTTAATTCTTTCGGCATGTTCTATCTCTTCCTTAACTTGCTCGTCAATATAATGAGTCATACCCTTCATATTCTGCTCATCCAAATATGCAGCCATTGTTGCATAGATATAGGCAGACTCTAATTCAAAATTCATTTGTTCATTTAATGCATCATATAATTTACTCATACTTTTTCCTCCATAATCTTTGTAATAGTTCCTATTATTAATATAGTATATAATTAATAATTTTTCAACCATTATTTATAAGAATTATAGTTTTATTATTGATGCATGGTGATTTTGTTGTTAACCTAGTTTAATAGTTTACACCTAGTTCTAGTTTAACATCGTATTCTACAGGCTTTTGCTTAAATAGATATTCTCCCTTTCTAATAGAAACTTCCAAGGGAGTATTTAATAATAACAAAATCTCATCAATAAAAAAATGGCTAGAAAATTTATTATTAATGTAAGCAAGGCTATTAAGCAGGAAGAATTAAATAGTTTTCTTGGCATAACACATAAAAATAGCACTTACACAATTAAGCTCATGCAAGCACTATCTTACACCTAACTAATTTTATGTTCTATTCTCCTCATCCGTCACTATATAGAAGTTCATGATAAAATAAACTATTGAACTTTAGAGTGTCTTGATTCTAGCCCACTATTTATTACTTGACTCAAAATCTTTCTCTAATATATTAGAAGTCTCATCAAGCCAATTACCATCGAAAAGTTCAATCATACCCCTATCACAGGCGGCTGATATCTTTGGGTCNATAGGTAGCTTGGCTAGTACCTTAAGCTTATGTTTGTCGGCTATNTCTTCAATATGACTATCTCCAAATATCTTGTAGTCCTTGCCATTGTCTGGACATTTGAAGTAGGACATATTTTCTACTAATCCGATAATCGGTATGTTCATCATCTCTGCCATTTTGACCGCTTTGGAAACAATCATTGATACCAGCTCCTGGGGTGAGGTTACTATAATAATCCCATCTACAGCAATGGATTGAAACACCGTAAGAGGAACATCACCGGTGCCTGGAGGCATATCTATAAACATAAAGTCTACATCATTCCATATAACATCAGTCCAAAACTGCTTAACTGTACCAGCTATAATTGGTCCTCTCCAGACAACAGGATCGGTATCATTTTGTAAAAGCAAATTAATAGACATAATGTCAATGCCAGTCTTGGTTTTTACAGGAAACAGACCTGCTTCACTGCCTCTGGCTTTTTCTTTTAAGCCAAAGGCTTTTGGAATAGAGGGACCTGTAATATCTGCATCTAAGATGGCAGTATGATAGCCTTTTCTATTCATGGTAACGGCAAGCATTGATGTAACAAGCGACTTACCTACTCCCCCTTTACCACTGACAATACCGATGACTTTCTTTACACTACTCATCTCATGTAATTTCTCAGAGAAATCTGTTTTTTCTTCTTTTCTGTCTGTGCAGTTCTCTGAGCAACTGCTACAGTTTTGATTGCAATCTTCACCCATAATCTTGCTCCTTCTAAGTTTTTTTCTTAGTTTTTATAATTTTTTTTGATATAATATTAAGACTAGATACCTATATCACCAATAGTATATTATAGATATCTTGCTAATTCCACCTATTGTTCTTAAAGTTTCTATTTCGTCTATTTCTTCTACAACCACGGCCACAACCATTTACCAAATCATCACAGAGCCGGTATTCCCCTCCCTCAATAACCAATACTTTACCATCAATTAAAGACTGGGCTAACTTTCTTCTGGCCTCTACATATATTCCCTGTACTGTAGTCCTTCCTACATTCATTTGCTTTGCACATTCTTCTTGGGTAAAACCCTCCAAATCAATAAGTCTTATAGTTTCATATTCATCAACTGTCATATTGACATAATCGCGTTCTTCTATACTCAAATCAAGAGGACCAAACTTATTACTTTCTGGTAAACCACATACTTTTCTCCATTTTATTGGCCTAGACATAATCCTTCACCCCTTTTCTATCAAAAGTAACCAGAGCGTCCTCTGGTTACTTTTGCAAGCTTTAAAGCTTTCCTAACTCTTCATTAATAAACTCAAGTCGGTTTTCCAATAGTTCTTTTTGTTCTTGAAGTAATTCCTTAGTTGACTTGTTTGACTTATTTGAATCTTCACTTAATCTAAAGCCTCTTCTAAACCCCCTTCCATTACCTCTTCCAAGACCACGTCTGCAAGCAATCGCGAGACCTGCTCCTAGTCCAAGTCCAGCACTACACTTGTCAAGATTTGAGCCTGTACAAAAACCTAAACCTCTACCAGTCATTGTTCCAGCACCACTTGGGCCAGTTCCATCTCTTCTAGGCATATTATTCACCTCCTTATAGTTATTGACATATGTCATTTACTAACTATAGTATAGTCTTATTAACGACATATGTCAATAACTTTTTATCTACATCTATAAATGTACATAAAAATCAGAGTAATTCTTTATTAATATATAGAATTCTATATCATCTTACATCCTATTAAACAAAAAAACTGTCTCTTTACGATTATCAATCAATAAAGTGACAGCCTAGTATAGATTATTTTCTTTTTATTAAATGGTAAGCATTTTTCATTTTGGATAGGGCTTGTTCTAGTAATTTTCTTGATGTTGCAATATTGATACGAATATATCCAAGACCAAACCTACCNAAATTTGAACCCATGTAGGTTTCAACTCCTACTTCATTGATGAACCAATTAAGGAGTTCATCTTCATTAATATTNAGAGCCTTATAGTCTATCCAAAGTAAATATGTTCCTNCCCTTGGCATAACTATAAAGTCATTCATATTTTCCTTAAAGTAAACTCTTACAAACTTTTCATTTTCATCTATATAGTCTCTAACTCCAATTAACCACTCATCACACTCATTATATGCGGCTTCTATTGCAGCTACAGAGAATATATTCGGGTTGTGCATCCCTATACTATCAATTGATTTTTCAACTTTTTCCCTAAGCTCTTTATTTGGAATTATCATGTATGAGATTATAATCCCAGGTATATTGAAGGTTTTAGCTGGAGAGTTTGCATATATTAACCTTTCATGTGTTTCTTGACCTAGCTTTAATGTGCTATAGTGGTCTACTCCATCTGCAAGTATATCAGAATGAATTTCATCAGAGAATAGTATCAGATTGTGCTTTTTACATAGCTTAGCTAATCTCTCTAACTCATCCTTTGACCATACCCTACCAGTAGGATTATCTGGATTAGTCAATATAAACATCTCTGTATCTTTATCAATTACTGATTCCATATAATCAAAATCCATAGTAAATTTTCCATTTTTAATTATTAAGGGAACCTCAATCAAGCTCCTATTGTTTTTTACAACAGCTTGCTTTAATGGGGAATACGAAGGAGAATTAATTAGAACCTTAGCATTTGGGCTAGTTAAACTATCTACACATATACCAGAGCCTATATTTATTCTTGGACAAAAAACTATCCAGTCTCTAGGTATGCTTACATCTGTATTCTTTTTAATCCAAGTTTGAATACTTTTATAAAAACCTTCATTCAAATCAGTATAACCAAATATTTTATGATTCACTACTTTATTAAAGGCCTGTATAATAGGTTCTGGAGATTCAAAATCCATATCTGCAACCCCTAAATGTATAAGATCATCCCGTCCATACTTGGCTGCTAAAGTATCCCACTTGGAGCTATTTGTGTTTCTTCTATTAATTATTCTATCAAAATTATACTTGGAATCCATTCTTCTCCTTTCAAAAATCTAAAAGTTAGATAATTGCGAAACTTACCTATAAAGCATAAGGAGCCTCTCTCTTTTGCTAGATACAAAAGAGGAAGTTCCTTATATTTAACATTTATTTAAAGGTGTGATGTTTTACTAGTTCAAGTGTTTTTAATGTCTCAGAATTCAGGTCAAACACCTTTTTATTATTATAATCCAAGCCAGTTCCACTGGATTTTGAATCATCGGTTGCGAACCAATGATATTTTAAGGTATTCCAATCAATCTTGCTAGTGGTCAGTGCAGAATCCACCATAGGAATTACCGCTCCATCACGAACTAAAGCAATACCCATTAANTCACCAGCCTGTCAATATACCCATATTGGAGTTCTCAGCATCACCGCCCCAATGGACTGGATAACGCTGACTACCTGCCCAAGCACTTAATAGAATCCGGTTCTATAGAACAAATGTCTAATAAGTTACCTGTAAGAATAATAGAACGACAATCTGTTAGGATAATATCCAAATAAGATATATATTNGTATATGATATAGTTAAGCCCTATCTTTCGCAAAAAAGATAGGGCTTAAATTATTCTGTTATTTACTCAAATGAAAATTCAAATTTTTCTTTACCTGTAATTTGGAATGGGCCAGGAACACCACTATCTCCCCTTTGCTTTCCAAAAAAGTCTGAGTCAAAATAATAGGGGCTACCATCAGCTTGCTCAAAAAGCTGTTCAGTATGGTATCCAAATCCAAGCTTATCTGTAGTAATAATATCTGCAGCATTATCAATAAGAAGCTCTGGCTTACTTACTTCAATTACAATTTTTTTCTTTTCCCTGTCAATTGTAAATTCAATAGCCGAATCATCTTCATATAATTTAGGATTATTCTCCTTTATGTATGCTAATGCCCTATTGAAATATATATTATTCTCCATATATACCGCAAGGGGCGAATTGGCCGAAAGACTGGCATAAGCTGGTTTAGCAGCTTCATCATCATCCTTATTATCTGATTTTTCCTCTTGAGGNTTTGGAGGCTTCCCTCCTGACATAAACATTTTCTTCATTCTTTCCCATGGCTTTTCATCATCCGGTCCTGGACAATGATTATAAACAGCTGTCCCTACAGGATATGATAAGAATGCTGCTGAAAAAGGTGTTATGTCTTCAGGCTTTAAAATATCATTACCAAAAAAGCTCTCATGATATGGCTCATCTGACCGACTATCCCCTTTTTCACGGAGGAAAATATTATTGTAATACCTATCATCTCCTCCTGTAAACCTAGTCATACCTGCAACTGCTGTACTATGTGGTACATGATAAGGAGTATGCCTATTTAATTCATTAGCTACAGAAATTGTTCCTGCAAATAAGTTATGAACAAGAGCACAGCTATGACTAAGGGTTTTGAATGCATGGCCAGAAAGCATAATATTATGATCTAGCATAGTAGGACCATGACTTACCTCTACCATAATATCTTCACTATCATGTCCAAACAATACATTGTTGCAGACTCTGGTTCCCTGAGCCTGCCAATCCAACCAGATACCCCTAAAGGAATCATGAATTATATTATTACGAATAACCGTATCTATGGCAGCATGAAGCTTAATTCCTGCAACCTCAGCCCCTTCAAATTCTCTTTTGTGCCTAATGTTATATATATGATTATTCTCTATTAAACTAAATGCACAGCCTAGATGGCCTATTATTCCACCTTGTCCACAATTATATATCCGGTTACCTCGTACAATGTGACTACCTATATTATCCTTGTTCCAACCTATATTTAAAGCTCTAAATATAACCTCTTGCTCTCTTTGGTGGCCCATCTTGGTAAATAAAGTTGTCCATTCATTTTGTCCGGTACTCTCCTCTTTCCCAAGACTTATACCACTACATTTTGAATCACTAATGATATTATTTTCTATAACCCAACCTTTACTCCAATGAGGTCCTATAAGACCTTCTTGTAGTGCCGTTGGTGGTGCCCACTGGGTAGCTGCCTGTCTCATTGTAAAGCCACGGACAGTTATATAGTTCCTACCTGGGTTCTCAGGCCAAAAGCAGAATCTTCGTACATTAATCTCTACATTACCATTCCTAGGGTCTTCTCCATGAAAATTAGCATAAATTGTAGTATTATCATCATCAACTTCTACACACCAAGTATATACAGAGAATTCTGGCTCAAAGGAGGTTTTTGATTTTTTAGGCTTGCGTACATCTTCGATATCTTCCACCTCATACATAGAACGACCATTAAGATATACGTCTCCTAAGTGAAACACCCTATCTATTGTAAATAACCAGTCTCCAAATAATTTCTCATTATATGGGTTGAAATCGCCAAAAAATTTATTACTTATTACAGTCTTCCATATATGGCCGTCCTTTTCCCAGTCTGTAATAAGCTCAGCACCTGATATAACCACATTCTCGCCTTCAGCGGCTTGATAGATAATGGGCTGGGAAGAAGTTCCACCACATTTGGGGTTTACCCATTCCCTATAAACACCTTCATGAACTGTAATAACATCGCCGGGTCTGGCCACGTAAGCAGCCTTGCCGATGGTTAAAAACGGCTGTTCTTCTGTACCTGGATTTAGGTTGCTACCAGTCTTCTTAACATGATAATTCATGACATCCATTCCTCTCGTCTCATATTGTATAATCATTTTATATTAGTACTAATAGGAAGTCAAATTTCTGACATGGGAACCCATACTACCATGGGATATCTTTACAGACATGCTATATGATGAAAATTATTTTGTATTTGGTTTTACAGCTATGGGGATACAGTTACTTATAATTGCATTTATGCTTATATATAATCTTAGAAAGAAACGAAGGCGTAGACGAGCCTGGGCTGTCAAAACAGGCCAAGATGATAATACAGAGGCATCTATACCTACAATTGCTATGATTACACCCATTATTCCCACTGCTTTGGCTATATTTTTTGGCTGGCAGGCTATACCCGCATTTATAGTCGGCTCTGTATTTGGACTTGCAGTCTGTGGTAAATTACCTAGCTTTGGACAGGCTGCTAGAACAATCTCAAGAACCTTCTATGATGGTGTAGTAGATGTTGCAAGCTTATTAGGTTTTTTATTTGTTCTCCCTATGTTTAATAAAATATCTGGAGTGGCAGCTCCATTCTTTGAAACAATACTAGGTGGTATTATGCCAAAATCCACCTTAGTACTTTGTATTATTTTTGCCCTAGTAGCTCCCTTTGGTTTGTTTCGCGGACCCTTAACTATCTTTGGTGCCGGCGCTGCTACTGTTGGAGTTCTAAATGCCATAGGTAGTTTTACAACCTCCTTCCTATTTACCCTAATGTATGTACCAACTATTACTATGAACCTATCTGTATGTCCTACACAGTCCTGGAACCTATGGGCACTAAATTACAGTAAGGTTTCAGTAAAAGAATTTATGAAAACTGGTGTTATATGGGCTTGGATTATAAATATTATTAACACGGTTTTACTATACTAATTATTCGGCTAGGAGGTATAAATTATGTCAAATAGGAAAATACGGGTCGGCATAGATGTTGGTGGTACACATACTAAAGCAGTTGCTATAGATGATGCTACTTATGAGATTATAGGAATTGGTTCGGTAAAAACCACTCATGATAGTAAACCAGGTGTTTCAGAAGGTGTTGTAGAATCCTTTAAGAAATGTCTAGAGGATAATAACGGAGGCTGTAGAGTCAACAACAGCTGGCCTTAGATCTATAGTGGATAGCATGTGGGAATCCCTAGCAGTATATAAATCTGATATTAAGATAAGTCCTGATTTTTATCTATGTATCGGGGCCAAGGTAATTGATTACGAAGGAATGTCTAGTCTAGACCAACTACATTTGGTTATGAATTCTGAATTAATGACCCGAGCCTCATCTGATAGTGTTATCTTAATTGGGGTGAAAAACGATATGTAAGGGCAAATGACTTGTCACTTGGCCCTAGTTCATATGATTAATCATAAGATAAGGTTTGTATATATAATAATTTTTCATAAGGAGTGTATTACTTGGATACTAAAAAGGTAGTTGAAGAACTATTCAAATTAAATGATTATAATTTTGCCATGTATCAAGTATATTCAGATCCTATATATAGAAAAATACCCGTCAATGATATAGATTTTATTATAAATAAATCTATAAAATGTGGTCAGAAAGAAGCAGATAAGATTCTGCTTGCTTATAAAACACAAGACAATAAGTCTAGACTTGATATCTACCGACTTATAAGAGACCTTTATATTAAGATTAAAGAGGAACCTGGAGATAATTCCATAGATTTAATTTATTTTGCCAGCTTTGAAGAGCCTTCATCCATAACACTCTATCTGAATCCTATTTATTACGGTGAAGAACTGGTAGAAAAATATAAGATAAAAGAATTATTAGATATCAAGCTCAAAGAAATTATTCTTGCACATGAAATCTTCCACTATATAGAGGCTAATAACAAGTACCTTTTTGTAAATCAATATAATGTAAAATTATGGAGGCTAGGTCCCTACACACACAAGTCACACTTAATTAGTCTACTTATCTTTATCTATCTCTGCGATTTTCTCCTGAATAATTTGTAGTACTTTTGCTCTATCCTCTATATTCTCCACAATATCATACTTAGCAGCATCAATAATCAAAAGTGGTGATAGATTGTATTCAGAGAAATAATCTTCATATTCTTTATTGAGGTTTTCCCAGTACTCTCTTTCAACTATCTGTTCATAATCACGGCCTCTTTTCTTTATACGCTTGATTGCAGAGTCCGTATCTATCCTAAGGTAAATCATAAGTTTGGGAGCTGCTACATGGTCTAGCATATTAGCCAGAAGCTCTCTATACAATTGGTACTCATCCTTGTCCATATTCCCTTCTTCGAAAAGCAGTTTGGCAAATATCATATCACCATATATACTACGATCCATAAGACTTGGTTTTCCTAGGTTGGATGCTTTCTTTAGCATATCGAACCTACGGTTGAGAAAAAATATCTGTAAGGGAAAGGAATACCTCTTCCTATCGTGATAAAACTTATCCAATAAAGGATTATCATGTACTGGCTCTTGAAAGCAAGGTATATTCATGGCCTTAGAAAGCATCTCCATATATACGGTCTTACCTGCGCCTACAACAGCATCTATAACAATTGATTCATTGGGTTCATTCTTTTTAATCATACTAAAAAACTCCTTGTACACTAATATCCTCCTTAGTTGCATCTTTAATACTCATTATTTGTATTTACATACATAATATTTATTGTGTATGTATAGTAGCACAAGTTATTGTATTTGGTCAATTAGTTTATACGCTATATTGTGGTTTCATCAATGTAAATCGACTTATTATTTTCATGCCCTAGTATAACAACGAACTTCATTATATCTTTTATTAAACCACTTTCCAATATGTAACAATATGGATATTGCTAGCATATTTTAATATAAGTAACGAAAATTAGGAGGTGCACTATGGTGTTTCAACTTTTTCAATTTTTCCTTGTTTTAATTGTTCCCGGATTAATTGGAGCATTATTCTTTAGTATTTTCGCTCGTTTAACTTCAGAAATTGATTGGCGAGTAGCTTTCATTATTAGTTTATTCACCTTTACTACAATGATAACTGGATTATACTACCTACAAGATATTACCTCAGTTGAATTATTATTGGTTCAATTTAATTGCTTAAGCTTCACCAGAAAATATATACTCCTTAGTAGCTTAATAAGTATATTTTATGGAATCGTCTTCGGATTATTACGGAGAGTTTTCTTCTGGATCAGGAGAAGACCTTTCTTGTCTGGCTTATTATCATAATCCTTAGCGGAGCAATAATAAAAATTCTTCAATAAATCACACAGGAGCTACTAGTATTCTTGTACTGCTTCACCTGCAGAAAGAGATACTAGTAGCTCCTTATTATATTAGCCTCATTATAGGTTTTATGATTTATTCCATACTAGCCTATTAATATAATCAACGTAAGACAGTATGATTCTAAGTACTTTTTCTGAGACGTTAGAAACCGAATAATCTGAAACCTTTTCTATTGTGTTGGGTTTTTGTGACTCTAAAATATTCAAGCCTTCCAAGACCCTATCTTTATTAAATCCCACCATCATTACTACTGCCTCTTCCATAGCCTCTGGCCTTTCGTGTGCCTGCCTTAAGTTCAGAGCTCTCAAACCAAGAATTGAGGCTTCCTCACTTATGGTACCACTATCACTTAATACTGCCTTTGCATTAATCTGAAGTTTAATATAATCAGTAAAGCTAAAAGGCTTTAGTAGTTTTACCTTACTTGATAATTGGATTTTTTCTTTTTTGATTTTATTAAATGTTCTGGGGTGTGTACTCACTATAAGAGGTAGATTATACTTATCGGCAATCATATTTAAGATATCTACTAATTTATAGAAATTTACTTCTGAGTCTATATTCTCTTCCCTATGGGAAGACAGTAAAAAATATTCCTGTGGCTTTAGTTTATATCTTATTAATACATCAGACTCTAAAATCTTATCCATATGATCATTTATTACTTCATAAAGTGGACTTCCANTTTTAATAATCCTATCTGCTGCTATACCTTCTTTGATAAGATATTCTCTAGCTATACTACTATATGGCATATTAATATCAGATATATGATCCACAATCTTACGATTTATTTCTTCCGGAACTCTTTGATCAAAACACCTGTTACCAGCTTCCATATGAAAAATAGGTATATGTTTCTTTTTTGCTACTATTGCAGATAAGCAGGAATTAGTATCACCTAGTATTAAGAATGCATCAGGCTTAACCTCATCTATAACTGGACCTATTTTTGATATAATATTAGCTATGGTTTCTAAAGAAGATGATGTGGCTGCATCCAGATAATAAGTTGGCTTCCTAAGTTGTAAATCATCAAAGAATATATCATTTAATTCATAATCATAATTTTGCCCCGTATGAACCAAGTAGTGTTCTACGGCAGTAGTATTATCAAGCCTTCTAATTACTGAGGATAACCTAATTATTTCTGGACGGGTGCCCACTACAGTCATAACCTTTATTGCTCTCATCCCTTCTCCTTCATATTAATCTAAGATCATATAATAGCCAAACTTTACTTTGCTTACTTTATGATTTTGTGTATGTTTAATTGACATCTTATGTACATATTTATAGCTTAATATACTTCTTATATATTTAATGTATAAGTATCTGGATTATCTTTATCAAATATTTCATTACACCATATAATGAATACCAGGTCACTGCTATCAATATTTTCAATGTTATGAGAATAGCCAGGTGGAATATCGATGACCTCCATATTCTCAGAATTAAGATAATACTCTAGGGTGTGACCAGATATAATATCTTTTAACCTAACCACCCCTCTTCCACTTACCACAAGAAATTTTTCTAACTTAGTATGGTGATAGTGGTTTCCTTTAGTAATCCCAGGCTTTATTACATTTACTGATATTTGCCCGTTTTTATTAGTCTTAATAAACTCTGTAAATGACCCTCTGTCATCACTATGGGTTTTTAGCCTATAAACAAGACCATCCTCCGGTAAATAACTTATATAAGTACTATATAATTTCTTTGTAAACTCAT
>JGI24711J26586_10002596_pt1 | contig 12759 bp, 10 predicted proteins | sample BioPla3DNA1_FD_26586 | JGI IMG/M metagenome (IMG submission 26586)
AACATCGTACTCTTCCCGACACCGTTCGGCCCGAGCACGGCGAGAAGGTCCCCTTTCTTCACCGAAAACGAGACATCATCCAATATCGGACGGCCGCGTTTACTGTAGGCAAACGAGAGATTGGAAACTTCAAGATTCATGATTCTCTTCCTCGTAGTATCAGCAGGTAGGCAAATATCGGCGCCCCGACAAACGCGGTGAGGATGCCAAGCGGTATCTCGGTGGTTGCGATCGTCCGGGCGAAGTCATCCACCAGCAGGAGGAATCCGCCGCCCATGAGCACCGCCGCAGGAACGATCCTCCGGTAGTCGTAGCCGAAGATCATCCTGCAGAAGTGTGGGATGACAAGGCCGACCCAACCGATGATGCCGGAGATAGAGACCGAGACCGCCGTGATGAACGTCGCACAGACGATCACGATCAGGCGGAGCAGGTTGGTGTTGATCCCCATGCTCTTTGCCTCATCCTCGCCGAGGGTGAGGACGTTCATCCTCCAGCGGAGCAGGTAGAGGGGGATGATACCGATGATGATCACCACGCCTGCAAAGTAGACATCACCCATGGTCGCGCCGGCGAGGCTGCCCATCAGCCAGTAGGTGATGGCCGGCAGTTGATCGTTGGTATCGGCGACGAGTTTGATGTACGATATGGATGCGGAGAAGAGGCTGCCGACGAGAATACCGGCAAGGACCATGCTGAGGGTGGCGTTACCCCTCACCAGGCGGCTGACCGCGTACGCAGTCCCGACCGCAAGAAGACCCCCGGCGAACGCGAAGACCGTGATCGCCTCTGTCCCGAGGTAGAGGTAGATGGCGAGAGCNGCGCCAAGACCGGCACCGGCGGATGCTCCGAGGATATCGGGAGAGACGAGGGGGTTTTGGAACATTCCCTGGTATGAGGCACCGGCTGTCGAGAGGGCGGCCCCGACAAGAAATGCCGTAAGAATCCTTGGCAGACGGATGTTGAAGATGACGCTGTACATCGCATCGTCCCAGGTCTCCATCATGGGGATGAGCGGTGAGAGGAGAGTCCTGACGATACCATCCAGAATCGGGATATCCAGCGACATGGCGAAGTGAACGGCCGGCGAGATGAGGATGAGAGCGGCATCGACGACGCCGATCGAGAACTGGCCTATGACAAACGANGTGGTGACGCAGAAGACAGCTGCAAGTATCAGGATGAGGAACCGGAACCGGTAGTTAGGAAGCTCCCGGTCCTCCGGGACGGAAGGGGTTGTCACCACATCGATATCGGCTCCTGGAGCTGTGCCNTCGACCGGCTGTTCACGGTCCGAGACGGAAGGAGTTGGTACTGCATCAACCATGTAGGTATACTGATCTTCACGACATGGTTAATTAATATTCGTAAACATAGGCGTTTGTTAATGACGTACTGTTGACGATGTTCCCCCGGTAAAAACCCGGGTGCAAAAGATCTTCCCCCCCTCTCTTGAGAACAGCTCCTCCCTTGCGGGGCCAAAGGGGGTGGCCATGGGTATCGAGGATGCTATCACCCATGCACCGCGATGGCGAATTTTCCGTGGTCCTGAACCGAAGAGGACATCCACCCCTGCAGCGCTCCCCGCCCCGGGAGGATTCGGGGGCGCAGCCCGGGCAGCCCTCGATGGAAGAGGAAGAACCTACTCATGCAGCTCCCTGATCAAAATCTCCCCCGACGATATGACGCAGCCCGCATGGCTGTCGACGAAGCGGTATGTCAGGTGCTGGCCGTACGGGATTGTGTACAGAACCTCTTCCCCCTCCTTGCCCATGACCTGCTTGTTAGTATCGTCGCACTCGCCAATAGAGACCTTAAACCGGTCACCGAGCAGGACCATCTGGCTATCCGGGTCAAAGGTCTCGATACACCGCTCCCCTGACTCCCCCCGTTCATTCCGAAGCAACGTATGCACGGTGAGGTTTTCGCGTGAGGCGATGCCCACCGCCAGCTGGTCGACGTTGAACGGGTCCCCGGACCGGTGGTCAAAGATGACCTGGTACATGCCGTTCCCATCCCTTGCCACTCCTGAGGCGACCAGATCCGCCTTTATCGGCTGCCTTGGCTCACTCGCTGAACCGGTGGCGTACACCGCCACAACAGCCGCGATCACCAGCGTGACCGAGAGCAGCAGCATGACGCCAACCACCTCAGATACAGCGCTATCGTTCATAATACGAATTCTCATGACTCATCGCTCCTTCAGGGAAAGACTGCTCTTATGCAGGAGGGCGCCGCTCGGCAGATGGTAGATCGCCACATCGACAACGGTTGACCGCGTGATATTATCAGATAACTCCTTTTTATCGAGATTGAGGAACCCGGCGGTTGTCGTCAGGTTCGTGGTATTTCTAATCTCACCCGCCTTCCAGATCGTAGTCTCACCCGCCTCATAGTCCGCAGTCCCGAACAGACCCTCCAACTCCCTCCCTCCGTGCGGCGCAGGACAAAGATCACCGCCCGGCAGGTGGACCCAGGTGTTGACCTTGAGGCTTCCGACCCCGAGCGGATCTCCGCCCCGGTGCTCGAAGATGAGACGGAAATCATCACCCTTCCCCGCAGTGTACACCGCAAGGTCCACCGAGGGCACATGCTCCTTTCCGTCGACAGCTCCGCCGGCGAAGGCGGCAACAAGCGCGGCGAGGATGATCACGATCACCAGGAGGAGCATGACCCCGACGACCGGGGAGACCGCAGACTCAGCCTTCCCACCGGCACCTAGCATACACTCACCTCGACGTTCACGACCCGGAGGGTGACGTTCACAGGCGAGTTGAACGTAAGCGTATGGAGTGCTTCCGCCGGACTATTGTATGTAGCGATACCAGCCACAGCAGTGCATCGCTCTCCCAGAATCTCCCCCATCATCACAGACACCGCATCATCATCATCGCCGACAGTGCAGTTTTCGAAGGTGATCCCGGTCACCTCCTCGATAGTCTTCTCTTCGAGGACGGTTGCATTCACCTCAAGCGTGGCTATCCCGCTCCCGGTGATGAAAGATTCGTCCTTCTTCCGGGTGAGGTTCACCGTGGTGATGGTGACCTCAGAGCCATCTCCGGACCGGTCCACATCGATGAACCGCTCGAGGAACGCTCTACAATCCCCAGACGCCTCATCCCACGTATTGTACCGCGACGACTGCGGCACCGCCACATCGTCCTTCGTCACCAGAACAACCCCGCACTCCCAGCGGTAGCCCTGCGGCTCCCAGGAGGTAAACGAGGGCACGTAGGAGACACTCACCAGGGAGGTATTCAACGTCACGGTCTTCACGGTCTCACCTGTCCCGTTGGTGACGGTCACGTTCACCAGGGGGCGATCCTCTACAGAGACCAGCCCGCTCGAACGGACCGGGCTTAAGAGAATATCACCCCCGCCGAGGGAGAAGGGCTCACTGAACCGGGCTGCCTTCTTATGCGATACCACGTGATCGATGTCAGAGTCAAACCTGACAAAAGCGTTCGCCACCTCCCGGGAATGATCGATCTCCGACTGCTGCTTNAACCCGGGAAGATACGTCGCAGAGTAGATCGCAAACAGCGTGACGATGATGCCGAGGATCAGCATCATCGCGATCACGGTCGAGACCGCATCATCATTCTTCGTCATGGGATCACCCCCGAATAGATGACGGTCTTTTGCGTGACGAGCCGTACGATATCGCCGCTCTTAAGTTCGACCTCTTCCACCACCAGGCGTCCCCCGAGATCGAACGTATCTTTGGGTTTTCCATCGGCACCAAAGAGGGAGAANTNGNTATACTCAGTCCTCTTCCCCTCCTCANCGATGACGACCACCACGAGATCCTTCCCCTCCACCCAGTCACCGCCCTTATGCCAGAAGACCACTGTGGTATCGCCCGACACGTTCTTCATCACGACATCGACGNTCACCTCCCGGCCGCCCGGGATCATGGAGAACGCCGACGTGGCAAAGAGGGCGACCAGGATGATGACCAGGGTTATCATGATCATCTCGCCGACGACCGAAGATATCGCGTCATCCTGCTGCCTTCTATCTTGTTTCATGGAATCGCCTCATATTACGTAGACAAAGAGGATCACCGTCGCGGCCAGCATCACACAGACATGTTTGAAGCCAGCAAGTACACTGTTCGAAGAGAGTTGTCCTGCCATGATCCCTGAGAAGAACCCGATGATAATCCCGACATGGAGCATCTCCTGAATGTTCGAAGAGATATTGAAATTGACATCAAACGCCTCGAAACTCGATATAAATGCGACATTCAACTGGTACGACGAGTAGAGGTAGATGCCGAACGAAAGATAGATCACCGCCAGGTAGACGAACGAGACGTTCATCCGCTTGGTCTTCATCTTGATGTAGTGGTTAAGATCGTTGATCGCGATCGTCAGGATCTCACGAATGTAGTCGGTCACCTCGCTCGCCCGCACCAGGAGAGATATAGCCCGTTTCACCGAGACCAGACCGATCCGCTCCTCCATCCGAACTAAAGCATCCGAAACACTGGATCCGAGCCGGAGCTCTTCGGCGGTGATCTTTATCTCATGGGAGAGAACCCCCATCTTGCTACTGGAGATCATGAAGATGGCTCCCTGCAACGTCATACCGACATCGCGCATATCCGCGATCTCGCCGAGGAAGGCAGGAAGTTGCTCCTCGACCTTCATGACGTATCGGCGTCGGATCTCGTAGGCGATCATCACCGGTATCACGATCGCGATGATGCCGAGACAGAGAAAGACCTCCAGGGTATAGAGGGGGAAGACCGACCCGAAAGAGCCGAACTGGTAACTGAGGAAGAGGACGCAGAACAGTCCGGTGCCGATCACCGCCCCGACCGTGTAATCGGAGATATAGAAGGTCACCGGATGGCGGAGGATCTCGATGACGCGCAACCAGCGTTTTCTCGACTCAAGGGCCTTGAGGAACTTCTCACCAGGTCTCCCCTCGATGGCAGGACCCAGGATCTCGGTACCAAACTCAGTCTCCCGCACCTCGCGGCGCATGATACCAAGATCGTCAGGCGGAAGAAGGACGTAGAGTATGAAGATCAGGGCGATCGCCCCCAGTGGAAGACCCAGGTACATAAGCGGCATGATACCTTCAAGCGGAGCCTGCCCACTGAGGCTCTGGGCGACCAGGATGATGATGATCGCGATCGGTCCGGCGACAAACGCGGTCACGTAGACCTCAGCGATCATCTCCAGGATCTGGAGAAGCGCCTCCTGCTCCTGCCGGGCAAGCTCACGGTATGTCTCCGACTTGGAGTTGAAGAACGAGGTGAGGCTTCCCCCGCTCCGGTAGACCAGCAGGAGATCGTTTATCAGTTCCTTGAAGTTGGCCGATGGCGTGACCTCCATCACGTTCTGCATCGCCGTGATGAGGTCAAGACCGAACGCCTCCACATCCCTGACGATGAGCCCACACTCCTTTGAGACCTCACCGTAGAGATCCCCCGCCTCGTAAACGCCCCGAAAGATCTCGTAGAGCGTGAGGGTAGATGAGAGCGCCTGCATGTAGGTGACCGCATGAGGGAGGTCGACCTCGATCCGCGTCCGGCGCCCCTCAGCCAGGAGGCGGGGGTAGAAGAAGATACCAAGGAACAGCAGACCGACGACGGCGACAAAACCGATCAGGACGGTGACACCGTAGGGAAAGAAGGGGAGGATGTTGAACTCGACCCCGAAGAGCGAGAGGAGAAGGGCGGAGAGGATATAGAGAAAGGTGGCAAGCAGGATTACGAGCAGACCGTACTGCAGGTAGCGGGCGACAGGGATCGGTATGTGGGCTGAGAGCAACGAACGGGTCACCCCGTCTCTGAAGTTCTGAAACGCTGCTATCTCCTTCATTCCCGTTCCTGCACCATTATTTCCTGTATCATCTGCCCGACCTTCGCAGGAGAGAGAGGCGCCGCCTGGACCATATCCTCAAGGGCAGATCTTCGAAGAGCGATGGTCCCCTCAAGCTGTTCCCTGCTCCAGCCATTCCGGTAGGCGATATAATCAAAGACGGCCGACTGCTCGTATACCCTTACGAACCGGTCCGTCCGGTGGTCCCAGGTAAAGAGCGGTTCCCATCGCACCCCATCATCAACGACCGCGATCTCGTTCAACGAGAGACACCGGCGGAAACCCCGCCCCTNATCGTAGAGGAGNCTCTGCACCAGGACCAGATCGAGGGCGTTGAACATCGCCACCGGGACGTTGATGGGGTCATGGATCAGGCGGTTCACGGTTTCGCGCACGTTTCCTGCATGGACCGTCGAGTAGGTGGTGTGCCCGGTATTCATCGCCTGGAAGAGGGTCTGCGCCTCCTCACCACGCACCTCACCGACGATGATATATTCAGGTCGCTGACGTAGCGCNGNCTTCAGGAGGTGGAACATGCTGACGTTGCCGGTGCCGGCGNCGCTGGTGCTCTCCCGCGTCCGCATCGCCAGCCAGTTCTCGTGCGGGAGCTGGATCTCGCGGGTATCCTCGATCGAGACTATCTTTGCCACGGGGGGTATGAAGAACGAGACGGCATTCATCGTCGAGGTCTTGCCGCACGCCGTCCCCCCGGAGATGATCATACTCTTCCGATTCTCGACCGCAAGCCAGATGTGCGCCATCAGATCGAGATCGTAGGTGTGGTTGGCGATGAGATCGACCGGGGTCATGGGATCGGCNCGGAACTTCCTGATGGTGAACGAGCTCCCCTTCGAGGAGACGATATCGGTGTAGGTGATCTGGGCCCGTGATCCCTCCGGGAGGGCGGCATCGATGAGCGGGGTCGAGAGCGAGAGCTGTTTGTCAGCTTTCTGAGCGAGTTTGAGCACGAACTTGTTCAGTTCATCTCTGTCGAAGACGCGGTTCGTCTGGATGTTCGCGTACCTCCGGTGATAGAGAAAGATCGGGACACCGGGGCCATTGCAGGTGATATCCTCGATCCGATCATCGTTCATCAGAGGATCCAGTTTTCCGTAACCGATGAAGTTGCGTCTGAGGTAATAGACGAGTATCTCCACCCGCTCGTCAGGCATATCGGGGTCGAAGGAGCGGATCACCTTCTTGATCAGGTCCGGATCGACGCCGAGCTCGCCCCTCTTGCGGGCGGTATCATAGATCAACATCGCCTTGAGGTGTTCAAACGTCTCCTCAAGGATGATCAGCTCCTTCTCCGTGACCCTGGGTTCGACGACCTCATACCCGAAGGTGATCGGGTCCCTGCGGTAGATGTTGGNGTAGGAGAAGGGGGGGACCAGCCAGTAACGTTCCAGCACATCCATGTCGGGATCTGCGGGCGGGAGATCCAGGATCAGGGGAGTGGGATCCGGAATCTCATCCGGGGCGGTGNCCTCACGAGGGATCTCTTTCGCCTTNCTCTCAAACAGAGAGGAGATCTTCTCTCTGAAGCGGGAGGGGAAGTCAAACATCATATCCCCCCGTGATAGGCGCTCCCGGCCGGTCGACCATGATACTCGATAACCNCATCCACCGCGCAGTTCCTGACAAAGACCGCTAGCGCGTATTCCCCAGGACCGAAGATGGATTCGCTCTTGCGCGACTCCGCGCCGTAGATCGTCTGCCAGCCGAACGTCCGGTCAAGGACGGCGACATCGCCTTCGATGCGGTAGAGCGCGAACCGGGCATCGCTGTAAGGGGTCATCCCCTTAGAGCCGCCAGAGCCCGAACTCGGGACCGTATACGTGATCCGCCAGGGGACCGGGGCGACGACCTCGGTGATACCCTGGAGCGAGTATGCCCCCGGGTTTTCAAGCAGGGGATCCCGCATCTCGAGTATGTTCTCATGGAGCTTCCACCTGTCGGTGTAACTCCAGGAGACCCNGGTCGGGTACCAGGTATCCGTGTAATAATCCTGTACCGGTTTCAGCCAGGCCTTCACCGGAGGGGAGATCTCAGAGACCGGGATACGGAGAATCTCCGTGAGGCTCTCGTTCGCCGAGAACGGGGGCATCTCGTCGAGAGGTTGCTTCCCGGCGATGGTGGTACCGGCGTCGAGCCGGTCGTCCCGCGAGAGGGGGCGGCCCAGCCAGAGGCCGTCGCCACCGTTGAAGTACGGGGCCATCCCGTCGTAGGCGCTCCGTGGAAAACCTTTATCCTCGGTATCCACGGTCCAGGCCGCGTTGACGATGACGGGCTGNTTCCAGACGGCATCTTCGACGACGATCCTATCGATATCGGGCACCCCGGGTCCAGGGACGAATGTCCGGTTCCCGGGGTAGTAGCACACGCTCTCGAAGGTGCCTGAGTCCGTGGCGTTGTGCCAGACGGCGCTACCCGAGTACCACCCCGATGCGGGATCGGCACCCCCCGGGAGGGTGGCATCAAACGTCCCGTTCTCCGGATAATAGACGAACCTGCCCGCGGGCGCATCAGCAACAACCCAGTGGATCCGCCCGGGAACCGTGCCATCGGTGATCAGGGCAAGGGCGGTGGCCTCGGGGATGATCGTGCGCCGGTCGTGGGTCGGAGGGTAGTAGAGGAGGCCGACGCCGTAGCCCATCCGGTTGAGGATGGCGGCAGCAAGGATGGCATGGTCTTCACTGTCGCCCTCTCCTGTGGCGAGGGTTATGACCGGATAGTTCGGGTAAGCGTCGGTCGCGCCGCGTTCCCTATCTGTTGTGTACTTGAGGCTCTCCACGAAGGTGAGGACGTTAGAGACGGTATCGCNGTCACCGTACCCCGACGTTCGGGACGTGGCCAGGAACCATTCCGCAACAGTGGCGATGATACCATCGTCGCCGTCGGTCACGACAAACTCAGCCATACGCTGTGGTTTGTCTTCATACGTCCCCTGGGAGGAGGAGACGAACCTTTGGTGGGTGGTGCCAGGGATGGTGAGGTCCATCACCATCCTGCTCCCACGGTAGGACCAGGCGTAGGACTTCTGACCGGTGGCCCTCCCCTGTCCATCGGGCTCGCCAGGGGTTGGAGTGGGCTCGCCGGGGGGGGCTGGAACGGGCTCGGGGTCATCTCCATCGCCACCGAGAAGACCGGAGAACTGAAGGACTGCAACGGTACCGACGATGACGATCGCGACTATAAGAACGACGATGATCTTGTTGAACAAGGTCTCGTCAAAGGTGAGATCCAGCCTTATCGCCTCCTCATCACAACGAGTGCGCCAATGACCGCGATGACCGCGATGAGTACCTCAAACCCCAGGAGTCCCGGTGTAGACTGGGTCGTAGGCAGGGAGATGGGCGTAAACTCCGGCTCCACAGAAGGCGTGGAGGTGGGTGGTGCCGGGGTCCAGAACGGGAAAGGATTGTGTGCCTCACTCTCCGCAGTCTTACGCTCGCTCCCCTCGGCGAGAAGCTCGAAGGTGCAGGTCTCTTTCAGGTTAACGTCCTTGCACCAGACGGTGACCAGGTACTTCCCGGGATACCAGGTGCTGGTATCGATCGAGCCATAGGAGAACGAACGAAGACCGGTATCGCGACTATAACCCCCGGGCGTGGTGCAATTGAAGGGAATCTTCATGACGGTGTTCGCCTTCCCCGATTCATGCATGTCAAGCGAGGTGATCGTCAGGGTCAGGGTGTCGGCAACGTTGATTCCGTCGGGGGTCGTCCCTCCTCCGGCAAGGTTGGTGGTTCCTGTAACAACCAGCCCATCCCCGACGATCAGCTCACCGGGCGGTTCGATCCGGATCAAAGGGTCTTCAATGGAGAAGGTATCCATCACGTAGGTGTCGTCGATGTTCACCGAATCCAGCGCTCTTAAAAGGGCGGTCGCCGCATTCCTGCTATCAAGAGCTCCGAGATCAACGAGCACCCTTCCATCATCCACATTGAAAAGCTTCTTCAGGTTGCCCTTGAAGTAGAGGTTGTTCTCCGGCAGAACATCGAACCGGTTGTTCAGTCCAGGGTGGTGGTAGACGATGAAGTAGTCGCCCGGGGAGAGGTCGTAGGTGAAGTTGCGCGAATAGGTGATCCCGTAGGTTCCGCCGTTGCCCAGGGGGAACCGGGGATTACAGTCAGCGTACTTGAAGTTTGGGCCGAATATATACCATTTCATGTGGCCAGTGGAGCTCGTCGCTCCTTCGCTGCCCGGGCTCCCTCGGGCATACCACCACGAGTAGAGGAGATCTCCACGGGCAAACACCCCCCCGGTCCCTTCGTCAAACTTCGCGTGGACGGTCGGGCTGATCAATGCACACTCCCGTGAAGGGGGAACCTCGCCGTCGATGGAGCCGGGAGCCCCCGGGTAGCAGCTCTTCCGGTACCCGATCGGTTGAATGTTGGCATGGATGGTGTAGGTCCCTTCCTCGCAGTGGAAGTCCCGGGTCTCCCAGGTATACTCCCACCTTCCAGCGGTGGGGTTGTAATATGCTATGGTGAAAGTGCCCGGCTCATCGTCCACCACCTCCGGTCCCAGGTAAGTGAGGGGCGCACCATTCGCGGGCAGGTTGGGCCCCGTGACGAAGAGGTAGATCGGAATGAGGTCTGATGTTTTGAGGTTGGCCAGGGATCCGGACAATTTGATGGTATCGCCGATGATGTATGGCTCCGCCCTCAATTCATCAATGGTCAGCGTCGCGGCTTTCTTGACGACGTCGAAGTCTGCGGTCACCGGCAGGATGGCGCCGGGACCGGTTGCCGAGACGCGATAGCTGGTGAGCGGAGCCTCCTTGGGGATATCGATCTGCAGCTGCACCTCACCATCCCACCCAGGATAGGCGCGGACGTGATAGTCAGAGCCAGGTAGTACCTTCTCGTACCACCCACTATCCCCAAAGCGAGGATGGTACTCCTCTGTCGGGGGGACATGCAGGGTGATATTGTAGAGCATGAAGGGCGTGCCCCTGACCGTGAGTACAAGGTTGCCACCACGCTCCACTGACACATCGGACAGCTCGAGTTCGGGCTGGTAGTCCTTCGCCGTGAAGAGATATCTCAGTTCGTAGTTGAGATCGTTCAGGGTCATCCGGAAGACCATCATCACCTGACGGCCCGGGGAGATGACACCCTGATCTGAGAGGCGGAACGCGTACTTGAGATCCGGGATTGCAGGATCTGCGGAGAGATCTTCGAGGGAAACCTGAGTTCCGGTCGTGTTGATGACCTGGTCCGTTTTGGAGAGACCCTGCAGTTTGTATTCGTACCATGGCCCCTGGAACTGCTCCTGGAACCCGCTCGGGAGGTTATGCTTGGGCATCAGAAATTGCACCTCCATCTCCCGATAAGGGATGGTCCCTGGTCGAGCAGGGTTCGTTCGTGGCTCGATGTCCGTCCCTGAGATATTCACCATCATTTCTCCAAGAGAATCAGCGACGTTCTGTATCTGACAGTATTTGCTTTGATTGAGGAATCCATCATCATACACAGGATAATATTGGCCCGGGCTCCCGCGAATGAAGTTTGCGACATTGTCCTTGATCGCGATAGGGTCGGTCTGCTGTCCCATCGAGTCAATCCTCACTATTCGGATCGGATCTCCTCTTTCCGGATCGGCGAATTCCGAGAAGTTCACCCCCTGCTCTCCCAGGAAAACGATCTCGTAAAGAGATATCCCGGCGTTGGGTCCCTCGGGCGTCGCGAACCGCGCTGAGGCTACGGGTGTTAGTGCAGTCAGGAGAAGAAACGCCATGGCCAGTAGCACCAGTATTCGATACCCGTTCATGTTATCTGAGCCTCCCCCGGGGGATACATCCCCATTTTAAACCCTTGCTCCCGAACCAGACTGAGTTATTTGGCTTCCTCGGCCCCTCTCGACCATTTTCCCGATCAGTTACCAGATACAGGCTTTGGCGTAATGACCGGAGGGATATCGATATAGAACGAGATCCCTACGCCCCGCCACAACTGCTGTCCAGAGGCCATACCACACAATTGATACAATATAGTAAATTCGTATATTTAACAACTGCTTTTTGTTAAGTGTATAGCCTTTACATAATCGGGCAAATGGAGGTGTCAACTACCCCTACGCCTGTGCGGAGCGGGTATTCTACGAATGTACTGAAACGTTCTGGAAGTCCCGGATCCGTTTGGCATAGGCTCCCGGGAGACTGCCGATAGTGCATCACTTTACCATACTTTTCGCATCCACCCGCACAAATCATCGCTCTGGAATCGTGGCGGATAGGAAAAAGGCGGTACCACCCTGCCCCCCTACGACTGAACCCGGGCTCCCACGGAATACCGCTCTGGCATCCACGCTTCTTCCATCCAGGAGGGGCTCGATATAGCGTACAGCCACCGAAGCTACATATCACACTACGTAGCTTTGATGGTCGTAAAAAGTATATAGGGGCTTTAGAAACCCCTTTACGATGCTCTATGAAGTTCTGCAGAATCGCAACAGTTATCATTATCATCGCTGCGCTGCTGGTTCCGGCAGTCACAGCACGGGAGAGGGGAGATCATCGCTACATCGTAACCCCGGCCGAAGAGATGACAATTGAAGATAGCCCTTCATTCACCCCGATGACCGATGGTAGCATCAGGCAGGGCGAGACGGACTGGTTCGCAACCTACATTCCCGCAGACAAAACCGAGCTCATCATCGACCTAGACTGGGGCGATACGTCCAACTCACTGCGGCTGAGAATTTACGCGCCAGATGCCGTGCTCGGACCGTACTATGATGCATACGACGGCGTGGACGGAAGGATATATTTGCGCATAAAGAGCTCTGTCGGTCTGCACCCGGGGACATGGCAGTTTGAGGTTTATGGACATCAGGTGACCGATACCCAGGACTACACGATCGCCTGGCGGTGAAGATCGAAACGTTAAACACTTCTTCCGACGACGATCCAACA
>JGI24711J26586_10002599_pt1 | contig 12755 bp, 9 predicted proteins | sample BioPla3DNA1_FD_26586 | JGI IMG/M metagenome (IMG submission 26586)
ATCCACCCATATATACGCATCATTCCATACATTATCAATTGTAACAGTTGTTTTTGAGGCGATAAAAATTTCATTGTATTCATTCTTAAAAGACAGTGGCAAAGGAATAACTGCAAAGGGTATTTTTCTGTTCAGTTCAGTAGTATCAATGCTTACATTATAAGCAATGTTTTGATACATATCTCCAAACATATCAATACAGTTTTTAAAAGTGCTTATTATATCGGAGAAGAGTTGTTTGTCGCCTGAAAAATCTATATAGAAATTAGTCAAAATTCTTTCAATGTTTTCATTAAGTATATACGGATTAATTTTCTGATACATTTAACTCTCCTCCTTTCTACCCATAATAACGAACTTCAATATAATCCCCATATCCTATGACGATTTCACTTTTGTCTAAATAATTATGTTCATGCTCTTGTTCGTCAAGGAAAAGACTAAATCCGCTATCGAGGGTAAATGGGATTTTTTGATTTACGCTTATTTCATCTTTCTGAAAATACGCTTGCTCATGATAAGCGCCTAAGATTTCAACGCTTTCCCTCTTGGCAAGATTGTCAAAAGCCAGCCTGTTAGTTGTAGAAATTATATTTAAATCCGAAAATCCTTTCGTATAACAAATAATTTCAGGACCTCTATAAATGTTAGTTTGGTCATCAAAGTTTTTTATATCCTCATCAGTTAAATAAGTATTTAATTGTATTTTGTCTGTATGGTTAAATAATTGCATATCCCTTGTAAAAATAACAATATCAAAGTTTGTATGGGAAAGCTTTACGGCTGATAGCATCCTTTGTACTATATTAATTTTATTATAGTCTCTTCCGGTTTCCCTACTTGCAAGAGCACGGACAACGAAATCAAACCGGTTCCGAACTACTCCGTCCCAGTATTTTTTTTGTTCCTCATCAGCATTGTAAAAGTCAATAATTTCTAAATTTGCCCAGTTTAAAACTCCCGAAAAAACGTCTTGTATCAGATATATTTTCATACCATGGACAGCAATATTTAAAAGGCTTGCAACCATGTTTCTGAAAGCGTGAGAGGAAAGCGCATAGTCATTTTTTACATTAAAAGAAGAACTGTAAAGGCGCTCTATTTTCTCATAATTAACAGCTATGTTAGCAAGATATATAATGTATCCGTCATTCTCTCTTTTGCACACGCTTCTTATCTTGTTAATACCTGTTTCCGTAAAAAATAAATTGTTTTCAAAAATGTTATAGTCAATTATAGATATAAGTTTAATTGCAGGCTTTGCGGTTGAGCTGTCTATGGTTAAATAAATATCTGCCCCAATGATGTCAGGGTCTTTATCGTCCCATAAACGCGCAGCATTCAAAGATTCAAAATATCCCCGATCCTTTAAAAAGATTAGCTGTTCATAAAATTTCATTTGTTCCCAGCCAACGAAATCACTTGCTGAGTAGATAGATTTTTTAATGATTATTTTAAAAAAAGGAATGATCCTGTATATTTCAGCGGACACTGGATCGGTATTACGAACAATTTGGGAATACAAATCTCCTAACAGATTAACAGATGAACGCCATGTTTCTACCATGTCGGCCAAAAATTCCTTGTCAAATGAATTGTCTATATAAAAATTAGTCAAAACGTCATTTGCATTTTTTTGCAATATGAATGAGTTTTGCGGTATATACATTTATCGTTCCCCTTATAATTGAACTTCGTAAACCTCAAATTTATAAAGCACAGGATATTGTATGCGTGACAATGCGGCCGAGCTTGTATGCATATTTATNATTCTGTTACTCTTTTCTGTTAATGANTAGAAGCCATCAACGGGGATCTTAATTGATGTAATTATTGGACCCACGTCAGGATCGTTCCTTAAATGGCTTACGAACGCAGATTCGTCAACGATCCCTCCCAGCATTATTTTTGAAAAATATTTATTTGCCGCATTAAATAAGCGTTCTTTCAGTACGGTATTTAAAAGGTTGCCAATTTCAAGAAGAATCCCGCATTTAATATAAAAATATAGTGGGACAGCTTTTTTGGCCAACACGTCAGCGCATACATCTCTATTAATATTATAATATTCTTGTATATCCTCAATTAACTTGTCATGTTTGTATTGTACTGTAATAGTGTCACCGTTTTGATAAAAATCTTCTCGCAGTATTTCTATTTTGCATTCTTCACGGACACTATTTTTTAAGTTTTCATCAGTATATTCAATTGCAAAATTATATTCAGGGATAGTTTTTGATTTTGTACTGTTTACCAGAGAAACAATTTCAGTAACATTAGCATTGGATAATGAAATCTCGTTATCTTCAATCGCAAGACTATTTTCTGTTTCGGCAGTTTCCTGAGAGCCATTCCAGTATTTATATTCTACGGAAAATACATCACTTGAATCATATAGGCTTGAATCATAAATTANAATTTTTGATTCAATAGTCCATTCCCCTGCTTCATACTCCTCTTCTTGAATTGCTTCATAGTTTCGATAAGGGATGTCTATGTCTTGAGTCAAATTATGCAAAGCAGAAACTTCAAGGAAAGGCTTTTTAGACAAAGGCCCGATCATACCATCTCCATCTACGATTAAATCTTCTGTTGCGTTTGTAGGGTTTTGCCCGTAGATGTAAAGGTCAACCATCCCTCCGCGATGAACCTCTGACTCGTCTAAATCCCTATTCATGAAATCATTTTTATAGCCTGCAACATAAACATCAAAAACTGCGGAAAAATTTTCTTTTACCGTTTCTATATATCCTGGCTCAGAGCTTAAAATTTTAGCAAATTGGAAACGCTTAACCCTCTGAGCAAATTCGCTATTTGTCTCGGGATCTTTTCCGTTAATAATTGCTTCTGCATTTTTAACCTGGACAACATTGATTAGCTGAGTTTCGAGGGTAGATATCTCACCTGCTAGGGCATTGTATTTTGCCCCTACTTCTTGTGCTTGAAATTGAACCGGTACATTATACACAAATTCATTTTCATCATAAAATTCAACTAATTGGTCAAGGGTGAATGCCTGTTCCTGAGTAGTAGTATACTTTACTGTTCTGTCTGACGACTTTGAAACTGTTGTTCCTGCTGGAATTTTTAGGATTCCGGAAGTTGGAATGGTTTCAAAAACCAATATGATTTCACCCAAGGCTTTAGTTCCAGGATTGCGTGTTACCCCATATCTATTCCAATAAACACGATCGAGATCGTCTGGATCTACCAAGTCAGCATTTTCGAAGTCCTGAAGTAAATCCATATAGTTCATTTGAGTTATAAAGGGCTTAATAACTTCTATCATTGGATTTAAGAAGACCTCTGCACATACCGAAGTAGGGGACACATCAAGCAAGGGATATTTAGCCTGCAAAACAGTAACCATAAAATCATAAATCATCTTGTCGTAATCTGTTAAGTTTACTTTTATAATGCTCATAAAACCTTCACCTCTTATACTCCAAAAGTTGTTTCTAATTCATCCATAGTTTGAGATATAATTTTGAGAGTAATGAAAACCCGTCTTAATGTTTGATTATAGACAACATCCTTGATCTCTATTTTTTTCAACTGTTCGTCTTCAGGGATAAGCCTTAATTTGCTGGTTTGAATTTCGCGGAGCTTTAATTCGCTTTCTTTTAAGATTATTCGAACTCGATCCACGACATCTTCCGATCGTATTAAGTTTTCGGAGGGCAGCATTAACAATTCTGACCCATAAGTTAAATCCAGCCTATTTTCCCCCATATAAGTTAACAATAGCTTTATATATTCTTGTGTTAAACTTTCCAACCCCGAGACTTTTTCCATCTCCTCATTTTCATTTTTTACACTTACGTACCATCCTCTTCCGTTGCATCGAGGACATTCTTGGAGGGAATATGCTGTTGTTGTTGATGTTTGTTCTGCAAAAAATACCGTGACATTTTCTCCCTGATCAGGCCTATTAGAAGAAAGCCATCGGATTGCGTCTCTTCCAACCTTAATCACGTCAACATTAATAGTATAATCTATGCTGCCTTGAACAACACCCAAAAGTTTTTTGACTGGATGTTCTGACATAATCCTATCTATGTCAGAACCAGACGCCGTAATTATTTTATAGCGTTCTTGTTCATGAGTTGTTATTATTGTATGTGAGCAATCATGTAATACTTTAAGGCTGGGCATATCGCTTCGCTCCTTAATATATTTCAAGTAATATACTTTGTATCTTTTCCGGAGGGTATGTATTTATTAAATCCCCTAACAAATCTATTAAGTATTTAGCATCTTGAGCATCATTTAATAATTGCTTCGTTTCGGTAATCTTTTTGGTAAAGTTAAGATACTCTCGCGCCTTAAGTTTGCATAATTGAGCAGTCCTTCTAGAAACACTCTGTATTGATTCTATTACCTCTACATTTTCATTGACCTCATCAATCATTTTTAACGCCTGTTCAGAAAGCTGCTTGTTTGCGCTTTCAGCCTCTTTTTGTATACCTTCAAAAACATCGGTAACCTTATTTCTAAGCAAGCGCTGTATTTCTCTAATGCGAGGTTTGTGCTCATTAATCGCGGATTGATATTCTGAAACCCTATTATTATTTGAGGCTATGACAGAATCCTTCCTCCGCTTGGCATACTTCAACTCCCTTTGAAGTCTGACCTTCTTCCTTTCCATTAAAACAATCTGCGCCTCTATCTCGGCGATTGTTTCGTCAATGTTATTTTGCCAAACGCGGCTTTTGGCTATAAGTTGTTTAAGTTTATATATATCTTTTATTGTGGAAATATCTAAAGCGCCGCTCATTAAATCACAGCTCCTTGTTCAACTTTACTCGTATTTCCTTTAATTTATTATCCAAATCCTTAGTGCTTAAATTAAATTTTAAAGCCAATCCATGCATTTTAAAATTTTCTGATTGCTTATCATTGATGTATGATTCAAATAATTTATATTCCTCCGGATCCAAAGCCCTCCTTGCAGTCTGGAAAATTCTGTTTACTTCAAGTTCTTCGGCTAAATCCTTATGGCTCATGGGCTCTGTTACATTTACTGCGTCCATCAGCGTAATATCTTGTCCTACGCCACTTTCACCATATAATCTGCCACCNATTTGTTCTGGCTGTATATTCTTNACTATACGCTCAATGTTTTTCGTATTCCATTTGCTGCTTTTACCATGCAATCGGACCATTTCATCATGTATATCCGGAATGTCATAATTCCCTTTCCCTAAAGTTTCATCGAGATGACTAACAACTTCACGGACCTTGGGAACAACGGAGAGCAAATGCCCCTGGTATCTTACCATCCTGGAATTCTCTTGGATGAATGTTTGAAGTTTTTTAGATACATTTCCGCGAATGTACGTGCCTACAGACGCTCCTTTTGTCGGCACGTATTGCGGGATATAATGCTGCGCAATATTAACTGCCTCAGATCGAAGAATTTCTTGCGGAATCATTGAATTTCTGCCAACTATCCGTGCGGTCTGTTCAATTAGTGGCATAAGTCGTTCAGTCAGCTCTTTTAAGGCCTCCTTATCGCCTTGCTTTGCCTTTTCCGCTAAGGTTGCTTCGTATACACCTTGTTCGCTATACCTTTTAGCCGCCTCTTTTGTAAAATATTCTTGCATTGGGTCAAATCTTTTCTTCATTTTTATTTGGCTGTCGGAGACTTGCGACTTTAGTTGTGAGATGAGACAGCTAACCTCCTTTCAATTAATAAACCTTTCCTTGTTTCCAATAGATTTAACTTATTGCAATTAACACCATTATGTATTTTAGTACCATCTAGCAGTCTAACGTCCAAATAACCACTACTCCTTCTACTAAATACGAAACATTCTTGTCCACTATATTCTACTTTATCAAATAACCTAAATCCTTTAACTAAGTAGGATGCTTATGGGTTATTGACTATCCACACTTCACTTTCGTCGAACCGACTTTTATTTTAGCCACCGAAAATGTATGTGTATGGCTATCTGCTCCTGCGGAATTCATTACAAGTTCTAGTTCATCGTCTACTCTTGCTACGCCTTTTTCTCCTCCAGCTATATTAATCGTATTTGCCGCAACATCTACCCTCGGAGCCTGTACTAAAAAGTGTCCTGATTTATTCATCATAACGGTTCCCACTGCGTTTGCCTCCTCATTTAAAATTTCAATACAAAGGCAAACTTGAGATCCATTTAATAATATTATATCATTGTTTGAATCTAACACAGTACCCTTTTTTATTCGAACAATTACCTGTTTCTGTTCTGCGTCAGAAAGCTCATCTTTATCTCTTAAGATATTTTGAGCAATTGTGTCAATATCATCTTCCCCTATAGAACTGTCAGTTAATTCATATATTTCCTCAACCAATGTGTTGTAGTATACGTCAGACTGTTTTTCCTTTGCCGTTGAGTTACAAACCCTTCTATGTACTTCCGTTTGTTCTTCAAGATTTGAAGACCAAATTTTTATAAGGCCACTTCTTTCTATAAGCTCTATAAAAGCATTCGAATTTGCGGAAATTAAAATGTCGCCTATATCTGTAAAGTGTATAATATTATTATATTTACCTCTAAACAGGTACTCCCCGGGGTTTAACAACTCTTCCTGCTCTGGTTCCGCGTTTAAGCTGTTATCAATCGCCATCTTCCCATTTTTAATTGTAATGCTTGGTAAAGAAGCAAAGGCTAGAACTAAGGGTTGATTTTTTGTAAACCAACCAATAATTGCAATCGAACCCTTTTCCGGCATATATAATATGCCGGCGTTTTGCCGCCTATAAGGAAAGGCAAAAGGAACGTCTGAGATTTCCTTTTTGCTATCAAGGACATAAGCCTTTACAGTAAGTTCTTTTATATTTACATGGGTAACAACACAAAGTTCTAAAACTGTTCCGGCCGCTCTATTGTAGTCATACTGAACCTTTTCGTCAAGTATGCTTTTTAGTATTTTTTCGCCTGTCATTATCCCAACCCTTTCTTAAATATGTTCGTGAGTTTAGTCTTATACACGTCTTCCTCAATGTTTCGCAAAGCATTTAACAGTTTAGCTCGCCTTTTTTTAATTGTTTCAGGCGCTTGTTGATATGTTCTGGAGAAATATTCTTCTAATTCTGACAACTCGTGTTCTCTCCAACCTAATACTCCACATAANTTTAAATCTCTGTAGGCATACGCTTCTTCACCATATAAGTCTATGTAATGCCTATTCATATGCGCAAAGNGTTCTTTTTCGGCAGTGGAATTATGATATTTTTTTATGCCTTCAATAACTTTAAATAGGCNATCCTTCTTTAGTGTTTTCCCAAATGCTTCAGAGCCATACTTTTTTCTTGAAACAAAAGCGTTTCCGGAAAAATCAGTATAATTCTCGGGGTCCCTACCAAAAGACAGACCAAGCGTTTGATTTATCATGTCTGCGGAGCCTGAATATGATACAGAATTTATATAATAGACTTTATTAATTGTGCAAGGATCAACTAAAGTATTAAATCCTGGCCTTAGCCACGGCATTGGCAACGTATTTAAGGTAAGTACGTTCACTCTTGAATTTAGTAAATTATACATATATTTGGAATGTCGCGTTAACATGTTAGTTGTTAATTCAAGATTATATTCATATACTCCATAGTCTTCTGTTCTTGTATTTTTAATAAGAGGCTGATTTGAGATAAATGTATTTATGCCATGTTTCTTTTCTTCTTCGCTAATATCTGTCATTTCACGTAAATTTCTAACTTCGGGTATGGAAACGCTAACGTTATCTACGGATGCTTTTTCCCAGCCGATATTTATATTCCCTGTAATGCTTTTCCCAAATTCAAGCTCAGGGAAACGCTTCCCGAGATCGGACGGAATTCCCAATTCGCTCGAAACACGATCCCACCTGCATATTATTGAAAACTCTTTTAAATTATTAACCAATATGCCAGGGCTTAATTTATGAGCAATATTGTTATAATTTGACCCCTTGCAAATAAAATTTGGAGCATATTGCGCTAGAAAAAGAACAGGGTCATAATATGCACCATTAACTGTTACTTCAATATGAATATGAGGTCCTGTTGAATTGCCTGTACTGCCTTGCAGCCCTATCTTTGTTCCGTCTTTTACAATTTCCCCCTCAACTACATGGATTTCAGACATGTGTGCATACCTAACACGAATATCTGTTCCGTTTATTTGATAAACAACTGTTTTCCCGTATCCAGTGCTGCCATGGTCTTCAGTAGACACGATCCGCGCATCACCTATGCAATATAATGGACGTCTAGTGCCTCCTGCCATTGTAATGTCTACGCCTTTATGATGATAAAACCTGACGTTTCCGTTTTCGTCAGAAGCTTTTCTGAGCGCTCCAAACTTACCTTGTTCATTAGCTCCGCCCAAAGTTTCCACATCCTCCGTCAAATATACAACGAGGTCTGGTGCCGTACTGCTTTTATTTTTCCATTCTTTTGTATTTTCTAATGTAGAGCCAGCGTATACATGTTTTGTTTCGGACAGCTTTAATTCACTTAAGCTTGCATCTATTTGTTTAATTGTATCTTTTATTATTGTTTGTATTAATTGTGAAACTTGCGATATCGATAATCCTGAATACGCATCAGGTTTAATATCAGGCAAGGTCGATATATGTTCTAAAAAATCTCCATCATTTACATTATTTAATATTGTTTCTTTTAAATTTGTCCAGGTTAATTCTTTCCCTTGCATTTTCCCCTTCGCTTTACTAATAACTTCTTCGCCAAGTGCATATGCCGCATAAAGTATTCCAATTTCATAATTGTAATTTTTAAGATTTTTATCCCATAAATTTTTGAACTCTGTTGATAGAGCTGAAACTTGTTCGAAAGAAGATGTGTTAGAGGGCGTTTGCACGCTTTGAGAACTTTCCCCTAAACATTCTTCCAGGGAAAAAGTTTCTCCTTTAACCGGTAAACGACCAATATATTTTTCGCATAAGGTTTGACGATATCCTATTGCTTTTTTTACAAATGAAATATTTTCGCTTGTAGTACTGAATAATCCGCCTTTCTTTTGAGGAAAAACAGCATCATATGCCATTTCTAAGTAGTTGGATGATGTCCGCGGAACAATTTCAAGAAGTTTTTCCCATTGAAAAGTGCTGTACGTTATTGTCCCAGAACCTAACAAAAGGAACAATGCATGGTTAATAACCTCTCGAGTAAATGCGTATGCTAAAAGACTTAATTCAAAATTTCCAGAGTAATAAATCAAATAATCCTTAAAAATGTTTGCCCCGCATAAAATATTTTCTTTAATGAATCGGATGTCATATGTTACTTGATTATATGTATATTTTCCGGAACCTAGAGTATTTTCAGGCAAGCCCATTATACCTTTTCGCCCAGTTGGAGTTTCATATATTTTTTCTTCGTAAGTAAGACTCTTGCCGGACGCAACCTTTTTAGCGGCATCAAGATCTGTTATCTTTGTTATTTTGTGTTTTAAATTGCTGACTGCATAGCCAATTGAATATATATGAAACAATTCCACTGATGTTTGTTGTGCAGCGTTAGCGAATTCATCTAAAAAAGCTCTATGTGCATCATTCTCCTTTAAATAAGAAAGCCCTAAAGAAGAAAGCCCTTGGTTATCATACATTGGTTGTGCTTTTTCAAAATTAAAATTTGTTTTAATTTCAATTGCTTTGTATAAAATATTAGGGTCAAGTCCTAATCCGTTGGCTGCACTTGAAATCGTAGTTGCTATCTCATAATTTTGATTGGGTACAACTATATTAGGGGAAATTCCAGACATCTGGACATTATCAATGGAAATGCCTTTTTGGAACATTTTCCCATCAATATATGCACCCATAGGAATAAGAATAGATGTAACATTACTTCCTTCTTGCTGCCACGGGTCTGCGCCGCCATGAGTAATTACTCTACTCACCCGTTTGTCCCAATCAATAAACTGTGATAAATTTGTAATCATCATCGGGTCTATAACATGATTTTTAAGGATGTCTTCGCCCCAAAAAGGCTGCTTTATCCTTATCATTCCGTCATTGTCTTGGTAATATTCAAAAGTAAGCTGGGACAATATATCGTTTAGTAAGACATATATAGTGCTTACGACTGAAGATGTTCCGCGAACGATATATTCAAGTATCCGTCCCTGCCTCAATTTTTCGTCAATATCTGACATTACCTTTATCCGCTCTTGTATTTTTGCCCAACTTAAAACAGAATCTTGTTCAGAGAAAACAGCATAGCCTTCCTTTATCATTTTAAATATTTCTCTTATCATTGTTTCAATATCCATATCGTTAAATTGAAGCGATGCTACAGTAGCGAAGCTGTTAATGGCATCGTAATCTATGCCTTGAGCCGCCCATAAGAATTTTTGATTGACATCTAATGCATCATCTATTGCATAATATATCGGTACGGGAACTTTGTTAAACCAGATTAACCCATCTACTGCTCCAATGGAAAAAGATTTTGTTTGCCTTGATATCTGTCTGGAATATGTTCTAATATTTCCGCAAAAGACAACTTCATACTTTTGCGTAAATATATTTTTTACAAAAATATGAACATCAGTCCAGTCGTCAAGATTTTCAAAAAGTTCTCTAAAGTATATTAAATCAAAATTTGCCGTTCCATATCCACCATAAATATTAAGGCTGGAATTCCAGGAACGGATAAGATGATCAACTCTTATTCCGTCAAAATATATGGCATAGTCAAGATTTCCTTCAAGGAAAAAATCGCCCATTCAAAATTCACCCCTAAACAGCATACGGCATGCTTAAACTACGAGCATAATTTAGCGTTTTTAATGCTGAAGTGTTTAATGGATCCTTCAACATAGCCTGGTAAGATTCAGTAATCGGCACAGACGCTACTGCAACAACCTCAGAACCGATGACGTTTCCGCTTGTTACATAACTTTCATCATATACCGTGGTGTCCCTGAGGGAGATGAAAGAAAAGTTATATTGATAAAGTAAATTGCTTGCAGCCTGTTTCGAAAAGCTTATGTTTTGCATGGTCCCAATATAAAGCACTCCTTGATGTTGAATAGATATAGTGTAATCATTAAAATATTGGAAATCCTCCCTTTGCTGATCTTCAATATAAGTTTTATATTTTTCAATAAACTGATGTTTTTCCTGTTGCCCCTTAATATCAAAGAATACACCTGTAAATGATAATTGCACCGGATTCTTGCCTGATTTATTAATAAAAGTTCCAGCATTTGTGTCCGTAAGAGATCTCCTGTTGGAACGCTGTTCATTGAAGGCAATGCATTTCAGGATAATAGTTTCTATTGTGCGACCAGATTCTTTCACTAATATGGTAAGCGGATGGTATCCGGGGTCTTTAGCCGGCACATCTATCCCGTGTTGTGTTTGTCTCCCGCCATATAAATCTCTATTAGTTATTGCTATTTCACGAGGTCGTACCACCTTGTTTTTTATATATTCCTGGTAAGATTCGTAATTCCTTTGAGTTAAAATAGAAGAATAATTGGAAAGAGCCCCATTAAAAGTATTCATGATTTGGGAGGTCCTATTATCTATAACGCTCATAAATTCGTCTGCTGTTGGAATCATAATCGTTGTTATCCCGGGAGGGAGATTNCTTAATATCTCTCCATAAAGCGGAATATTATTATATTCTGAAATCATATACGGCGTTGTCCCTATGGTTGTAGCAACGCTATTGCAAGTGTCTCCTGGAGACACTGTGTATGCATATGCCATAAATCTTCACCTACTTATCATGCAAAATTCTAATAGAAAAATTAATATAACCCATTTCAGTTAAGTTCGAAACAAGATCTTTTTGAGTGAAGAAAAAACTCTTCAATAATTTTCTATATTCAACCGGATCAGTCTCTACTGTTAACCTTGAATTTATCTCACTTATTCTTTCCAGCAATTCCTTGTTTTTTTGCTCCAAGTAAAAATAATTAGACATTAAAATTTCTTCTTGAAATAATTCGTTTGTTGTATACCTACTCATCATTATCACCTGCCAAATGTTATTGCCGGAGCTGTTGCATTCCTGCTTACGGGTCCTGCGGATGTGTATCCCCAGCCTCTTCTTGTCATTTCTTCGGCCATCGTATCAATTTCCGTAAGAATCATGTTTACCATAGACTTAAACGCTTCGGTATGCGCCTCGGTTGCTTCTTTGATATCACCAGGCTGTTCGGTGGTGGAAAAGGTTCTGGCCCCTGTCCTTGTAGACTTTCTGATAATTTCACTCTGCAATAAATCACGATCAATTTCTCCTAAACGCGTAACGTCATATTCGTTAATATTGTAGGCTTCAATGATCCCTTGCAATTGCTTCCCCGTCATTCTGTCAAGAACAGTACCTACTAACTCATTAACTTCTTCCATTTCTGTAGGAGTAAAATATCCGCCGCCACGTTTTAATTTTTTCTCATATTTACTGAGCTTACCCTTAAGTTCAGGGATCATATCTTTAATATTTTCATATAATAGGTTGCCAAACTCATCGGTTCCCTCCATAATTTGTTCGCTAAATATGAATCCTCTTACCGCTTCTATTGCACTCTGAGATGATTCTGCGAGGAACCTTTGACCGCTAACTAGTTGGGTTGACTTCCCCAGATACTCAAAATAATCCTTATATTCCCTGGCCGCGCTTACAACAGTAGTTTTATCTGCGTCTTTAATTCCTGTGTCCTGTAATAACTTTTCAACCTCTTCAACCCGCCCGCTTTCCATTGCCTCTAATATAGCCTCTCTATCTATTCCTGAATATTTGCCTAAGA
>JGI24711J26586_10002600_pt1 | contig 12745 bp, 13 predicted proteins | sample BioPla3DNA1_FD_26586 | JGI IMG/M metagenome (IMG submission 26586)
CCTGGCGACAAAAAATCAAACTTAAGAGATTTTGCTTTGTTTGACCAAATACTAAAAGATTTTGAAGAAAATTATTGTATTGATAAAGATCAAATATTTGTGGTATGACANTCGCTATGAGCATGGTTTACAAATAGTCTGAGTTGTGCTCGTGGAGANAAAATTCGTGCAATATGAAGNGTTNGATGATGAACTACGATAAATGAATGTTCTGGTCCTGTGGCATGAATTATAATGCAACATCCCGACGATAATTTAAGTCCATACAGAGAATGAGTGGTCGCTCGTGATCAAATGTTAAAACAAAACTTTTGTTGACCAGAAACCGTTCCATTTTGACCAGCACCTTTAAATTGTGTGAAATATACAAATTGTCTGTCTGATGCTCCTGTAGTTTGGTGTCCACATTCAGATTCTACTGATAATAGGTGAAAATATTATCCTCATACTTGGCCAGACAATGCGTGAAGTGAAATTATAAAATTCTTTGAATCATTGTAGTTTGTTTTATTTAACAAAAATCAATATGAAAAAGTTTTTATTTATTTTTATCTTTGGATTTGTTTTTTTGAATTTTTTATGATTTACAAATGCAGAATATCCAGTAAGTGAAAAAGTAAGGACTAGGATTGATGGCATCATGTCTATTGTAGAAAAGCAACGAGGAGAAAAAAGTATTTATCGGCAAATGGATAGGTATCAAAACATAGTAAACAGTTTTTCTGTGTTAAAGAATAATCTTGATGGAGAACAAAAAGAGATGATATGATATTTAGTTTATTTGTTTGAAAATAAGCTTATCAAACTAAAAGAAATGTCTATAAATCAAAGCGATATATTGAAAAATGTAGATCGAAACAGAGTTCAAGAAGAAATTTTGAGATGGCATAATGAAGAAAGGAATAAATTATGATTATCAGATTACATAATAAATGATAAACTAAACTACTCTGCTTTAGTTTGGGCAGATAATTTAGCAAAGAACAATANGAAAAGNAGTACACATACCAGAACCCCTTGAGATTGATATTATAATTACGATAAAATTTTATCTTGGTTTAATAATTTATGAATAGATTTTGATTATAAGCGAACTGCATTTACAGAAAATGTAGCTTATCAAGTNTACAGTTGTAATAAATCTGATTGTACACAAGATATGATTAATGCTTTGAAAAAATGATTTGATTTTTGGATGAGNGAAAAAGGTAGATCTTACAGACCTCACTATAATGCAATAAGTAGCAATGTTTTTACTGATATGTGATTTGGTGTTTGAGTTTCAGGAAAATGGTATTGGATTGTGACTCACTATGGAATTAATGTGAAGTAGATTAGTTTTCTATTTTTAACATGTTTTTTAATTCCGTCATATCTCATTCATTAAGTGGAGTTTTCCAAAGTTCATTAACCAACCAAAGTCCACTTCCCCTGATTTTTTCTTTTGGAGAAAAATTACCCAACCATTTTTTAGAAGGTTTACACTCTTCACAAAGGGAAATAGTGGAAATAATTTTTGACTCAAATTCAAGTCTTTTATCTTTATCATCAACTGGGAAAACGACAAAGGAGAAATTATTTTGAATTATCTTTGTAACTTCTTTTTCAATTTCTCTCTGTTTTGTAAAATCAATAGAAGTAGAATATAGTTCTTTTGCATCTTTTGTAGTCAAATCAATTTCTCGTTGTTTAAGGAAATTATCTTTATTTTTGCTCAATAATGCTCTTCCTATATTTTTTCTAAAAATACTTCTATCCTTGTTTTCTTTCAAAAAATGTTGGAACAAACGGGAGTGAAGTTGATTTATACCTGTATGTGTCCCTACTCTAACAATCCTATTTGTAGAATGTGAAAATTCCCCTTTTTCAAAAAGAATATAAATCCCATTTTTTGGTATTTCTTGTTCATTAAACGGAAAGGTATATTTTTTCATTTTATTAAACCACTGATGAATTATATTACAATTTTTACTCATGTTTTGTATTATCATTTAACCATTTAAACTGTTTTCCAATAGTTAAACCCAATAAAGGAACTTTATAATTTTTAATATGTGGAAGCAAAAATTTTCTATAATTATTCCCAGCAAGAATTATAAAATTATCTTTATCTAAAGAAGCAACTTTTTGTAACTGATCTAAAACAGAATTGGCCCATTTTCTAATTTCATTAGATGACATTTTGTTTAATGTTTTATCATAAGGCTCAATCTTTTGATTTAAATCTAATAATCCATATTCTGCAGAAAGAACATAAATTTTATCAGGCTTTAAAGATTTCGCATATTTTAAGCTTTTTTTAAAAAGTGTACTTATATATAGATTTTGAGTCTCAGTTTTTTGTTGAAGTTTTTTACCAACACATGAAATTAAAATAATTGTTGACATAATTTATAATAAACTGTATTAAAATAAAAACATTTTATTTACTCTTTTTCACATATATACAGCATATGAGCACTATAACCTTGCAAATCTTCTCTTTCACATGTCGCCAAAACATATCCCATCCATAACTCAAACTCGTCCTTGCTAAATTCATTAATATACTCTCTCATTAATGACGACATACCGTCAGTTGCAATATTATGTAATAATTTAACATTAAACTTTGCCATCATATTTTTGAAATCTTTAATATGAAAACCTGAAAAAACTTCTGTAGGCTCATCCAGTAACCTATACTCTTCATCACACAATCTTGGCATTTGATTTATATTTCCTTTCTTAATAAAATAATTTAAAATTATTGAATCATGAGTAAGGTAAGCTAAAAAAATTTTACCTCTTTTTTTAGTAACTCTGATTGCTTCAGATATTGCTTTTTCTTTATCTTCTTTGGTAAACAAATGATATAGAGGCCCAAACAAAAGAGTAATTTCAAATGAATTATCTTCATAATTTGATAAATCTAAAGCATTTCCTTGAACCAAATTAATATCTAGATCATCTGTTATTTTATTTTTGAAAATATTTATATTATGTTCAAGCAACTCAACAGCATCAACTTTGTATCCTTTTTTTGCATAATAAATAGAATAAGCGCCCGTTCCTGCACCTATTTCTAAAATTCTATCTCCTGATTTTAAAAACTTATCAACAAAATGAATAGTTGTTAAAAATTCTGCTTGATGAGCTACACCCCTACTAAATCTTTCATCTTCATTACAATATTCTTTATAGTGTTTGTTTAAAATTTCTTTTATTTTCATTGTAGTAAAATAAATAAAGTATTATTAAGAATCTACTTTTTCATCATTTTTTTTCAATAGTTTAATCACTTCACGATCAAAATCTGACTAGAAAATACATACTCTTTTCAATGTTTTTTAATATCAAGATAATATTAAACCCAAAACTATAATATATATTTTATTGAAAACGATCAACATTATCCCATCTTGTCATCAAAGTGTTGTTATATATTAAACTTTTAAGGATGTAATTTGTCCTTTCTAAAAAAATAGTCATAGATCTAGGGTAAATTAGATAAATCACCTTAATAGTTTCCACAATATCCACTTCTTTTCTTTCGTGAATAAATGGCTTTTGTGATTCCCCTAACTCTTCCAATAGACCGTGCACCTCCTCTAACTTTCGGAATCTTTTTTGTTTTAGTTCTTCTTCTTTGGTCATAGTGTCCTCCTTTTTTTACTAATTAATTTTTTTTGGTATTCTTATACACTTTTACCACAAAAAAGTCAATGTTAGATATTTTAGACATTATATCAAAAACGAGCTAATCAGTATTATTGAACTGATTTTCTAATACTCAACGCTTCCTACTTTTTCTTTCCATTCATCAAAAACCTTTTTTGCTTCATCATACATCAATTGAACTTCTGGAATAGATCTTTGATCGATTGGTTTTGAAAATTCTTTATAAAAATTTTGGTCATCAAAACCTATTTCATCTGCATCTTTTTGTGTATTTCAGTAATAAATTTTATTTATTCTAGCCCGAAAAATCGCTCACAAGCACATTGGACATGGCTCACATGAAATATAAATTTCACATCATGATAAACCAAAAGTTTTTAGATTTGTACAAGCATCACGAATAGCTTGAATTTCAGCATGAGCGGTAGGGTCGTTGTTTTTGACAACATGATTGAATCATCTTCCGACTACTTTTCAGTCTTTTACAACTACCGCACCAAAAGGTCAGCCAAATTGTTTTTCAATATTTTCTTTTGAAAGATCAATAGCTTCTTGCATAAATTCTTTTTGCATTTGGATTAAGCTTATCAAATAAAAGGTGTCTACTTGTAAAGTTACAAGTTACATCCCCACCACCGGGTGCAATTGGCTAGCTTCGCGAACAGCGCCCGGGTGGTAGGGGTGTAACTTTACGAACTTTTATGCTTCTGAAACTCTGTTCGTTTTTCGTTCAAGGCTTTTCTAGTGGAAGGTCACATCCATCATCTAGCAGGATTTTTTGTATCGTTTGGGGATAATATTTTTAGTGCTAACTGGAAATCGTAAACAGCTTTGATTGTTTTTGCATCATATTTGTCATATAAATCTCATGTAAAAAATCCATAATGTCTCAACATATCTTGTAAATCAGAAACTTTTGAATTTTGTACATTTTTTTTGTAAGCTTGGTTAAAATAATTAATGATCGATAATTGAGAACTCTCAGTTCAAGAAATTGTGCTTTGTGTAGAACTGTTTGTTCAGTTATAATTTTGAGCAAAAGAAATTAATTCGTCAAATGTAGCTGTTATTCAAAAATCTGGTAAAAATCATTTTCTTTTGGCTTCTCTTTTCATATACTCTCTGGTCGCCGATCAAAAAACTCAACAATATTTTCTACTGGTAATTCACCTTTTGAGCTGATAATTGCAAAGTGCTTTTTTTGTCTCTGGACCAAAAAATCAAGTTTGTTTCTTCATATAACCAAACTTAGTAAGATATTGTTGGAGAGTATAAACTCGTACATCTGTTCTTCATTCACGAAGTTCTTGGATAAACAATGTCGCATCAAAAAAATTTTTTGGTATTGGAATGTTATCAAAATTAAATCAAACCCTGGGATTTGCCTGGAGGGATTTGAGCTTGATATTTGAACAATAATATCATTTTAATACTCTTTTTCCAAAAGTTAGAGCTCTAATAAGTCATTCCTCTCAATATCACATCCAAATATCTATACGATCGTATCTATTTCATTGTTTTCATGCTGAAACTATCGCCCCTCCTCTATCTGCTATTTCTCAAACTCAAAGCGATGGAAAAAATATTTTTCCTCCAAAATCATAAGTGGCTGGTGCCGCTAACATTCCATTAAAAACTCCCCTACCACTTGCTCCATGAGTTCCACTTCAGTTTAATATTTTTTCTTCTACTACATTTTCTTTGTAGTAAAAAACTTGTCAGTCTTTTGGAGAATAATATGCTGTAACAATAAAAAGCTTTTCTTCACAATCAGTTTGAAAGTCAAAAGCAAAAGAAAATGAGAAGAAAAAGAGTGTTGAAATTATTGTATATAATAAGCTTTTGTTTAAAAACATTTCAAAATTTAAAAATAAATATTACAGTTAAAGATATCCTCTATCTTTCAAGTATTGAAAACCAAGTTCTTTGAGATGTAAATCAGTAAGACAATGAGCATCCGTGTTTACATACACACCAGATTTTAGTAATTTGAGCAATTGGTCTAGTTTGGAAGTATCTGTCCTATCTAATTTTAGATAAGAACAATTTATTTCAATGGGTATATTATATTTATTTAGAACTTCTGCTATTTTAGGTATATCGAGATATTGAGATGTCTTTTTATTGCAGATATGTCAAATAAATTTTATTTTATCATGATACTTCTCTATAGCATTTATGTATGCTTGGGTAATATTTTTCAAATCTCATTTATAAGCATTGTCATGACAAGATAATATACAAAAATCTTCTTCTATTGAATGATTTCTCCCAATCTCAAAACAACAATTTCATTCATCATCGATCAAATCTCATTCCACACCAAACTTAACATCTAAATCATTATGGACATTTACTCGTCTTTTTAAAGAAATTCTATAATTTTTAAGCTCAATTTTTTCTGCATCTAATGCTACCTGACTATGATCAGTAATTATTATTTTTTTCAGTCATATTTTATGGGCATATTGTACTATTTCATCTATTGTATTTAACCCATCAGAGTAATTTATACTATGTATGTGATAATCCTCACTCATTGTGTTTAATATTTTCATTCTATTCTAGAAAACAATATAAATCTAAAATGACATAAAAAACCCAGTCAGTAATTAAAATCCAAAAGAACAAAAATTATGATTAAATATATCCCCTATCTTTCAAATATTGGAAACCAAGTTCTTTAAGTTGTAAATCATGGAGACAATGTGCATCTGTACACACATAAACACCAGATTTTAGTAATTTGAGCAATTGATCTAATTTGGAAGTATCTGTCCTATCTAATTTTAGATAAGAACAATTTATTTCAATGGGTATATTATATTTATTTAGAACTTCTGCTATTTTAGGTATATTGAGATATTGAGATGTCTTTTTGCTACAGATATGTCAAATAAATTTTATTTTATCATGATATTTCTCTATAGCATTGATATATGCTTGAGTAATATTTTTCAAATCTCATTGATACACACCATCATGACAAGACAATATACAAAAATCTTCTTCTATTGAATGTTTTGTTCAAATTTCAAAACAACAATTTCACTCTTCATCAAGCAAATCTCATTCCACACCAAATATAATATCTAAATCATTATGCATATTTTTCCATCTTTTCAGATTAACTCTATAGTTTCTAGTTCCCGCTTCTAATGTCGCTTGACTATGATCGGTGATCGCCACTCTCTTCATTCATATCTTGTGGGCATATTGTACTATCTCATCTATTGTATTCATTCAATCAGAAAAATTTATACTATGTATGTGATAATCTTCACCCATCGTGTTTAATACTTTCATCTTATTTTTTAGAAATATAAATCTAAAATAATATAAAAAGATCTAATCAAAAATCAAGACACCAGAGTCCAATAAAAAATTACTTGAAAATCGAGTGATATTTATTAGAGTGATGTTGTTTATGAATTAATAATTCAATATGTTCTTGTGACTAACAAATCGCCTAATAAATTTTATTATGTCAGGATGGCCTTTTGATGATAAAAAAAATAAAGAAAATAATTGAAATAGTCAATATGATTGAGATGTATTTGAAACAAAAACCAGTTACATATCCAAGGTCGCAGAGTTTTTGGAAAGCTGAATAAAAGAAATGAAAAAAGATATTAAAAAGCTTTAATATTTCAAATTTGCAAGTATAAAGTTGGTAGTTATATCCTTTTATTACGGAGTTTTTTGTGACAACTAAGGGCATTAGATAAAAACCTCATTTATTATAGAATCCCCCCTTCCCCCCTTATTAAGGGGGGTCTTTGAGAACTTTAAGAACTTGATGAACTTTTCACTACACTGTCTCTCTACGGATATTTTTGTCCAATCATACTAAAATTTCGTATACTGTTTTATCTGACGCTTTACTTAAATAATGAAGCGAGTTTTTTCAATCTAATCAAATCAATTCTACATCATCAAACACATATGATTTTGGGGGAATTTTCATAGAACAAATATTCATACATATCGTTCATATTTGAGGATAATAAGATTTATTGTGCCTAAAGTATATTTTATTACTGGCAGATTTGGGTAGTCATTCGGTATATCCAAATGGTACAGAGGCAATAAATTCGTCTCTGTCAGCTAATCGGCTGTGATTGTAACTAACTCAATCTCATTCCAGCAATTGATGTAATGATGTGATTTGGGAATAAATTTGCAGAGCTGGTTTTAGTTTTTCAGTAAGTTTGTGATACGGATCTGATTCTAATAATGGAGAATATCCATAAGTGGCTAGTCAAGGTCTATAAGCATTAAAAAAATCATCCTGAATTTTAAATATTCCTGCACTATTTCATATATGTCTCCGTTTGGGATTATGTCCATAATCTATGACTATATGGTACATTTTTTTGAAAAAATCTATTTGGGTTTGAATAGAATTGTGATCCAAAGAACTTGCACTATGTAAGTGGGACATCACTCACTCTACTATTAATTTTGGATAGTCTTTCAAAAATTCTAAGATATTTTTTAGTTCTTCTTCATTTACTCATTCTCTGTGCATTCAGGTGTCCAAAAAAAGATGAATTTTTATTTTTTTCTTGAGCCTTGCTAAATAAGCAATAGTCTCTATATTGTACACACAAAATGTTGTCCTGGAAAAATCAAATTTTTTATAATTCCTCGGCTTAGTTTCTCATAATACTAAAACATTTTTATCAGAATACTTCTTTACCACTTGGTATTCTGGAAAACTATCAATAGCTATATATGGGACATTCGTTTTTCTCAAAATTTTTGTTATTTGGAGAAGTCCGTGTCCGTAGGCATTGGATTTTAGTACAGGGAAAATAGCAGATTTTGGTTGCAGTTCCTGTAGATAAGACAGATTGTTGAGAACATTTTTTGAATAAATAAAAATTCTATTGATCGGCTCTACTCTTGGGTTAAATATTTTTCTTAAGAATCTTTTCATGGATTATTTTTAATAAATAAATTACAAGAGTTGCACTCCTACCACCCGGGTGCAATTGGCTAGCTTCGCGAACAGCACCCGGGTGGTAGGATATAAACTTAACGGACTCTTACTTTCTTTATAAGAATGTAAAACTAACTTGCAAGATTTTAAGTATGATAGCACCCAAATATCTTTTGTGCTACTTTCTATTGAAAATGCTTATTATTTTTATATAAATGATTTGAAAAAGGAAATAAAAACTTTAGTATGAAGGTCCTTTTATTTTTAGACTAAATAAATAATTGTGATGAGAAAAAACATAAAATTATTTAATCCTTATGCCACCTCTAGTTTGAAATATGCAAATAAAATATCTTTACATGACAACAAGAAGACCATCTGATGAGATAGCTTGTTTTGGGGGATTTACCAATATATCAAAAACCACCAATATTTTGACTTATTTTGTAATGTAACTTGACTTACAAATACAGAAGCATTGGATGAGTATTACAATAAAGAAATTAAAGTTGATTTTAGTTCAAATAAAACGCAAGACGGTAGTGAAGAACTCGAGTTGAATGACAAACTTAAATCCAAAATAGAGACAATTTTGGTGGATGGTCTATATCAATTGGATTTAATTGTCTTATTTTATATATCGTTTTTTGATTTGTCCAGTCAATTAAAAAACTATTTATCCCAAAAAACCGTAGATATAAGTATAGAAAACATAGTCAAGAGCTGTGATAATTTGTTGGAGAATCCCATAATTATAAAATCTGGCATATTTGCATTTTTAGAGATATTGGATAAAATTTTCACTAAGTTAAATTTAGATTCTAAAAATGTAAAAATCATGGATATTAGAAACCTTAATAGTTTAAAAAATGTGAACGATATTTTAAATTCGCTAGATAGTGAAATTGTAGAAAAATGAGATAATAGCGAGAGCCAAGTATGAACATCTGTTAGATCCACAAAAAAAGAAGAGAGGAAAATGACTGTGGATTATTTTTGAACAGATTTGACCAAAGAAGTAAAAGACTGATTTATGGATCCTATTATATGAAGAGAAGATGAAATAAATCAGGTAATTTATACTTTACTGAGAAAAAATAAAAACAATCCTTTGCTAATTGGAGAAGCAGGAGTTGGTAAAACAGCTATTGTAGAATGATTGGCTCAAAAAATTGTAGCATGAGATGTCCCAGAAAAATTAAAAAACAAAAAAATATATCTTTTGGATATGGGAACTCTTTTGGCGGGGACAAAGTATAGGGGAGAGTTTGAAGCTAGGATGAAATCTATCTTGGATGAAGCTATGGATCCTACAAACCATATAATTTTGTTTATTGATGAATTACATACAATTATATGAGCTGGATGACAAGACAACAATGATGCTGCTCAAATGTTGAAACCACTATTAGCTAGATGAAAAATCAAGTTAATTTGAGCAACAACTTTTGATGAGTACCAAAAGCATATAGAAAAAGATGCGGCACTAAAAAGAAGATTCCAAGAAGTGATTGTAAATGAGCCTGATGGTCAAACTGCTATACAAATTATGGAAGGGCTGAAACAAACTTACGAAGATTTTCATGGAGTAAGTATCAGTAATTCTGCTATCAAAGCTAGTGTAAAATTGACAAAAAGATATATGTTAAACAAATATTTACCGGATAAGGCCTTGGATATTATTGATGAAGCTTGTGCTAGAAAATCTACAATGCAATATAAGTTGGAAAATGATGAAGAATACAAAAAAATTGAGAAAAAAATAGATAAAATCAAAGATGAAATAGAAGTAGCTATTGAAAATCAGGATTATTTCAAAGCAGCTGAATTAAAAGAAAAAGAAGAGGAGTTGAAAAATGATATTTTGAAAATTAGAAACAACAAAAACATACCTAGTCATCTAAGACCTACTATTGAAAAAGAAGATATTGGAAATGTTTTAGCTGACAAAACTGGAATCCCAGCAAATGTAGTAAACCAATCAGAAATAGAAAAACTAAAAATGTTGGCTGATTCCTTGAAATGACAGGTGTTTGGACAAGATGATGCAGTACAAGCTGTTGTAAACACTCTTACTAGAAATAGACTGTCAGTAATAGAAAAGCATAAACCAATTGGTTCATTTTTATTTTTGTGACCAAGTGGTGTTGGAAAAACATTTTTAGCTAAAATGATAGCCAAAAGTTATTTCGGAGATGAAAGTGCAATAGTTAGGCTAGATATGTCAGAATATATGGAAAAATTCTCTGTAAGTAAATTGATAGGTAGTCCAGCTGGATATGTTTGATATGATGAATGAGGACAATTAACAGAAGCAATAAGAAGAAAACCATATTCTGTATTACTTTTGGATGAAATAGAAAAAGCATCATTGGATGTTTTGAATATTTTATTACAAATATTGGATGAATGAAAATTGAAAGATAGCAAAGGTAGATGGGTTGATTTCAAAAGTACAATAATAGTAATGACTTCAAATCTTGGGAGTGAACAATTCAGTAAAAAATGATGAACAATTGGATTCAGCACAGGAGAAACTAAAAAATGAGAAATAGATGAAAAAACTTTTGAAAAAGCACAAGAAAGAGTATTGGAGGAGTTGAAAGATTTTATGTCGCCAGAATTGATAAATAGAATTGATCATAAAATTGTATTCAAGCCGTTATCAAAAGAAGTTTTAACTGACATCTTCAAAAAGAATTTGAAAGAATTCTTGGATTCTTGGAAAGCAAACTCAAAAGCTGTTTTACCAGAATATACAGAAAAAGAAATAAAAGAAATAATTGACAAAATTTATGATCCACAATATGGAGCAAGGCCAGTAGAAAGATATATCCACGATACCATTGAGCCAGAAATTATTCAAAAAATTATGGAAAAATAAAAAATTTTACATATACCAACTGAAAAATATAAGAGAAGTACTACACTTCTCTTTTTTATAATAAATCTATTGAAAAAAATATTAGAATGAATATAATGAATTTGTAAATATTTATATATTATATCATTGAAAATGACAAACAATCATGAAGAAAATGGGGCAAATTTGGATAAACTCTTGTTGATCTTTAGGAGATTATTTTTTGTTTTATTTGTTTTGTTCCTTTTATGGATACTTTTATTTAAGATTTTCAAAATTAACAGGAATGGGATAGAAAATGAAAATGTGGAGGTAAGCAATAAGGATATTGAGGTAAACAATGAGGATATTGAAGCAGAAAATGAAAAATTGGAAGTAAAATCTGGTCTGACAACAAACAGGAATAAAAACTGAACGAATTTATGAAGAAACTACTCTATTGATGGAAACAATGTGCTGTATAAAGGAGAAATAATAAAGTTTGCTGATGCAAAAAGTTTCAAGGTGATAGATAAAAAAGATTTGGAATGAAAAGATGCTATCAATTCTGATAATTTACTAGGAATTTTTGCAGATTATGATACTAGAGTGATATTGATGAAAAACATAGATAACATAATAAAAAACAAGGAAAATGTTACTTTGGAGTTAAAAAATTCTAGTGAAAACTGAATGTACAAGATGAAGAACGAATATGAACAATTAGCTCAGTTTGATCGATGAGACAGATATGAGATGACCAACGAACAAAGAGCGAAATTTGCTATAATGTTTTTGTACATCAAAATTATTAAAAAATATAGCAATAATCAAGCTACAATGGAAAAAGCTTTGGAAGAATTAAAGATATTTTTGGAAAACTTTGATAAAAAAGATTTGGTAAAAGAAAGAAGCTTGAGAAAAGCTAGATGAGATTTGTGAGTAGATAATGATTGTTTGTATGTAGATGGAGAATTGTATGCTTGTTTCTTGGATGACTTGTTTGTGAAGTAAAATCTTACGCTAAGCTTAGTTTTTCTCAGTTTTTTTTCATTTTCAAGAGAGGGAAAAGAGACTTCAACGCCTCTTTTTTTCTACAAATAAGATAAATTCTTTAAGAAGTACGATACGCATCTACCTTAGCCTTTAAGTGATCTGGAAGAAGCAAACTACCCTGAAATTTTGCTAGCGATTCCGCCTGTTTATCAGTCAAGCTTGTAAGACCATTGAGATACAACCTTCCCCCATGTTTTGCTAACGATTCCGCCTGTTTATCAGTTAAGCTTGTAAGACCATAA
>JGI24711J26586_10002615_pt1 | contig 12689 bp, 12 predicted proteins | sample BioPla3DNA1_FD_26586 | JGI IMG/M metagenome (IMG submission 26586)
GACCTGTTTTTTCTTTTCCTTTACGGATACGTTCTTCAGTTGTTTCCAAACCGTGGTCAGCTGCATTTCTTAGTAAATGGATCAAAGGATCTCCTATTTCATCAATAACGGTTCTATCTAACTCGGTTTCTTCTCCAGACATGGTAAGTTCAATATCTTTATTGAGCTTTCTAGAGATATCTCTTATCATTCTTGGGAAACGATTAAATACTCTTTCAACAGGAACCATCCTTACTTTCATAACAGCATCATGAATATTGGTTGTAATTCTTTCTAAATACTCAACTGCTTCATTGTAATTTTGGCTATTGTTTTCTCCTTCAATGCCTTCAAGTCTTGTTTTTACAATGATAAGCTCACTAACAAGATTCATTAAAGTATCTAATCGATCTATATCTACGCGAACAGTTTTTCCTGCTTTAGGTTTTGACTTTGATCCAGAATCTTTTGAAACATCACTGTTTTCTTCATATGTAGCATCTTGTATCGTATCTTCTGCTGAAGAACTTAATTGCATTCCATTGCTTGAAGATTCAGTTGAACTAGAAGGGCTGCTTTGTGACACAACAATGTCTTTTATAATGATTTCTTCTACTTCAGCAATGCTTAGCAAACCTTTCTTTAAAACATCTTTTGACTCTTTTGAAATCACTACTACTGTAAAGTCAAATTCAAATTTTTCATCTTCAATATCTTCAACTTTAGGAATCGCTTTAATGATTTCTCCATAGTTTTCTAATGTTCTAAATACAATAAACGCACGGGCTGATTTGAGTACACAGCTTTTATTTAATTGAACAGTTATTTCATATACATTATAATTTCTTGCTACTGCACTATTTACAGCATTATTTTCATATTCATTCAGTACAATATTTGAAACATCTGAATTAGCAATATTAGCATCTGGAATTGTGTTAGAGCCAGCAGTATTTTCTTTCTTTTCACTGCTATCTTCTGTGTTTTCTGACTTTCCCGATAGTATTTCACCTAATTCTTTAAGGATATTATTATAGTCTTCTTGTCCTTCGCTTCCAGTATTTGTGATTTCATTCACATAGTTTTCTAATGCATCTAAACATTTGAAAAGAGTATCAAGCAAATTTGAATTTGCTTTAATATGTCCATTGCGAATTTCTGAAAGCACATTTTCCATATTATGCGTTAGTTTTTGCATCCTTGTAAATCCCATGGTTCCCGACATACCTTTTAAAGTATGCGCTACACGGAATATTTCATTTAAGATGGCCATATTTTCAGGCTCATTTTCAAGTTGGAGCAAATTTTCATTTAACCCTTGAAGATGTTCCTTTGATTCCTCGATAAATATTTCTAAATATTGGCTCATGTCCATACTAAAGCACCTCCACCGCTTTTACTATTTCTTTTGCAATTTGTTGTATAGGTACAACTACATTAGCAATTCCTGATTCAACAACAGCTTTAGGCATTCCATAAACAACGCAGGTTTTTTCGTCCTGAGCAATAATATAAGCATTATTTTTTGTTTTAAGATTTTTCATACCTTCACATCCGTCTGAACCCATTCCAGTCATAATTACACCAACAATATTATCCAAATTAGTCTCTGATAGAGAATTTAACATAACATTAACCGATGGTCGGTGACCCCCTACAGAAGGACTACTTGATAATCTAATCCAATAATCTGATGAATAATTCGCTTTTTCGATTAAAATATGATAATCGCCTGGGGCTATATAGGCAACTCCTGGATATAAAATATCCTTATCTTCTGCCTCTTTCACTGTAATATCACTTAGAGAATTTAATCGTTTTGCTAAAGATTTAGTGAAACCGGGAGGCATATGCTGAACGATTACATAACTTGCCGGTAATTCTTTGGGAATATAAGGCAATACTTCTTGTAAAGCTCTAGGACCTCCAGTAGAAGTGCCTATAGCAACTATTTTCTTTAACTTTGAACTAGGAGATGATACTACTCTATTTTTTGCAACATACTTTTCTATCTTCTTTTCACTTCTTGACGGAAAATTGTGTATCTTAGAAGCAATAGAAATTTTTTCTAATATATGTGTTTTTATTTCCTCTTCATTCATTTTAAAAATATTCTTTGGCTTAGTAATAAAATCAACTGCTCCTAGCCCTAAGGCTTGAATAGTTGTATCTGCACCCTCTTTTGTTAAAGCACTGATTACAATAACTGGTTTGGGATTTGTTTTCATTAAAACATTTAACATCTCTAGCCCATTCATAGAAGGCATTTCTACATCAAGTGTAATTACATCTGGATTCAACTCTTGAATCTTTTTAAGACCTTCTTCGCCATTATTTGCAGTTCCCACAACAATAAATCTATGGTCATTATTAATTATATCAGAAATTACTCTTCTCATAAAAGCAGAATCATCAATAACCAATACTTTTTTCTTCTCCATCATTACAATCACAATCCTTTATATTGTCTAACTTGTTTTCTTTGTTGCAAGAAAATATACTGAATTATGGTATCCTGGTCACTCTTTTTAATATCTTCAAATGACACTCTATACTGATATCTATAAAGTTCTGTGTTAGAAGCTTCTTTTATTAACAATTTACCTGATAAAGTGATTACTTCTTCATCCAAAGGAATCCTTAATGTGATCTCTTCTTGTGTTTTTAATTGTGAATTTGTAATAAATCGTATACCTCCACCGCTGATATCTTTTATGATTCCTTTTTCCCAAGTATCTCCTGTCTTAAATTGAAAAGGAATAACACATTCTAATCGAAAAAACTCTCTCCTCTGAATTTTTTCTAAAGATGTTACTCTTTCAACCTCTAACATTTCAATTGAATCTTTTTTAAACGATTTCTTAATGATAACATTGCATCTATACATTCCAGTAGCCCCATAAATTATCAGCATGTATTCAGTATTCATTTTAAGGGGTACAATTTTCCCACCAGATATAGGTGCTCCAATGATCAAAATCTTATCATTGACACATTCTTCAATCTGACTTATAAAGCCTTGAGATTTATTATTATTTAAAAAACTAAGCCGCTTGATCTCAACTTTCAGACCTGGTACTAGAGGTTCTTTCATCGCTGTCCTCCTTTACTGAAGTAATTAAGAATTAAAGAAGTTCATTAATCGTTTAACAAAGGATGTAAAACCTAGTCCTTCTTTATTGGCATTATCAATATTTGCTATTTTATTCGAAATACTTTCGAAAGCTCTGCTTACTTCACTTTTCGGGAAACTTAGAGAGACTGGCTCTTGTAATTTTACAGATTTAACTAATGCTCTGTCGTATGGGATATATCCTAATTCTTCAATATCTACATCTAAGAAGCGCTTGGATACTTGTTTTAATTTAAAATATATTTCTTTTCCTTCTTCTTCATCATCTACTCTATTAACTATGAGCTTAATATTTGGAATAGATTCTTTATTTTGTGCAGATAATGTTTTTACAAGTGCATAAGCATCTGTAATAGAAGTTGGTTCCGGTGTCGTTACTAAAATAATTTCATCCGCAGCTCTCGAAAAGCATAATACAGCATCTGTTAAACCAGCTCCTGTGTCTATTAATATAATATCCGCCATTTTATCGAGAAGGTATAAGTTTTTTATAAAATAAGATAATTGACTCTCATTCAAGCGAATCAAATCCTGTACTCCAGACCCGCCGGAAATAAATTTTATGTCCATTGGGCCTTCTGTCATAATGTCCGTAATAATTTTTTCCCCATTCATAACATCGCTAAAGGTATATTTGGGAACAATGCCAAGAATGACTTCAATGTTTGCTAACCCAAAGTCGGCATCGATGATAACAACTCTTTTTCCGATTTTTCGTAATTGCACAGCCAAATTGACTGCAACATTACTTTTGCCAACTCCCCCTTTTCCACTGGTAATTGTTATTACCCTTGCAGAACGTATCTTTGAAGCCTCCTGTGTTAACTGATTATTATTATTTATAATTTTTCTTAGATTCTCTGCTTGATCAATCATTCTTCCATACTCCCTAATAAGGCTTTGGTCATTTTTTCCGGACTCATCAATTCAATGTCATCCGGAACATTTTGGCCGAAGGTAATATATGATAAAGGCTTTTGTGTAAGATAACGTATATTTAAAATTGTTCCAAGGGCGGTAGTCTCGTCAATCTTCGTGAAAATAATACGGTAGTTGGAAATTGGGGAATATTTATTAATTATGTGAACCATATCCTTATACTTGGTTGTTGCACTCAACACTAAAAATACTTCTTTTTCTTCTATCGTTGATATGAGATGATTCAATTCCTGGAACTGCTGAAGGTTTTTATGAGATCTTCCTGCAGTATCAATAAATATAATATCTCGACTTTTCATTTTTTCTAATGTCTCTGTTAATTCCTCTGGAGCATAAATAACCTCCACCGGAACATTTAATATTTCAGCATACGTTTTAAGCTGTTCAACAGCAGCAATACGATAGGTATCTGCAGTAATTAAACCTACTTTCTTTTGCAAATTGAGGGCAAAGTGTGCTGTGATCTTGGCAATGGTCGTCGTTTTTCCTACTCCAGTGGGTCCAATAAAAAAAACAATTTTTGGCTTATTATTTGTAAGTTCTATTGGACTTGGCTTACCCAGTATTTGCATAATGCGATTATATACAATTCCAACTAAATCATTAATATTATTAGATTGCACCTCTTCTGTCTGATCTAAATCACTTAATATAATTTCTGCAATCTCAGGAAGTACCTCATTTTTAATTAAACTATCATAAAAGAGCTGTAAAATGGTACTATTATATTGTCTGGTTTGATTGCTGTTATCAATAATTTGAATCTGACTTTCTGTACTTACCTTTTCCATGACTTTTGTGAGAAGTCCCTCGAGATTGTCTAATTTATTCTCTAAACTTTTTATGGTTTTCTTTTGCTCGTCAATCACATGTTTTGATGCATTTAAATTTAAGTTAAACGTATCGCTTGTTTTACTGGGATCTGAATTTTTATATTCAGGTAACCTTTTTTCATTTTGAAGATTTGTTTTAGAGAATTGTTCATCTAAAGCAGCCATTACCTCTACTGAAGGACGTCTAAATAATTTAAATATCCCTTTGGGGCTGATTTTTTTTATATTTAGAACCAATGCATCCTTACCTAAGTCATTTTTTACTTTTTCAATTGCTTCATATTCCGTTCTAGCTTCATATTTTCTAATTTTCATGTCAAGCTCACCATCCCAATAGATTGCATTTCAATGCTGGAATCAACTTCATTGTATGATAGTACCACAAGATCTGGTGCAATCTGCTCAGTTAATTTCTTGAAATAAATCCTTACAATAGGTGATGTTAGTAAAATTGGCTGCTGTCCTATAGAATTAAAGCGAGCAATTTCACGACTTAATTTTTCAAAAATTTGTTGCGTTGTTTGTGGATCTAAAGCGAGATAAGAACCTTGCTCTGATTGCTGTACAGCATCCATAATTGTTTGCTCCAATACTGGATCTAAAGTAATAATATTGTTTGATCTCTGATTTAAAAACTTTTTAGAGATTGCCCTTCCAAGACTTTGGCGAACATATTCAGTTAGTAAATCAGTGTCTCTAGTTACTGCTCCATAATCAGCTAAAGTTTCAAATATTGTAACTAAATCTCTTATAGATACTGATTCCTTGAGTAAATTTGCCAATACTTTTTGAATATCCCCTATGCCCAATATTTTTGGAACCAGCTCATCAATAAGAGCAGGATGATTTTCTTTAACATTATTAATAAGGGTTTGAACATCTTGACGACTGAGTAATTCGTGTAAGTGTCGTTTAATGACTTCAGTTAAATGAGTAGCGATGATTGATGGCGGATCAACAACTGTGTATCCCATCATCTCAGCTTTTTCCCTTTGACTTTCTGATATCCACAAAGCAGGCAATCCAAATGCAGGCTCAACCGTTTCAATTCCATCAATTTCTTCTTCTACGTATCCTGGATTCATAGCCATATAGTGGTCAAAAAGAATTTCACCTTTAGCAATTTCAACACCTTTGATTTTAATAATATATTGATTAGGACTTAATTGAATATTATCCCTTAATCTAATGATAGGAACGATAGCTCCTAATTCTAATGCAATCTGTCTTCTGATCATTACAACTCTATCAAGTAAATCTCCCCCTTGATTCACATCTGCAAGAGGAATGATTCCATATCCAAACTCTAATTCTATAGGATCAACTTGAAGCAGAGACACCACATTTTCAGGCTTTCTAACTTCTTCTGCTTCAATATCCTCAGTTGAAACTTCTTCATTAATTGTTTGGAGTTTAAGCCTTTTATCAATAGAACTGGCTCCGACCATCAGCAATATCCCTATTGGAACCATAATATACCAAGGCAATGGAGTGGTTATTCCTAAAACGATTAGAGTAGCCCCTGAAATTTGAAAGATCAGCGGAGTACTTGCAAGTTGTTTAAATAAATCACTACTCATGTCAGCTTCAGTGGCTGTTTTCGTTACAAGTATCCCTGTCGCTGTTGATATAAGTAGTGATGGTATTTGGCTTACAAGTCCATCACCAATCGTTAAAATAGTATATACTTCAAGAGCTTCCGTAAGAGGAATTGGTTTTCCTGTTGTGATTCCGGTAGTTCCTAAAATAAGTCCTCCGATAATATTAATAAAAGTAATAATTATTCCAGCAACAGCATCATTCTTTACAAACTTACTGGCTCCGTCCATAGCTCCATAAAACTGAGCTTCTTCCTGAATTTTTTTTCTTCTCTCTTTTGCTTCAGCTTCATCAATTAATCCGGTATTTAAATCCGCATCAATTGCCATCTGTTTTCCCGGCATAGCGTCTAATGTAAATCTGGCAGATACTTCTGCTACACGTTCTGCACCCTTGGTAATAACCAAAAATTGTATAATAACAATAATGATAAATACAACAACACCTAGGACAATATTTCCTCCCGCAACAAAACTCCCGAAAGCATTAACAACTTCACCGGCATATCCTTCTCCTAAAATAGACCTGGTAGAAGATATATTAAGAGCTAGTCTAAATAATGTTGTAATCAACAGAATGGATGGAAACATTGACATGTCAGTAGCTTCTTTAGAAAATAACGTATTAAGAAGAATAATTAGTGATACTGCAATATTTAAAGTAAAAAATATATCTAAAATCCACTGTGGAAGTGGTATAATAATCATCATTATAATTGAAATTACAAATGCTCCAAGAAACATATTTCCAGATTTCACACAAAAGCCTCCCTCAAAAGACCATGAAAATTGCAAATATAAAATGCAAGGATTCTGCATAACTACATATTTTTCTTCAAACTATACACAAATGCCAATACTTCTGCAACAGCCTGATACAATTCAGGCGGAATCTCTTTTCCAATATCTACTGTCTGATACAGCGCTCTTGCAAGCGGTTTATTTTCTACAATCTCAATATTATTTTCTCCTGCTATACTTTTGATTCTTAAAGCCAGATAATCTACACCTTTTGCTATTACAATCGGTGCAGAAGCAATGTTAGAATCATATTGTATAGCTACCGCATAATGAGTTGGATTTGTAATAACGACATCAGCTTTTGGAATTTCTTGCATCATTCTCCTCAAAGAGATTTCTCGCATTTTTTGTCTTACTTTACTTTTAATTTCAGGATTTCCTTCAGTCATTTTATATTCGTCTTTGACTTCTTCCTTTGTCATTTTTAAGTTTTGTTCATGTTCATATCTTTGAAATGCATAATCAGCTGCAGCAATAAATATAAAATACATTCCTACTTTGATGCCCATGTCGACGATGACTTTACCAATATATTGAACCATCTGCAATAACTCCATATCCAATAGAAGTACAACATTATCTGCCTCATCAATAACAGAACTGTAGATCACAGCACTGATAATTGCAACTTTAATGATTGATTTTATTAATTCTACCAAAGAGTGTTTTGAAAATAATCTACCAAAGCCCGAAATTGGATTCATCCTGCTAAATTTAGGGCGCAATGGCTTGAATGTCGGATGCCATCCCACTTGAACATAACTAATGGTAATCCCTACAGCCAACGCAACAGCAAATAATGGAGATGCTATGATAATAGTTTGTAAAAATATATGAGGACCGAAATCTGACATATAAGTGGTAGTAAAAATATTGTCTAATTGCGGAAATAGAATATAAGTATCTTCAAAAATAGAAGTAATTCTGCCATAAATAAATGGTCCGAATATTTCAAGAGATGAAAACATAAGTATAAGCAGGAAAGCCGTATTAATTTCCATGCTTTTAACTACTTGACCTTCTTCTCTTGCCTTAGTGCGTTTTCTTGCAGTAGGCTTTTCTGTTTTTCCATCTTTATCTGCAAAAAACTGCAAATCACATATTAATAGTTCAGATTCTTCGGTAATATTAATCTTTTCTGTCATGGAATCATTCCCTTAATGATGAGAAATAGCTTTTCAAACAGTTCTTTAGCAACATAATTATAGATCATTGTAAATAACGGCATTACAACGATTAAGCATGCCAATCCTAAGATTAACTTAAGAGGCAATCCAATAACAAACATATTCATCTGAGGAGCTGTTCTAGCTAATATGCCTAATGCAAAATCAAGAATTAAAATAGCTCCAATAATTGGAGAGGCAACTTTAATTGCAATAATAAAAATATCCGTTAAAATAACAATATAATTTCCTAAAAGATCAGTACTAAAAACTGCTTGACCGATAGGCAGTACTTGATAGCTATAAAACAATGCCTGAATGATTTTATGATGACCATTGGTTATTAAAAGAATTGTTAAAATCATAAAATAATAAAGATTACCAGTAATAGGTACTTGTATGTTGCTCAGTGGATCTAAGACGCTGATCATTGAAAACCCTATTTGATAATCTATTAATTGTCCTGCTAAATAAAAAATACTTAAAATNAAATATACTAAAAATCCAAANATTGCTCCTANCGTNAATTCNTTTAGTATAAGAATNGNNTAGCCNAANATATGATCNTCATAGGTTACTGTCATTGTGGGCATCGTAGAAACTAAAATAGTACTTACAATAAAAGAAAAACCTATTTTTGAATAAACAGGAGCATTGCTCCCTCCGAAAATAGGAGAAGTAACAAAAAAACCTAAAAATCTAATAAAAACTAATAATACAATATCTATCCTTAAAAATACATTACTCATCAAGAAATCCATGATCAATTTTCCTTTAGCGAATATACATATTCATATTTGTATACAAATTATTTATATACTCCATCAGAGTGGTAAGCATCCAAGGACCAAATATTAAAATAGACACAAAAACTGCAAGGATTTTTGGAATAAAAGCCAGTGTAGATTCCTGAATAGAAGTAACCGTTTGAAATATACTTACAATTAACCCCACAGTTAACCCCATTAAAAGCATGGGTGCTGAAACTTTTATAACAGTTAATAAGGCGTCCTGTGCCAAATCGATAACCATCTGCTCCATAAGGTTTTCCACCTCTTATTCTACCTAAAAGTTTGAACAAGCTGTCCTATAACAAGATTCCATCCATCTACCATAACAAATAATAAGATTTTAAACGGAAGCGAAATCATAACAGGAGGAAGCATCATCATTCCCATTGACATTAATGTAGAGGCAACAACCATATCAATAACAATAAAAGGAATATATAGCAAGAAACCTATCATAAATCCTGTCTTTAATTCACTTATGATAAATGCAGGTATTAATACTCTTGAAGGTATTTGCTCTGTTATATTAACATCTTCAGTATTCTCAATAGGATCCATTTGTGCAATTCCCATAAATAAATTAAGGTCACTATTCCTTACTTGTCGGAACATAAAATCTCTTATGGGATTCATAGCCTTGTTGAGAGCTTCCTCCTGAGATATTTGTCCTGCAGTATATGGCTTTAGAGCCTGTTCATTAATTACTGAAAAAGTAGGTCCCATAATAAATAATGTTAAAAACAAAGCGAGCCCTATAAGAACTTGATTGGGCGGAGTTTGCTGAGTACCTAATGCAGAACGTAAAAAATGCAATGCTATAATAATTCTTGTAAATGACGTCATCATAATTAATATGGATGGCGCCAGTGAAATAATTGTAAGAAGAAAAAGTATTTGTAAACTCGAAACAACCTCCTGCGGGCTTTCTGCAGGTTCTAAATCAATACCGATTTGAGGTATGGTTAATGTTGCATTGTCTAAAGGTTCTGCATAAACTTCAAACCCAAAAAGTAATTGTATAATTAAAATCATTATTATTCCAGATAATAAGAATTTTATATTTTTACTTATTTTCATCTTGCTTCTCTCCACCAGAACTTATGTCCGTACTCTTTGAATCTTTGTCTAATTTTTTAATCCACTGCTTTAAATAAGAATCAAACTTAATATGAGGCGAGTCTTTTATATTATCTTTTAAGTTTTGTATGGCCTCTTTTTCAACTTCTGTTAAATATACAATATTATCTTTTGATATACCGATTAAATAAATACGGTCTCCTACTTGAATGAGCTGAAGCATCTTTTGGTAACCGATTCCTACAGATTCTAATACTTTAATATTGCTGCCCTGATATCTTTGGTATTGGAATCTTCCAATCCATCTTGTAACATAATAGGCACCATATAAAATAGAAGCAAATAGGAATATTAGGAAAAAAAACTGGCCTAACATATTAAACCAGTTTATATTTGCCTGCCCTCCACTATTAGAAGCAATACTATTCGGAAATAATAGAAATGAAAAAGAAGAATCCAATTGAGCGTTCATTTTATCCAATAACCTTCTTTACAGCTTCAACCACTCTATCTGCTTGGAATGGCTTTACTATAAAGTCTTTTGCACCGGCTTGAATTGATTCGATTACCATGGCTTGTTGTCCCATTGCCGAACACATGATAATTGTTGCACTACCATCTATTTTTTTAATTTCTCTAACAGCTTGAATCCCATCCATCTCAGGCATTGTAATATCCATGATCACTAAATCAGGTGCCAACTCCTTAAATTTTTCTACTGCTTTCGCACCATTTTCAGCTTCAGCCGCAATTTCATATCCATTTTTGGTTAAAATATCTTTGATCATCATCCTCATAAAAGCTGCGTCATCAACGATTAATATCTTTTTTGCCATTAAATACCCTCTCCTTTGAATGATTATTGAAGAATATCTAGCTGTTCACTTTATAGGTATTATAATATATTTTATTAATAAATTCTATGCCAAAAAGCAATAAAATTTACTTTGATGCAATATTATATCCTATTTTCGGGATTGATTATTTCAGTAATTCTAATTCCAAAATTTTCATCAATCACGACAACTTCACCTTTTGCAACAAATTTCCCATTAACTAAAATATCAATAGGCTCACCAGCCAATTTATCTAACTCGATAATAGTTCCTGGACTAAACTCAAGTATTTCTTTAATTAATTTATGAGTTCTTCCCAATTCGACAGTAACTTCTAAAGGAACATCCATTATAATGTCAATGTTTTCTTTCTGTCTCATAATTGAACCAACATCAAAATTCTGAAACTCGGCTGGGTGTACATTAACACTTTGTTGGTAATGATTTTGAGGAATCATTTGCGGTTGTTGGATAGGAGGCATTTGATAGCTCATATTATTTGGTTGGGCATACTGAGCATAGGATAAATCCGGCTGTGGACTACTTGCCTTTATTTCCTGCTGCTGTATAGGTGCACTGCTTGGACTTGGTTTAGCTGGTTGTTCTACTTTTTTAGGCTGCTGAGGCTGACTTTCCTCAGAATGCATTAGATTTTTTACAAGCCCCTTTGCAAAATCAACCGGAAGAATTTGCATAATTTCACTATCAATTAGATTACCTATCTCCATTTTGAAAGCTATTCTTACTATTCCTTCTTCTCCAAACCCCAAATTATCAATCATATTTCCTTCTTGCAAATGAGCTACGAATGCATGGGGAGGATTAATGTCTATTTTCTTATTAAACATCGATGACATCGATGTGGATGCAGAACCAACCATTTGATTCATAGCTTCACTTATAGCACTAAGGTGAAGCTCTGTAAGTTCTCCTTGTATATTGGTCCCATCTCCACCCATCATCAGATCGGCAATAATCTTAACATCGTCCTCTTTTAATATGAGTAAGTTTGTTCCCCTTAATCCTTCTTTATATTCAACATTAATTGCTACGCAGGACTCATTATATTCTTTAGATAACTCACTCCAAGTCATAACCTTTACTTTTGGAGTTGTAATGGTTACTTTTTGATTTAATATTGTAAATAATGTTGTTGCAGAAGTACCCATACTTATATTGCCTATTTCTCCTAATGCGTCTTTTTCATCTTCTGTAAGGGTATCTTGGACTACATCATATGCATCATTAGAATCATTAAAATCTGCATCAGTCCCACCTAACAATGCATCAATTTCTGCTTGCGAAAGCATATCTCCCATTACTCATCCTCCTTCCTCACAATTGAAGTAATTTGAATAGAATTTCTATTTTTGAATAGTCCCGGTTTAGCACGAAACTTTAAAAGATTTCCAACCATAACATCCAGGTCAGAATTTGTATATGAATCTAGTTTTATTACATCACCTACTTGAAGATTTATAAATTCTCCAACAGTAATATATGTTTTACCTAGAACCGCTCTAACAGGAATTTTTG
>JGI24711J26586_10002627_pt1 | contig 12645 bp, 13 predicted proteins | sample BioPla3DNA1_FD_26586 | JGI IMG/M metagenome (IMG submission 26586)
TGGGCGTTGATTTTTTCACATTCCTTTATTGCATTTTCTTGGCTTATTCCTGTCCAAGGAGCTTCTCCTGCTTTGGATGTAGCTATACCGCTAGTCTTTCCTTTTGCCTCGTACTGCATAATACACCTATTCCCAAAAGGAATCCAGCCTTCTTCGCAGGATTTTTGAATGGGTTTGACGGCAGGGTTTCTGGACTCTTGGATGAGATAGCCTTCGTTTCCTAAGGCAGGAAGTCTGATTGAGTATTCGTCTCCATCAGAGAAGTAGAGGAAACAGTTGTTTGTGGTTAAATGAGTGTCTCCGTCATTGTACTGAGGNTGCTTTGGCACTTTATCTAATCCAAGCTCTATTCTGAATCTCTTGGCGTCTTCGTTGCTGTCGTCCTCAATGCAGAAGTTGCCTGCTGGGTAGTAGGTTCTTCCTTGGAGCATTTTGGAAAGGTTGGAGAGTTCTCCTACAAGCTTGGTGTTGTGTGAGGTGCTGATGAAGTGGCTGGTGGCTACGGCAACAATACCTGCGAGGACTCCTATTATTACAATAACTACGAGTAGTTCGATTAAAGTGAAAGAACTATTCTTTTTTAGTATTTTGTTCATATGCTTTATTATTAACTTATTATTTATTATTTTTATTAACCTTTTAATAATTAATTATTATTATACCTTACTTAAAAAAAAGTGCAACAGTGATTATTTCTTAATGGGCATTACAACATAGATGTAGTCTTTAAGGTCTTCGGCTTTGATAACGCCTGCGCCTGATGCTCCTTGAAGTTCAAAAATGACATTCTTGGTTTTAACGCGGTTTAGTCCGTCTAAGATGAATTTGTAGTTAAAAGAGATTTGAACAGGTTCTCCCTCTATTTTAGCTTCTAGGGTGGAGCTGTTTTCTCCTAATTCAAAGTCTTCGCTTAATATTTCAAGGGTGTTGTTTTCAATCTTAAGTCTAGCTTCGTTGATTTTGCCTGCGAAAAGTCCTGCAAGCTTGATTTGTTTGGCAAAGGCGTCCTTGTCTAGAATAAGTCTTGTTTTGTAGCCACTTGGAATGATTTCTTTATAGGCGGGGTAGGTGCCTTCAATTTGTCTTGAGGTGAGATTGATTTCAGGGTGGTCAACTTCGTTTAAAGTAGTTTCAAAAAGGATTTGAGATTCACCGTAATAGATTTTAACTTGTGTTTGGTTTTCTTGCAAGGCGTTAATGAGTTCTTTCGTGGTTTTTTGAGAGAGAATAAACTTGATGTCTTCTTTAAAGGAGTTTTTGTAATCATCAGAGATTAAGGTTCTTTCAATAAGTCTGAAGCTATCTGTGGCGACTAAGTTGACTTCGTTTTTTTTGAAGACAAAGTAGATGCCTGATATTTCTGGCCTTATTTGAGATAAGCTTGCAATGTCCACGACATCGATTAAGCAGTTTCTTAAGGCTTCGGCGTTTACTTCAATAAAGTCTTCTTTAGAAAATTCAGGGATAACAGGAAAGTCATCAGAAGTGTATCCTTTTATTTGTGTTTTAAAGGTTTTGGTTTTAATGAACAATGTGTCGTTTTTAGATTCAATCTCTATTTTATCGTCAGAGATGTTATTCACTACTTGGGAAAGTATTTTTCCTGGAACAGTGATTTTGCCTTCCTCTTCTGTTTTAGAAAGTCCCCACCATTTAATGCCGGTTTCAAGGTCAGTAGAGGAGATTTTAAGAAAGTTTCCCTGAGCTTCTATTAAAACATTGTTTAAGATGGGCAAAGTGAGGTTTTTACCAGCTAGCCTTTCTGTAAAGTTGATTCCTTTTTTTAATTCTTGAGTTAAAATTGTGATTTTCATATTATTTTATTTATTTAATTATTACTGTATATTCTTTGAAGTATCATTTCTACTTCTTGGCTAAAGTTTTGGTTTTGCTCGTATTCTTTTTCAATGAGTGCGTAAGAATGCATTACAGTTGTATGGTCTTTATTCCCGAGTTTTCTTCCTATGGCTGAGTAGGAAAGCTTTAATTCTTTTTTAAGCAAGTACATTGATAATTGTCTTGGTCTTGAATACTCTTTTTTTCTTGAGTGAATAAAGAGTTCTTTGTTTTCTATTTCATAGAAGTCTAGAATGGTATCTATTATTTTCTCAGGGGTGGTGATCTTTGTTTTAATACTGATTAGGCTTTTTAATTGTTTTTTAATGTCGTTTAGGGTGGAAGGTCTTTTATTGATTTTCTCAACAAGAATGATTTTGTTTAGAGCGCCTTCAAGTTCTCTTACATTTTTTTGAATGTTAGAAGCAATGTATTCTAGAGCTTCAAAGGAGATGGAAAAGTTTTTTTCTTCTGCTTTTTGTTTTAGAATGGCAATTCTTGTTTCAAGGTCAGGCATTTGCACGTCTGCAAGCATTCCTCCTTCAAAGCGAGAACGTAGTCTGTCTGCTAAGGTTTCAATGGAGCCTGGGTGTTTGTCTGAGGTTAAAATGATTTGTTTGTTTTCTTGGTAAAGGGCATTGAAAATGTGAAAGAACTCTTCTTGGGTTTTTGTTTTCCTTGATATGAATTGAATGTCATCAATAATTAAAACATCAATTGTTTTGAATTCTTTTTTAAGGTCTTCTACTTTGTTTTCTCTGATGCTATTAACTACATCTGTGACAAGTCTTTCAGTGGGGATATATCTAATTTTTTTTGAGGGGTGTTNTTTTCTTATTCTATTCCCTATCCCTTGGATTAAATGAGTTTTGCCAAGTCCAACTCCCCCATAGATAAAAAAAGGGTTGTAGGCGTCCCCTGGAGATTCAATAATGGCTTCTCCAGCTGCATAAGCCATTTCATTAAAAGGTCCAACAATTAAATTAGCAAGGTCATATTTAGGGTTTAGATTTGTTTCTTTGTCTTTTTCAAGTTCAGAAAAGCCTAATTGCTCCTCGTCATTATTTATTCTGACAGTGTTTCTTGAGGCTGTTTTTTTAGTAGGTGAGATGGTATAGTTAATGTCTTTAATAGAAGAATCAACAGATTCTAATATTTTTAAAATATCTGCTTTGTATTTTTGTTCAAGCCATTCTTTGGAAAAAGAATTGGGAACAGAGATTGTAAGTACTCCCCCCTGAATTTCACTTATCTTTGTATTAGCAAACCAGGTTGCAAAGTTAGCAGAGGAAACATTTAATTTAATTTGTGCGAGTACTGATTCCCAGATTTGTTCTTGTGTCATAATTTAATTTAATTATAGTATATGTGGAAAAAAATGCAAAGGCGGGGAAAGGTGGCTTATTGTGGACAAAATGTGGAAAGATGATTTTGTTGACCTTCTTTCTTTTTTTTGCTATGGTTAGCTTGTAATTTTAAGAAAAGAATATGAGTATTACATACAACCCAAAAAGGAAAAAAAGAGCGAGAACACATGGTTTTCTAGCAAGAACAAGAAGCAAAACTGGCAAAGCTGTTTTAAAAAGAAGGCGTGCAAAAGGCAGAACAAAATTAACTGTTTAATTTTTAATGCTTAAAAAAGAAAATAGATTAAAAAAAAAGAAAGATTTTGAAAGAATTTACAAGAAAGGGAGAGGTTTTAAGGGAGACTCTCTTTTTTTAAAAATACTTGAAAACAAGGAAGAGCTTACTAGAATTGGTATAGTTGTCTCAAAGAAAGTTTCAAAAAAAGCAGTTCAAAGGAATAAGATTAAAAGGCGGATGAGAGAGATTATGCGGGGAATGAATGTAAAGAAAGGTTTTGATGTGGTTATAGTGGCTTATCCTAGTATTTTGAAGAAAGAGTTTTTAGAGATTAAAAGAGAAATAATTTATTTATTAAAAAAGGCAAAATGTTTGGATTTATAGGGGATTTATTTAACACATTTTTATACACTCCATTATTTAATATTTTAATATGGNTTTATACGGTGCTACAAAACTTTGGTCTTGCGGTCTTACTTTTAACTATTTTAATTAGAATGCTTTTGTATCCTTTGAATAACAAGGCTTTAAAGAGTCAAAAGGAAATACAAAAGATTCAGCCTTTGATTAAGGAAATACAAGAGAAGTATAAAGAGAATCCACAAAAACAAGCAGAGGAATTGCTCGCACTTTATAAGGAGAAGAACTTTAATCCTTTTGCCTCGTTTGGCTTTATGTTTCTTCAAATCCCCATTATAATCGCACTTTATTGGTCTATTAGAAACATTGCTACTGCTGGTTATTCAATTCAAGAACACTTGTATTCCTTTGTTAATTTTAGTGGGGAGATTCAGCCAATGTTTTTAGGAATGGACTTAACAGAACCTCATATACTTTTTGCCTTAATTGTGGCAGTGTTTCAATTTATACAAATGAGAACAATGCAACAGCCAAAGCAAGAGGAGAAAAAAGAGCTTGGGGATGCTGAGAAAATGCAGAATATGATGCAAAAACAAATGGGCTTGATACTTCCTGTGATCACATTTTTTATACTATCAAAATTACCTTCGGCAATTGGTTTGTACTGGCTTGTAGCTACAGTAGTTACAATAATTCAACAAAAGATAATTTTAAAAAAAGAGTAATATGCTTAATGAAAAAGACTTAAAAAGAATAGAGGAAAGAATAAAGGAATTCTTTAAAAAAGCAGACCAAGAAATTGAGCTTGAAATGAGTTTTAATGAGGAAGAGAAAAATGTTTTAGAGATTAATATTTGCAAGCTTGATGATGCGAAAATGTTTATTGGCAGACAAGGGATTGTGCTTTCCCATATTCAACTTCTTTTAAGGAAAATGCTTAAAAAGGATTTAGACAAAGATGTTTATCTTTTTTTAGACATTGATAATTACAGAAAAGATAAAATCAATGGATACAAGAGCATTGCTAATTCCGCTGCAGAAGAGGTATCTATTACTGGGCAACAAAAAATACTTTCTCATTTGTCTTCTTATGCAAGAAGAATAATACATTTAGAGTTAGCTAAAAGAGATGATGTGAAAACAGAAAGCATTGGTGAGGGCGAAGAGCGAAAGCTTGTGATTAAGCCTAAGCTATGATTGCTGTTGTCTTTTTTTAATTTGCTCAGGGTCTGTTGTTATAATCTGATCTTCTGTGTAAGAGGCAACGATTTTAATGGCAACGTGTTTTTGTCCCGCAAAGAAAATACCTTCCCCTACAGGAACTTCTAAAAGGAGAAGTTTTTCTTGTTCGGTTAACATAAAGGTTTCTTTGATTAAATCAATTCCTGCAGGGCTTTGCTTTAAAAGAAGCTGAATAGACGAATTTGTAATAATTGGTTTTCCATAACTTGATTTCATAAAGTCTGAAACATCTTGCGTGATAGTTGTAACGCCAAGCCAATATTTTCTTCCTCTTTTACATAATCCGAATAAAAAGGAGGCGCCATCTTCATTTTGCATCATCCACCAAGCCTCATCAATGATTAAGATTCTTTTCTTTAGAGTGGATCTAACCACGTTCCAGATGTATCTCATAATGATAAACATAGCGATTGGCCTTAGCTCGTCTTCAATGTCTCTGATGCCAAAAACTGTTAAACTGCTATCTGTATTTACATTAGACTTATTATTAAAAAACTGTGAAAAGGTACCTCTTGTGAATTTCCTTAACTTTTCTGTTAAAACTTGTGCACCATCCATTCCTTCTAAAACTGCTTCTAAGTCGGATAAGATAGGGATGTTGTCTTGCCATGTTTCAGGGTCTGTTTCAGGAGTAATATCTCTTGCTGCGTAGGTTTCGCTTAGGGCTCTATCCATAATAGCGTCTTCTTCAGGGGTTAATCCGCCAAGCATAATTCTCATAAGACCGACAAGGTTTAAAATGTTAGATCTTAAAATGTCTTCGGGGTTTTCCCCTTGTCTAACATCAGGCAAGTCAAAGGGGTTAATATGGCTATCAGAACTTAAAGAGATATTAAAAAAGGATCCGCCGGTTGCTTTAGCAAGTGTGCTGTATTCATTTTCAGGGTCTAGAATAAGACAATCAATGCCTATCATAAGGGATCTTAAAATCTCAAGTTTGACTGCATATGATTTTCCAGAACCTGATTTAGCAAAGATAACCATATTTGCATTTTCTAAACTAAAGCGATCAAAAAGAACAAGAGATTTGTTGTGCTTATTTATNCCAAAAAGGATTCCTTCGTTGGAGCTTAAATCAAAAGAGATAAAAGGAAAAATGCTTGATAGAGGTGATGTGTTTAAAGTGGTGTGGTTGCCTAAACTGTCTAGCCCATAAGGGAAGGTAGACAAAAGTCCTTCTTTTTGCTGGTAGAGGGCAGGCTTAATGTAGATTAATCTTGATTCTAGAATTGACCTTAAGGCGGTTTCTATTTGAATCAGTTCCCTTTTGCTTCTTGCGTAAACAGTGATGTAAAGACCAAACTTAAACATTTTTTCTTGTGCGGTTTGGAGATTACCTCTTAATTCTTCTAAATCATGAAAAGCGGTTTCAAGGGCAGGGTCTGAGATTAGTCCTTTTTCTTCTCTTTCGTTTAATTCTGCTTGAACCTCAGTCACCTTTCTTCTTAATTGTTTTAAAATTGTTTCGGTTTCAATCGGATGCAAAAAAAAGGAGATGTCTAGTGGTGTGTCTAGGTTAATAATGGGAGAAAGCCAGCCTGTGTTTAAATATCTTGGATAGGAAAAGATAAAATAGGTTTTGGTTAAAATCTCGCCAATTTCCCCATCGCTTGAATTTATTTTAATAGAAGCTGGAGCAATAATATCTTTTGCATTGATGAGCTCTTCACTGAAAAGCTTCTTTTTTGTTCCTTTTGTGCTTTTTTTTCTTTTAAACATTATTTTGTTAATTCAGGTGGAATATCTGGATAATATCCATATTCTGCTTCTTGGGGGTGATAGTTTGCCCATAAAAGCTCAATAATTTCAGCGTTTTTAAGCGGAGCTGATTTAAGTCCGCATCTTCTAAGACCTAGGGCTACATATTCCATTCTTTGGTAGAGTTGATATTTAGCGGCCTGAAACTTTTGTTCGGTTAAGGGTTCTTTTTTCTTGGAGTCTTCGTCTGGTATGAAGCTGGTTAATTCAGTTAAAGGAAAGTAAGGGACAGTGACATAGAAGTTTTTGGTCATAATAGAGCCTCCGCCAATTATTTCTTCGATAAACTTTATATATTCAGTGGTCTGTAATTTTAGAAGATCATTTGTTTGCTTAGATTCTACGTCTTTTAGGCGATCGATATAGCCAGTCATATTTATTCTTCTTGAAATAACCAAAATTTGCGTTTGAAAATCTAGGGAGTTTAGGAAGTTCTGGAATTGGTATATAATGGCGGTTTGTTCGTCTGCTGATTTTAAGCCAAAATTCAAGGAAGAAACAATGAGAATGCCTCTTAAAGATTGATTGTTTAGAACTAGGATGCCATCTCGTATTCTTTCAATTGGTATGAAGTTTTGAGTGGGAGCTTTGTTTGATGCCATATTATAATAAATCTATTTTTCTTTGAAGATCATTTAATCTGCCTTTTCTTTTTTCTAGTCCTTCAAAAGGGTCTTTTTCATTTTCTAAGTCAAGAGGGGTTTTAAGTCCGATTTTAATAAAGACTGGGGAAGACTTCATTTTCCAAATATAGAGTTTTGGCATAATACTATAATTTAAAAAATAAGCCATCATCTGAGTGAAAGGTCTTCCGTCTATCTTTAAAAAGGCGAATGTGATTGCTGTACCTGCTATTATACCCGAGAGCACAAAAAAAAGAAAGAGGTTTTCCTCGCCAAAATTAAAGTAGAGGTAGAAGATTAAACCGCCTGAAATGCCAACAATCAAGGCTTGCTTAAGGGTTAAGGGGCCAACTATTTTGCTTTCTTCTTCTATAAATTGTGGAACTCTGTATTGCATAATCTATTTATAATATTATAGCATTTAAGGGAAGGAATGCAAACACTAGTCTTGTACAATACTATATGTATTATTTAAGCTTAATTTATGATATGATTACTAATAACATGCTTTTAACAAACGATAAAATCATACGAACATCTCTTAAAAAAGTTTTAGATAAGGAATTAGAAGAATATCGGAAGGACGGATATAAAGCAGAGATTTTTGAAGAACTTGGCGTTCAACACGGCGCATCAAGGATAGATTTTGCTATAATCAATGGTGTTATGCGCGGATATGAAATAAAAAGTGATAAAGATACGTTAATAAGGCTTCCGTATCAAGTCAAGCAGTTCAATGCTGTTTTTGACAAGCTCATACTTGTTGTTGGAAAACGGCATTTGTATAAAGCAATGCATATAGTTCCTGAATGGTGGGGAATAATTATTGCAAAAATTAATACTNATGGAGATGTAGTCTTTCAAACAATACGTGAGGCGGATTATAACAAGCAGCAAACTAAAATTTCTATTGCACGCCTCTTATGGCGGAGTGAGGCATTGAAGATTTTAGAAGAACGAAAAAAAGCGGATGGAATTCGTTATAAATCACGAGAATCTATATATGAAAGATTAGTGAATATATCAGACATCAATACCTTAAAAGAAATAGTGAGTACACAGCTTATTTCTAGGGAAGATTGGCGATCTGATTCACAACTAATTCTAAATGATGATTAATTCCAGCTCTTAGCCAAGTTTCTGCGCTTCCCGTGCCTTTAATTTCAGGGTTTTTTATGTAAGACGAATAATGTTTAGCTCTCTTAACAATATATTTATCTCCATCGCTGAAATTCTCCCCATAAAACCTTTTGTCTTTAACAAGCTCGGCTGCGCTTGCTAGATACATTCCGAATTCTTGTTTTTTTCCTTTTAGAATTAGCCAGTGATTTGCAAGAGTGTATTTAATACTTGATGATGGATGAAAGAACTGGGTAGCCTCTTTGTAAACTGGGTGTTGAATTGTGTAATCAGCAAAAATTGGCTTTCTTTGTAAATTTGAACTAGTAAGACAATCTTTAAAGCATTTCCATTCTATCCTTGGTAATAAATTTTCTTCGTCAATCCAGCATTTAGTTAAATCTTCTGGGAATGAGCTAGCAGCTAAGATGAATGTTCTCCACTTTTTTATGTTAAGGATGTTTTGGCTTAAATTTAAATACTTAATATACTTTTCTTTGCCTCCATTAGTCTCTTTAATATCTACTAATAAATCAATATCCTTTTCTTTTAATTTGGAGGATAAAAGTAGCCTTGCTATATCTTGATTGAGCTTGTTTTGGTTAAGAAAATCAGGACATACTAATCTAATACAAAGCCCTCTATTGTTTTGCCTTGCTAAGAAAAAAGCTTTTTCCTTAATATCGTCTTCATCATGTAAATGGATAACTGGGATAAAAGTACCGCCAAGTTTATTTCCTTTTTGCACAATTGTTTTTAGGCTTTTAACTTTTAAGGAAGTGGTGAACAAAAGGCTTACGTCAACAAAAACTGCTGTAGTTCCCCATACGTCTATAATCTTGTTTGGAATTTCTAATAATTGTTTTTCAAATCTGGTTACAGTTTCTTCAAATTGTTCGTTAGGCTTTGCTTTAGGCATTACAAATTGAATCAATGGAGTAATATATTTTTTACGTTCCTTGGTTAATGTTTTAAGTGCGTTTTGTTCAGCACGTTTCCATTTAAGTATTGGGATGTAGTATTTTGAATTAAGCATGTTTTTTATTTTTATCTTTTAAGAAATATTTTCTAACCTTTTCATTGTTTACTATCTTGCTAAGATAATTATATTTTTTAGTCCTATGCCTTATTTGTCCAGCAATAACAGCTTTATGAACTCCAAGTTCGTTTGCTAAACTATTAACTGCCATAGGCGATGGAATTAATCTTGCTGGACTTACCTCCCATTTAGCGCTGGGTAATAAGGCTTCTCCTGCAAGAGCGTCAGCCTCTTGCTCACGAGTATCAATGTTTACTTCTTTTGTATTTTCTATTTCATCATAAAAAATGTCTTGGTCAAAATGTAATGCTATATGAGCAAGTTCATGCATTAATGTAAACCAAAAATTATCTAATCTGTCGTATCTAAGAGTTGACCCTATAATAGGTTTGTTTTTGTTTGTTAAAATTACTCCACCATCTAAATAGGTTTTGGGAAGATGACTTTCTATAATTAGTATAATTCCACTATTTTTTAAATGTTCTTGGGCTAATAGTGGTCCGTTTTCTTTGATNCTTAGCTTTGCTAAATCTTGCATAAAATTTAAATCAACCAATCCTTGCTTGTATTTTTTAGAGACTTTAATTTGCTCGGCTTTTCTTATAACACGGACAGTCCATGCACTTAACGCATGTTTTTCTGTAAGCGGAGATGTTCTGTAATGAGATTTACGATGCATTGCTACAAATTGGGATTGTTTTCCAAAAAATGATTTTAATAGCTCGGATTTAGTGTTTTCTTTTATTGAAACATCGCCAAAATAGCCTCTTTTTTCCATTTCTAATACAAGGCGGNTATCCCAAGCTTCGTAATCTATATTAGGTTTTTGAATAAGCACTTCTGCTGGGATTCCAAGACCATTAGATAAGGTTCTTATCATATCAATAGTTAGCTGACGTTTTCCTGAAAGGATTTCGGATACTCTGCTTCTACTACCAATAAAGGGAATGAGATCAACGGGCTTAAGGTCTTCTTGCTCCATTCTGAATTTAATTGCTTCGATAGGCGTAGGAAGTGATTTCTCAAAAGCACTCTTTTCATAGTCTTTAATAAGTGTGACTAGTAAATTAAGTTGCTCTCCTTCAGCAGAGTCTGGATTTGGGTCGCAAGCCATAAGCTCTTCTGTCATTTTAAGAGCTTCTTGATAGTCTTCTTGGTTTTTTATAATTTTAATTTTACTCATATTTTTATTAAATTATATTCCATTTTTCATATTCTTTATGGGTGCCAATTTTCTTTATTAAAACGATTTGGTTCTTATAGCTTATCTTTACCCAAAGTCTGTATTTGTTTCTACAGATATTAAAAATCACGTNTTGACCTTTAAGAATACTCGCTTTNGGGTACCTTAATTTAAGCTCGTGTGGTGTATTCCATTGCGCTATACTAGTTTCAGCTTCCCATGATTCAATTTGTGCTTTAGCATCTGCATGTTTCTTAGTAAAGCCTCGCAGTGGTTGTATTCCGATCAATTTCATAATTTTAATTCTTTCTTATGATTGTCCAATTTATTGTTCCCATATTGGTAATATCATATCAAGTAATAGAAAAAAGTCAAGCCATTGTACAGGTCATACTAGGAAGATACTTGGAATAGGTTAAGACCAGATGAAGCACTTGATTTTTTAACTCCAAGTCAGTCTTAAAGTGCACAGTATGTTCGTGGACCTTTACACACTATATTGACATAACTTGTTTTTCATTTTATGATACGAGTGTTCTTTAACAAGAGGGAGGAGAGAAAATGAAAAAGGGGAAAAAGAAATTACCACTTCGGGAATCGCTTCCAATGATATACATACGCGCAATTGCGTATGTCTTTGCACCGCCTGTGATTATGTGGTTCTTCTTAAGTGGAGGCACTGCATTTGTACTGTCTTTTATTTACATTATAATCGCTATACCGTTTACGGTGTATCTATTTTTAGCGCATAGAGGCATTTGTTTTGTCTTTGCGCAGGAGAATGTAGCCACACTAATTCAATGNGGTGGCAAGTTTTCAGGGGTCGTGTATAGCTCTCGTAAACTTTATGTNGACGAAGATTTTGAGGTTATAGAGCGCCCAAGCACTAAACTTGATTTTTTGAAAAAATATTTTGGTGGTTTGACCTTTTATGGAATAAATCCGTTTAAGGACATACTCTACATCGATTTAAAGCACAACAAACTCCGAGAAAAAGAAACGGATCAGCTTCGTGAAAGAAGTTATTCCGTGGATAAAACCACGAAACTAACCTCACGGATTGATTTACGAATTACAAACTACTCTATGTTCTTCGGAGAAATGGAAACACGGGACAGAAATCAGATCTTTGTTATTATGACGGTGACCTTAAGGGTTAGCAACATCTATACTTTCTTAAAAAACAGAGACCCTTATGGGCGTCTTGAAGAATTCTTGTGGGCTGCCTTTAGAAACTTTATTCGTGAGTTTGGTACGGATGAGCTCATAGGTATGAGTATTGGAGGAGAAGAAAAAGCAATTGATTCGCAAGTGGCCATGCTCGGAAAGGAGTTTTTTGACTATCTTGCCCAAGACGATGGCAAGACCAATGTTAAGATAAAAATCCTAGATAATGGTCGCATGCAAATTGAAGACTTAGGCTTTGAAATTGTTAATTTTGCGGTGCTTGACATTGGTCTTAAGGATGCAACCGCAGAGGAGGCCTCAAAAATGCTTTACCAAGCAAACAAAGAAAGAGAGGCTACTATTATCAGAGCCGAGGGAGATGCTGCAAAAGTGTGTCTTCTTGCTGAAGTTTGTCAAAAGTATGGGATTAGACCCGAACTTCAGATGCTCGTCGAAAAGATGGGCGTGGATCAGGCAAACTACTTCTTCTGGCAATCCAATGCCTTTAGGGACATAACAGGAGGGCCAGATATGGAGAAGATTCTTCTGGAAATTCTTCGGAAGATTGCAAAAGGGCAGTCGTAGAAAACAATTCTACGACTTTTTTATTAGCTGTGAGGGTCATCTCCAGGAGGGCGTACTTCATCACGGTTAGTTCCACTTCCTTGTATTCTCTCTTCCTCGTCTTCTGATATAAAGGTTGGTCTTCCTTTGTAAATCGGAGCTCCTTTAAC
>JGI24711J26586_10002630_pt1 | contig 12641 bp, 16 predicted proteins | sample BioPla3DNA1_FD_26586 | JGI IMG/M metagenome (IMG submission 26586)
GGGTTCTCCTATTTTAAAGCTCATATATTTTTGTTTTATCTTTGCTGAAAAAATAATATCCTTTTATTCCTTTTTCTCTTAACTTGTTTATTTCAATGTGAGTTTCCTTTGTTTCCGCCGTAAACTCAAACACTACCAATTCGGCTTTTTGTTTTCTAACTGCTTTTTTTGCACGATTTACAATGTTTCCTGCAGATCCTGTTTTCTTTAAATCTGCCGGTATTCCATCCAAGAAGACATCGAACTCTCCCGGTACGGTTTCTCGGTATTCTACTAAAAATCCGTTTTTTGCCATTGTTCGGGACGTACTCCATTCTTTGTCGAATANTTTTTTCTTCNGTTTNTTAATCTGTCCTTCTTTGATTCGGTTGCGGTTGGTCAGCAGCATTCCTTCGTTGTCGGTGTAATAGTCGACACGCCATTGTGTGGTGTCCGTATCGATTAGCGTTTGCAGGTTAACCAAATCGAAGTCTTCGACGACGATAGGTTCTTTTTGCCGTTCTATATAGCTGTGTCGGTCGGTAAATATTTCGCCTGTAATGGCTGGGTTTCCTTCCAAGCCTTGTTGCGATGCATTGGTTTTCGGGTTGCCGTCGGTAACGGGTTGGTCGGTTTCTTCCCATCCGCATTTGCAGTTCCACAGGCTTCCCGGCGTATTGACNGTCCAATGAGGGTCGTCTTTAGCCCAAATGCGGTTCCAGAATATTCGGTGTTTTTCTCTTACGTGTACGCTCCGGCTCGGAATCCATCGCATATTGGGAAACAGCCGGACATTTTCTTTGTCGGCAAACGATTCCCATTGCTTGGCGGTTCTGCATCGCGACCTTGCGGTGTTGTACTCGGTGGCTTGGTAGCGGTTGAAGGCATAGAGCGTTTTGCTTGCTTCAGCTCTGTTGTTTTCGTTTAAGCTCTTTTTAATGAGTCGTGTTGCGTGGTGGGCTTTGTAAGCTGCAAAACGGCTTACATTGGCACGGAACCTGTCTGCCAGCCCGCTGTCGGTGTCTTGTGCATAAACGGCATCGACGGCTTTGCGTAAGTGTGCCGCATAGGCTTTGTAGAGCCTGCTGTTGAGCGAGGGGTTGGGGTTGGCTGCAATATCGTCTAAAATCTCTTCTTCCGCCTTTTTAGAGGCTAATCGGTAGTTTCCCTTATCGGCGGTCTTAAATTCGTTTAAATGCTCTCTGAGCGTCGCTAAATCGTTATTATAATATAAACTGTCAAGCTCTGTTGTCAGGGCTGGGCGTCCAGCCCTCAGACGAAAAAACGGCTGTCTTCTATTTTGAGGTTGGAAAAATCGGGTTGTTGCTTAACGCCCGTTATTTTAATATTGTATTTCTCGATGAAATATTGCGGGTCTATCTCGTAAGACATTAAGAGCATTTGCTCGATTTGCAGTTGTTGTTCGGGCGTCCACTCGNCGCTTTCGTCCCAGTCGAAACGGCATCCTTGAAGCGGGAATCCGTGTCGAATCATTTGAGGTATGAGCTTCCAGTTGACTACGTCTCTTACTCTGTCGGCATCGGCATCGATAAGGTTTTTAAAAATATCCAAGTGCGTTTGCGACTGTGAGTAAGACGAGCCGTCGTCTATGGTCATGGTTTGGTTGAGAATGCCTTTGCTCATTTCGCTGTTGGCACGCTCAATTCGTCGGTCGTAGACGTTGAAGGCGTCGCCTCGTGTGGTTTCTTTGATTTCGATTTCGGTTCCTTCGGGGAACAAGCCCCAGCTTAACGCTCCCATTTCAGCCAAGAACTTCTCGGCACGGTCAATGTCTTTCGGGTCTCTCGACGCCGTTTTGCCTATCCGGATGGGCATTCCGAAAATCTCTCCGAATGCGTCCCAATAAGCGAGCATGTTTTTTTTCGACAGTGCCGGAGGCGCCAGCTTCAGCAGCAATCCCAAGTCGTTGGGTTTGCCTACTCCTATGCACCATTCCGCCATTTTGCCTTCGGTAAAACTTATCCCTTTTTTCGGTTCATCGCCTACTTCTCTTACCACTACGCCAAATTCGGGGATAACGTGTTTGCGCGGTATTAACGACACATGGCTGTAACGCATTGTTTTATCGTCGACCACTATGTCGCCGAACTCAATGAGCGAATAGCCGTAATAAACGGACTCTTGTACGTATTTCCAAAAGTCTTTGAACCACTCGACTTCAAACAGCTCTGTTAGTTCGGGTTGTTCTTTACCGGTTTTGTCTACTATTTTAAATGCTTTTTTAAATCCCATACGGTTGCGTTGGTCGACGGCACCCGAAAGGTGCAAGTCGACGGCAACGTCGGTATATACATCTAACAAAGCCGCACGTTGCGGGTTTTCGGGATTAAGTGCAATTTGCCAAGCACGTCGCCATGTGGCGATGTCTTTTTTGCTTAAACGTTCGGCTTGTATTTTCAGCTCTATCAATAGCTTTTTCTTATCTTTTATCATATCATTTAATAATCATATTGTTGACGTGGCATACTGCCGTATTTAATCGGGTTTAATTCGTTGCCTTGCTCGTCTTTTTTTACGGGCAAGGTAGGCGATATTTTTCCTTCGGCTACTCGGTCTAAGTAGTCGACGGCTCTGTCGTAGCGTTCTTTTACTTTGTCGAAAAGTATGTCGGTATTGGACAGTCTCACTATTTGCCACAGTGCAATATCTTTGCAAAGTTCTACAATGAGCGGATTGCGTTGTAGAGCTTGCTGAGCAAAGATTGCTTCCGTGTCGTAGCGTCCGGATAGGTAGCTTCTCATTTCCTCGACGGCAGCTTCTATCGCTATTTCGACAATGGTTTCGTCGTTGTCGACGATGTCGCTAATCTGATAGTCGTAAGCGACCGATTTCAGTTCTTCTATTGTGATAAACATAATCAATAAGTTTTATATAAGGCATTTCTTTCGATGGTTTCCAAACTGCAATTGAATACCTTTTGTCGGCAGTATTCTTTTACAATGTTTCGCTGCTTGATGACCGGCTTACCGCCTATGTTTAATACCAAATATTTATATTTGTTTTCTTTGCTCAGCCGGTTGGCTAATCGGATTTTCCGTTTTAGTCGCCAGTCGAAAATAAATGCTTTGATTCCGTGTTTAAATGCTTTCATATCTCTGTTTTTTAATTACCATAATGATTTAGGTTCTCTTCTTAGTCCGAATAGGGGTTGGAATGCTTCCATTCGTCTGTTTTTTTGCAAAATGAAAATGGCACCTTCGTCGGCATCGGGGGCGTCGTCGTGGGTTGAGCTTCCTTTTTCAAACGAGAGCGATTGCTCTAAAGCCGTCAGCATATCGGGGTCGTTTTGTTGGTTAATGTTGTAAAAGACAAAACCGCGTTCCCACAGCGGACTAATAGCTTCAATTCGTTGGTGTTTGTCGGGTTTCTTTCGGTAATCGCCTCTTATGGGCAGCTGGTAGCCTCTTAGCTTGCCTTCGTTTGCAAATTCGTCCAATATAAGTTCTTGCATAAAGTTGGCTTCCATGTAGTAATCGCAAATTACGTTGCTTGGCAGCGATTCGTGCAGGTCGTAGAACCAACGCACCATTTCACCGACGGAACACTGCCTGCAAAAGGCGTAAAGGCAGTGAAGCTCGGTGTTTTTCATTCCCCATACCTTAATGGCTTTGTAGTCGTTTTTTGCCGATGCCTTAAACGAAGGGTCGCAATAAGCTACCAAAGCGTCGTAGCTGCTTAAAGGCAGCGGTTTTTTCCATCTAATCCATTCGTTTTTAAAGACAGCCCCTTCGGTGATGGGGTTGTTCATCATTTCTTTTTGAAATGCCCGGTAGCCCATAAATTGCTCCATTGCTTGTATCTCTTCTTTCGTCCACTTTTCCGCCCAGCTTACCTTGCCGTTGCGGTCGTAAGCATTCACTCTGTTGATGTGTATGCCTTTGGTTTTGCTTATTTTGTTGAGGACAGAGTTTTTCGCTATCAGGTTGCCTACCATAACAAAACGTCCCCGCCCGCCGTCGAGCGTTCCGAAAAGAGCTTCTCTTACCCAATCGGTCAGTCGGTTGACTCTTTTTTCGTTTTGGCATAGTTCGTCNTCGTCCAAGTCGTCGATAACAATGTAATCGGGACGGAANGAGCGGTATCGCAAACCTCGTGGCGATTGTCCTCGACCNACGAGCAAAGAAAGCGGTATCGTCGAGCGTTACAAACTCTCCCGTTTGCCAGCTTCCGGTGTTGTATTGTTGTCCGAAGTCGGCGATGTAGCGTTGGTTGTATTGCAGTTCGGCTTGTATGTCGGACAGCAGAACATTGGCGTTGTCTTCGCTTTTGCCGATCAATACCATTACGTTTATCTGTTTAACGGCTTGGCATTTTAACCACAGCGGAATAAACACGTCGAAGTGTGTCGATTTGGCGTGTCCGCGTGCCCAAATAAACACGGCTTTCAGGTTGTGTTCTTTCAGCACTTTGTTGGCAGCTCTTATGTGAAATCCCGCCGATGCCGTGCTTTTGCCTGTTTTTTTGTCGGTTGTGTAGTGCGGGAAGTAGTAGTCGACAAACTCTCTGTAATTGGCTCTTAGCCGTTCAATTCGTTTGTTTCTGTCTTCTTTCGACTCGAACGAATCGACGACTGTGCGGTTTTGTACGGTTTCGCACCACAGTTTCCAATCTTCGTAATTACGGGGTTTGCCTATCATATTATTTACTTATTTGTTCGCTGATATAGAGGTCTTGATAGCGGTTGATGGCTTTGAGCAACTCAGGTGTTATCTCGCTGTCGTAGCTCGACCTGTATTGCATCCATCTACCGAAAGCCATAAAGACCTCGATAGCATCTACTACATTTGCTTTTTTATCTAATTTTTCGATGGCTGACGACAGCTTTGAGAGCTTATCGCCCAATCCGGATACCAAAAGCGGGTCGTCCGAATCGTTGACCTGCTCAATGAGTTTGTTAATGGTCATCAACAGCTTGTTTACCAATTCGGGACGTGTGATGTTTTCGGCGGCTCGCTTGGCAGCCCATCCTTCCTTATCCACCCACCGATTGACCGTTTGCGGACTTACGCCTACTTTTTCGGCGACGCTTTTTTGACTTTCGCCCCTCATATAGTAGAGCCGTGCCAATTCTTTTTTATCACTTATTTTCATGCTTTTTTTTATTGAAACACGGCAAAAGTAAAGACAAAGCAGGCTTTGTCTTGATTGTATGTATCAAATTGAATAAGATGTTGTTTGTTTTGATGTATAAAAAAATTAATGAACGGGAGGCTTTGTACTTTTGCTGCACTTTGTTTACACAAAAAATTTTAATGTATGGCAAAAAAAGCAAAAACATTTGTATTAAGCGATGAAAGCGTCAATTCTTACGGTTTTAGAATTTTAACCGACGGGATTGACTTGAGTCTTTTTAAAAAGAATCCCATTATGTTATGGAATCACAGCCGTAGTTGGTCCGACAGCAACAACACCATTTTGCCGATAGGTAAATGGGAGAACATCCGGATAGAAGAGGGTGTGTTGAAAGCCGATGCGGTGTTTGACGAGGACGATGCTTTTGCCGCTTCCATTGCACGTAAGGTGGAGAAAGGCATTATTAATATGTGTTCCGTATGCGTCGAGATGTTGGAAGAGAGCGAGAAGCCGGAGCATGTTGTTCAAGGTCAAACACGTCGTACGGTTACTAAGAGCCGTTTGTTGGAAGCCAGCGTGGCGGATATAGGCTCTAATTACAACTCTCTTTCTCTGTGTAAAGACGGCAAAATGATAGAATTGAAAACGGGGGACGATTGCCCCGTCGGTTTATTGAAAGAATGTCAATTAAATAATAAAAGTATTAACGAAAACAATTTAAAAATGAAAGTAATTGCGATGTCGCTCGGTTTGGCTGAGAGTGCCACCGAAGCGCAAATAGTAGCAGCTATCGGGGATCTGAAAAAACTTAATGATGTGATTTCCGAAAAAGACAAAACCATTGAAGCCTTGCAAAACGAGGCAAAAGAAAAAGAGAAAAAGGCTATAAAAGATGCGGTTAATTTAGCCGTTTCAGCCAAGAAAATTACAGCCGACAAGGCAGCTCATTTTATCGAGTTGGGCGAAGCTGTTGGGTTAGAGAAGTTGCAAAAAACATTGGACAGTGTTGAGCCTGTCGTAAAACCCAGCCAATTTTTGAATCAGTCGTCCGGTGCGGGTAGCAGCGGCGGTGGTGTGAAAAAATACAGCGAGCTATCGAGCGAGGAGCTGATACATCTGCGTGAGAACGACAGAGACGGCTACATAGATCTGTATAAAGCCGAGTTTGGTTTTGAGCCGAAAATGGATTAACAATTAAAAATTAGGAATTAACAAGTAAAAATCAAAAAATTAAAAAGAGATGAAAAAGATAATGTTGATGTTAGTTGCAGTTATGCTTAACTGCTTTGTGGGTGCGATAGCCGCCCCTTTTATCGGACTTACACCCCTTGAAGGCGGTGCAGGTTTAGTTGTGTTGAGTGCTGCGAAGGCGGTGCAGGTTTAGTTGTGTTGAGTGCTGCATTCGGAAAAGTGGCACCTGCCGGCAGTTTAACCGCCGGATTGTATACCGAAGCGTGGACGGGTTTTATGGTAAAAGCATTTAGGTCTTCAGCCGAATCGTTGGGTTGGTACGCTAAAATTAAGAGTTACGACCAATATGCCGAAAACGATGTTATTCATTTTGTTAATATCGGCGGCGATCCTACCGTGTTAATTAATAATACCTCTTATCCGTTGGCGATAGAGACGTTGGCAGATGCTGATAAACCGATAGGCTTGGATAAATACCAAACCAAACCCACCGCTATTACCGACGATGAAGTGTATGCCATTAGCTACGATAAAATGAGTAGCGTTATCGAGCGTCATCGTGATGCTATTAATGATAAGAAGTATGCGAAAGCCATTCATGCGTTGGCACCTTCGGAAAACAAAACGCTAACGCCGGTTATTAAAACGACCGGAGCGAGCGTTGATGCGGGAACTCGTAAGGCTCTTACTCGTTCTGACGTTATTGCGATGAAAAAGAAATTCGACAAAATGAAGGTTCCTGTTGTCGGGCGTATATTGGTATTATGCACCGACCACGTGAACGATTTGTTGGAAGCCGACCAAAAGTTTGCACAACAATACTATAACTACGAGAGCGGTAAGATTACCAATATGTACTCGTTCGAGATTTACGAGTTCGGCGATAATCCTTACTTCAATGCTTCTACATTAAAGAAAATAGCCTTCGGTGAGAGTACATCCGGCTATTTGCAAGGCAGCGTTGCTTTCTATGCCCCTCGTATGATGAAAGCCGACGGCACTACGAAAACCTATTTGTCGGAAGCAGCTACCGACCCTCAAAACCAACAAAACTTGGTTAACTTCCGCCACTACTCTATCTGTTTACCTCTGAAAGAAGAGGCAATAGGAGCTATTATCAGCGATGTGGTGGCTACCCCTACCATTCTTACCGACGATGAAATTGATTTTGCAGCCGCCGGCGGAACCAAGAACCGCACGGTTAATACCAACGGTTTAGAGTGGACGATTGCTACAGCAAACGATTGGTTGACCGTAAGCATTGCTTCGGGTAAAGCCAAATGTGTGTGTGCTGCCAATGCCGGTGCTGCCCGTACAGGTAAATATACCATCACATTGGTAGATTATCCCGACATTAAGAAAGACGTAACCGTTAATCAAGAGGCGGGAGCATAATTAAATAATTGAAAAACCATTTTAGATTTGCGATGAGACCGAGACCGATTGAAAGCGAAAATATTCACTGCACTGCCACCCTTGCCGGTGGCAGGGTGTCGGTCGTTTTGCATGGAAAGGAGATAAGACAATGAGTTGGATAGATATAATTAGCCTTGTGCTGAATGTGCTTTTGTCGGGGAGTTTAATTGTAACTCTCTTTACATTGAAATCAGCCAAACGCAAAGCCAAAGAAGAGGCTGAGGGTTTGAGAATAGAAAACGACAGAAAGGTGCTGCAAGACTTTAAAGAATTTATTGTAAATCCCCTGAAGGCAGATTTAGTGAATTTGAAAAAGGAACTATCAAGCTACAAGCAGGAATTAAGCAAGTTTCGCAAAGCAATAGAGCGAATTGAGGTGTGCGAGCATAAGGAGGGTTGCCCGGTGAGGTGCGAGCTTCAGAAAAAGGACGAATCCCCTTTGCCGCCTGCTTAAATATTAGAAATTAAAAAAAATTAGAAATTATGGCAAAGACAAAACAACAAGAATCGAATGTAGATGCTGAAAAATATCCGAAAGTAAAAGGNAATTATTGCTTTGTTTGTTCCGACGGGACAGAGTTTTCGGACATGTATTTTGCCAGCATTTACGAGTCAAAAATCAAAAAAATAAATCAAAATGAGTGAATTAAATGACATAAAATTTATAAAGGGTAATGGTGGTATGGGACGACCTGCTGCCAACGAAGACCCTGTTTCGGGAGTTGTGTTTAACGGCTTAGGTTTAACCTTCGACAGTGCTTCGGGCAATATCAGCGGTTTTGAAATAGTGGCGGTGTCGGGTTCCGACCCCGTTTCTTATGCCAAGAAGTTTGAGTATGCCGAACAAATGGCTGAGTGCGGTATAGAGTATACGGAGTACAAAGAGACGGCATTGACTTCGGAACAAAAAGCTAAAAACGTGCTGTATTATCATATCAGCGAGTTTTTCAGAATGAATCCTACCGGCACATTGTATGTTATGATTAAAGCCGGCAGTACGGCTGTTGTCCCGGGCGACATCGCCGACTTACAGAATTATGCCAACGGCAGAATGCGTCAGATAGGCGTTTTTAACTCGGAATATGGAACTACGCTAACGGCAACGGCATTGCAAACGGTTATGACGGCATTGGAAGCCGACCATAAGCCTGCAAGCCTTATTATATGCTATAGCGGTAAATCGGTTGCGTTAAGCACGCTTACGGCTGCCGAATTGCGCGTATCCGGACAATTCAACTTATCGGTGCTTATCGGTTGCGACTTTACGCCTTCGATGGTAAACGAGTTGGGCGATTATGTGTATTACGGCTGCTTGGGTGCCTGCTTGGGTGCTGTGAGCAAAGCCAAAGTAAACGAGAGTATTGCTTGGGTGCAAAAATTCCCGCTTGGTTTCAGTTCGCCGGCATTGTTTAACGGCAACTTGATTAAAAACGTGAGCAAAAGCNATAAAGAGTTGTTGAACAACAATTATATTTTTGTGATTACGCACGTTGGCGACGCTAATAACTACTTTAACGATTCGCATACGTTAGACCTTATTACCAGCGACTATTGCTATATCGAGGATGTGAGAACGATTGATAAAGCGATACGTGGTATACGCAGCAATTTGTTGCCGTATTTAAGCAGTCCTCTGAAGGTGGATGCCGGGACAGGTAAAATGCTTCCTTATGTTGTTTCTACGCTTGAAAACGTAGCCAACAAAGCACTGCACGCTATGGAACAGGCAGACGAATTGAGCGGTTATTCGGCGGTTATTGACCCCGAACAGGACGTTATAACTACCGGCGAAGTGGAAATTGTTATTCAACAAGTTCCTGTCGGTGTTATGCGAAAAATGAAAGTTAAAATAAGTTACGCAAAAGAAGTTTAACGTTAAAAAAAAGAAAGGGAAATAATATGGCAAATGAAATAAGAAACATAATTCCACGCATTAACGGCGAAATACCTGCATGGTGTAACCTAATGGTATCTATCGACTGTATTCCTACAACAGGTATTACGGCTATTGATTATAAGTCTGAAGTTGAAATGGAAGATGTTCGTGGTTTGGGCGGACAGAAACAAGGCAGGGGCTACGGTCATCCGGAAGATACCGGCAGTATTACTTTGTTGCGTGAAGAAATAGAGGCGATGCGTTCGGGTAGTCCTACAGGCAGATTGCAAGACATTCCGCCTTTTGATATTATATTGCAGTTTATCCGTGTCGGACAAACGAGAATTATCGAACATAAATTGTTGGATGTTCAGTATAAATCGGACGGTATGGAGATTGCTGCCGGCGATACGAAAAACGAAAAACAACTCGATTTGCAAATCGGCGAAATAAAATACAGATAATTATGAGCGACAAAAAAACAAATAGCATTCTACGAGAGCGATTTGGCGAAAAAATAGACGTATGGAAAAAGCAATACGGTAGTGTATTCGGTTATGTGTCGGACGACGGCAAGGTATGTGTATTGCGAGCTGCCGATTTGAACATCTTAGATGCGTGCCGTGCAGTTAGCGGCGGCAGTAGCATTCGTTTTGATATTGCGTTGTTGGAGAATTGTTGGTTGGACGGCGACAAAGAATTGCTTAAAGACGACAAATATCGCATGGGTTTGTTCGATTGGCTTGGCGTTATTATTAAGAAGGTCGAAGGTCGCTTGGAGGAGCTATAGCCTTTAGTTCTATAGAATCTCCTGCCGATATAGGGCGACGTCCTCGTAGCCCCATGGAGTCGCCCCGGCATGCGAGAGCTAAAGTGCTTCACTACCAATATCGCTTAATGAGGGCTTACGTTCGGTATTATTTGAAATACAGTCCGGATGTTTTAGACAAGATGACGTTGGAGCAATTGGTAGAGGCTTATGAAGATGTGCTTTTAGTAAGAAGTAAAAAACCGAAATTTGAACCGGAAGAATAATGGAAGATAAAACAGTAAAATATAGCATAGAGATTCTTGATAAGTGGAGTAACGGCTTAAACAAGTTTAACAGCAGCGTTGATTCTGCCAACCGTAAGGTGGGTGCGTTGAATGCGTCGCTTTCCACATCTTCCAAAAGTCCTCACAACGATGTTAAAAAATCGTTGTCTCAATTGCGTTCACAGTTGTCTCGTTATAAAGAGGCTTCCGAGAACTCTTTTCGTAGCGACCATATAGCTCGCTATAATCGTATGATTAAAGAGACGGAGAAACAAATAGAAAGCCTTGAGGGGCGTAGCAATAAGTCGGGCGGTTTAGGTGGTTTGGGTATCGGCAAAGGAGCGGTTGGTTGGGCTGCCGTAGCCGTAGCAGCGGTCAAAGGTGTTGCGGCGTTTAAAGATTTCAGCAAAGAAAGCATAGAGGCATCCATGCAGGTAGAGACTTATACTTCCTCTGTTAAAAATATGTTGGGAGGCAGTGCCGATGCTGCACGTGAACGTATGCAGGAGTATTTTGACATAGCTAAAAAAACACCTTTTGATTTGCCTCAGGTAATAGAGGCGGGGAATCAGCTTCAAGCACTTGGTCGTTACAGTCGTGAGAATGTAACATTGCTTGGCGACTTGGCGGCTGCTTCGGGTAAGCCGATGGCACAAGCATTGAGAGCTTACGCTAAAATGGCATCCGGACAGAAAGGTATAGCAGTGGATATGTTTCGAGACTTAATGATAACTACCGAAGATTGGACAAAAGCTACCGGTAAGGGTGTAAGCAAAAACGGTGAGTTGTTGGCGACGACCGAAGAATTGCTTAACGTACTTCCCGATATTATGAAGTCGAAGGGTTATTTCGGAATGATGGCAACACAATCAGCCACCACCGGCGGTCGTGTTGCCAATTTGAAAGACGACGTTTTTCAATTGAAAGTTGCTTTAGGCGATAAGTTGTCTCCGACGGTTAATAAGTTTGTCGGCATTAGCAGTAAGGCTGTTGACACGATGCGTTCGTGGGTGGAGATTCCTTTGGAACAAAAAATAGCCAAAGAGAAAGCAGAACTCAATGTATTGGTTGAATCGCTAATGAGAACCAACGAAAAAGAGGAAAGACGCAAAACCATTATAGATGAATTGCAGCGTAAGTATCCCGAATTTTTGAAAAATATAGACATAGAAAAAGCTACTACCGAGCAATTAACGACGGCGTTGAAAAATGCCAATGCGGAATATGATAAGAAAATGCGTAAAGCTGCCATGTCTCGACGTATAGAAGACCTTGAGGCTTCGATGGGCGAAGATATGGATGATATTGCAAAATATGAAACGTCGATAGAAGCAAAAAAGAAATATGCAGAATTAAACGCCGAGTTGAAAAGGAAATATGGAAACCTTAGTATAAGAGGTATAAAAGAAATAATAAAAACCGGTCAAAGAAAAACCTATCCAAATATGGATGGTAAGCCGGTGATTATTGAATACAGCGAAGAGGAGCGTGCCGATATTAGTGCTTTGTGGGCGGAAATGGAAACTTACGGAGACCTTATGACGTGGTTTGGCAATGATAGAAAAAAGCTAAAAAAAGCACAGACTTCTTATGAAAGATACAAGCAACAAAAGTCTATAATAGAGGGGTTGTTCGGCGAAGAAGAAACTACCGACGATGATAAGCCTAAAGATGCGGTTACGCCTTCCGGTGGTGGCGGAACCGGAATAGAAGGTGCTGCCGAAACAATCAGCAGTAGCAGTAGCAGTAAAATTGTCAACATCACGATTGACAACTTAATAGGTGTTAACAACAATGTATTTAAAGAAGGTCAAGGTGTTTCGGAAGCTGAAGGCTTTAATAACAAATTGCGTGATGCATTGATAGGAGTGTTGAACGATGTAAATTATATGGTCGGATGAGTGTAGTTGAAATTATAATCAATAATAAAAGAGTTGCTTATTTTGGGAGTTCGGTTATCAATGCCGGTCTTCATGCGAGCGAGCTTGCCTTAACGGATAGCGTAAGGCGTAGTATGTATGTTCGTGAGGTGTTGGTAGACGAGGAGGAA
>JGI24711J26586_10002632_pt1 | contig 12631 bp, 10 predicted proteins | sample BioPla3DNA1_FD_26586 | JGI IMG/M metagenome (IMG submission 26586)
GAGCATTGTCCGTAGCCATCTGCATGGCCACCGTACGCGCCGCATGCTCGGCAGCGGCGGAATCCAGCAGGGTCGTGAAGACACGCAACTGGATTATTTTCGGAAGCAAGACCTTGATGATCTCTTCCCGGGACGGTTCGAGGATGTAGTCTTTCGGGTCCGCCGCATGCGGCATCTTTTCCTTCCGGACCTCTAGCCTCTTGGTTGTGATCGGGACAAACGCCTGTTCGTCCCACTGCAGCGGCAGAAGGGCCTGCCGGACCGTCGGCTGTAGGGCCATTGACTCGTAATGGTTGTACACCAGCTCGACCCGGTCGAAGCGTTCGGACCGGAATCCATCCAGAAATTCCTGCGCCAGATTCGAAGCCTCCTCGTAATTCGGGGACTCGGACAATTTCGAATAGTCTTCCGGCGGCGGGAAACCAAGTTTCCGCATGGCATCCGCCATCTTGCGTCCGATCGAATAGACCGTAACCGAATCCGCAGGAAGGCCCGAAGAAAGATATTCCCGCGCTACGGCAGTCGCCTCGCGGATGACGGAGTTGTTGAAGGAACCGCACAGGGAAGAGTTCGAAGCAAGGGCGACGATCGCCACGCGGCGGATTTCGCGGGATCGGGTCAGATCCTCAGAATTGGAAGACCCTTTCGGAGATTCCGTCATCAAATTCACCAACATACCGTGCAGCCGATGCTCGTACGACAGCATATTCCGGATGGCAAACTGCACCTTGTGCAGTTTGGCCGAGGCAACCATCTTCATCGCCGAAGTGATCTTCAGCGTGCTGCGAACGGAACTGATCCGACCCTTTATTTCCTTCAGCGAGGGCATTACGCTTCTTTCTTTTCAGGAATATCCGAACCCTCCTCGGGCGTGGCGGCGGAACGGAGGGAAATCAGGACTTCGTCCGCCTCCTTCTCGATCACCCGCATGATCGCATCGTCGATCTTCCCGGCGGCCAGAGGCTCCAGCACATCCGAAGCGTGACCCGCCCGCATCCGGTCCAGGAACGCTTCCTGAAAATCGGCCACCTGATCCAAGCGGATCGACCGCATCAGCCCCTTGGTGCCGCAGTACAGGATGGCGACTTGTTCTCCGACAGGCATCGGAGCGTACTGCTTCTGAATCAGCAGTTGGTTGGTCTTGCGCCCCTTGTCCAGCGCCATCGCCGTCACCTTGTCCAAGTCGGAGGAAAACTTTGAGAAGGACTCCAGTTCGTAATACTGCGCTTGGTCGATCTTCAAAGTACCGGCCACTTTCTTCATGGATTTCACCTGCGCGGCTCCTCCTACCCGGGACACCGAAATGCCCACGTTGATAGCCGGGCGGAATCCCTGATTGAACAGACTGGACTCCAGATAGATCTGACCGTCCGTAATGGAGATGACATTCGTGGGGATATAGGCGGCTACATCGCCGGCTTGGGTTTCGATGATCGGCAGGGCTGTCAGCGAGCCCCCGGCCCGCACCTTGCCCTGCAACGACGCAGGCAAATCGTTCATTCGTTCCGCCACTTCCTGCTGACCGATAATCTTGGCGGCCCGCTCCAGCAGGCGTGAATGCAGATAGAACACGTCTCCGGGATAGGCTTCCCGTCCCGAAGGGCGGCGCAGGATCAGGGACACCTCGCGATAGGCCACCGCCTGCTTCGAGAGGTCGTCGTAAACCACCAGGGCGGACCGCCCCGTGTCCCGGAAATATTCCCCGATGGCCGCGCCGGCGAAGGGAGCGAAATATTGCAGGGCCGCAGGATCGGCGGCCGTAGCCGCGACCACGACGGTATAGTCCATCGCGCCGTGCGACCGGAGCGTCTCCACGATATTTGCCACGGTGGATCCCTTCTGGCCGATGGCCACATAGATGCAATAGACGGGCTGTCCGGACCGATAGCAGTCGCGTTGGTTGATGATCGTATCGATGGCGATCGCGGTTTTCCCCGTCTGCCGGTCGCCGATGATCAACTCCCGTTGTCCGCGACCGATCGGGATCATCGCATCGATGGCCTTCAAACCGGTCTGGAGCGGCTCGCACACCGGCTGCCGGAAGATGACGCCGGGCGCCTTCCGTTCGAGCGGCATTTCCACCAGATCGCCTTCGATCGGCCCCAGTCCGTCCAGCGGCACACCCAGCGGATCCACCACTCGCCCGAGCAGAGGTTCCCCGGCCAGGATGGAAGCGATCCGCCCTGTTCTGCGAACGGTCATCCCTTCCTTTACCGCATCGGTCGGTCCCAATAGAACGGCTCCCACGTTGTCCTGCTCCAGGTTCATCACGACCCCCATCACCCCGCCCTCGAATTCGAGCAGTTCCCCCGCCTCCGCATGAGTCAGGCCATACATTCTCGCCACCCCGTCGCTGACCTGCAGGACCTTGCCGATCTCCTCGAAACGCGGCGAGATGTCGATCTCCTTCAACTGCTGCAGGAGCACATCGGATATCTCACTGGGTCTTATTGTATTGTTCTGTGCCATAGTCATTGCAAATTAGTTTGTCGTATCATACGATTCTCCGGTTTCGTTCCACGAACTGATCGCGGATGATCTCGAGCTGATGGCGCACGCTGGCGTCCAGCAGGAGATCTTCGATCTCGAACACGAAGCCCCCGATGAGCGACGGATCCACCTCCGTCTTCAGCAGCAGCCTGCAGCCCGTTCTCGACTCGACGAATTGCCGGAGCCGCGATTCCAGATCAGGAGACGGGAGCACCACCCGGAGGGTCCCCTTCTTGAGACCGCGGGCGCGGTGATACGCGCTTTCGAAACTATGAAAGATGAGCCGTACATCGCCGATGCGGTCATTCCGCATCAATACCTCCAGAAAAACGCGAAGCTCCGGGGCCAGCGGTTCGCGCGGCGCATCCGCCGCCGTCGGAACCAGAGCCGCTTGGAACAACTTCATTTTCTGGGAATACGTCACCCCCATGCGCTCGGCCACCACATCCCGGAACTCCGGGAGCGCGTCCAGCGCCTGGCCAAGCACCTCGACCTGACGCAGCACGGTCTCCCCGTTCCCGGTCTCCTCGACCCGTCTCAGCAGCGCCCGCGCGTAGCGGGAAGCGATGATTCCCGTATTCATAAACCCTAGTTCCTCAAGTTCCGGTCAAGTCCCTTCGCGGCTATTTCGTCGGAAAGTTTCCGGAGCAGTTCCAGCTGCGGATCCGTCTCGGACAGATCTTTGCGCAGAACCTTCTCGGTTATTCCGACCGACAGGAGGGCGACCTGCTTGCGGATGTCCCGCATCGCGCTCTCCTTCTCGGCGGCGATTTCGGTCTTCGCCTTTTCCAGAAGCCTGGAGGCCTCGTCCCGCGCCTGCGCCTTCGCCTCCTCGATGAGCAGGTCCCGCGATGCGGCGGCCTCCTTGAGGATGCGCGTCTGCTCCGCCCGAGCCTCCTCAATCATCCGGGCTTGTTCCTGAGCCAGGTTGCCCAGCCTGTTCTCGGCGTCCCGGGCCATCTTGAGCGAATCCTGGATGTGCGCGGTACGTTTGCGTACCATGCCTGTGATCACCGGGAAGCCCCATTTGGCCAGGATGAAGAAGACGATGCCGAAAATCAGCACCATCCAGAAGAGCAGCCCGCCGTCCGGTGTAATCAGCGACATGGCTATCCCCCGAGCACGATGAGCAGGCAGACGATGATGGCGAACAGAGCGGCGCCTTCCACCATACCGGCGGCGAGGATCAAACTCGTGCGGACATCGCCTGCGGATTCGGGTTGGCGTGCGATGGCTTCCATGGCTGAAGTACCGATCTTGCTGATTGCGAAGCCGGCCGCGAACGCGACCAAGGCAGCGCCGAACGCCGCTGCCACCTTACCGATGACCGCCCCCGTGGCGGCCTGGAGAATAATTGCTGAAAAGAACATAATAAATTGATATTTAGTGAATATTAATTTCTATCATCTATTCTTTCGCGCGCGCGATCCCGATGTAGATCGAGGAAAGAATGGTGAACACATAAGCCTGTATGAAAGACACCAGGAACTCCAAGAAGTCCAAGAATATCCCGAAGATCACCGACACAACGGTCATCGAGCCGAAAAGAGCAGGGCCCATCTTGGCCACCACGAAGATCACGCAGACGATGCAGAGGATCATGATGTGTCCCGCCAGCATGTTCGCGAACAACCGGACGGTCAGCGAAACCGGCTTCATCAGCGCGCTGAAGACCTCGATCACCGGCAGGACCGGTTTCAGGAACAAGGGCACGTCCGGCAGGAACATTTCCTTGTAATATTCCTTCCGTCCCGTGAAATTCACGATGGAAAAGGTGAAGAGCGCCAAGGTCATCGTGATCGCGATGTTCCCGGTCAGGTTCGCCCCGAAGGGGAACAAGGGCACGACCCCCAGCAGATTGTTCAGGATGATCCAGAGAAAGGCCATGCACAGGTACGGAGAGTACCGGGCATAGTCTTCCTCTCCGATGTTTTCCCGCGCGACCTCGTCGATCATCATCACGATCGGCTCCATGAAGGCGGCAAGGCCCGTAGGAGCCTCCTTGTAGACATCGTGGCGCTTGTACCAGCGCGCCGTCAGCAAAATCAGCAGCAGTAGGAGTCCGCTGCTGAAAAACAAGGCAAGCACGTTCTTCGTGATGCTGATATCCAAGGGGCGGGTTTCCGCGCCACCGACTCCCTGCTCGACGATCTTTCCGGCGTAGGGCCCGTCCGCCGATCCAAAACGGAAGCCTTGATATTCACCGTCTTCCAATTTTTTGGAAGAAAAAAGATGCCAACCGGTGGTTTTGCTGCGCACGATGACAGGCAGATATAATTCCACATGCTTGTTGCCGAAGTCCGCGATGTGCCACCGGTAACTGTCGCCGATGTGGCTGAATATCACCTCAGAAAAGTTAACTTCCGCCTCCGTTTCCTGACCGGAGAGGAGAAAGCCCGGCAGGAACAGCGCCAGCAGCAGGAATATGGATCGGATCGCCTTCATAGTTCCACACACGCGCTTACATGGTTCTTACATACTTCCACGAATCCGGAAGCGATCCGAAGCGATTTGGTCAGGTCGCCGACCGTGTACGTGATGTTGCCGGCTTCCAGCGAAGAAATCAGCGGCGCATGCCCTCTAAGAACCATGAATCGCCCCTTCGTACCGGGCAATTCCACGGTGCTGACCATCTGATGCACCAGCATCTTCTCGGGAGAGATGATCTCCAATAATATATCAACCGTCCTCTTCGGCATGTCCTACTTCGCCTGCTTCAGAATTTTCTTTCCTTTCTCGATAGCATCGTCCAGCGTTCCCACGTTGAGGAAGGCCTGCTCGGGCAGGTAATCCACCTCCCCGTCCAGAATGCGGTCGAAGCCGTCGATCGTATCTTCGATATCCACCATGACCCCGGGCACGCCGGTGAACTGTTCGGCCACGGAGAAAGGCTGCGACAAGAACCGCTGTACCCGGCGGGCGCGGTTCACGGTGAGCTTGTCCTCGTCCGAAAGTTCATCCATGCCCAAGATGGCGATAATATCTTGCAACTCCTGATTTCGCTGCAGAATCTGCTTGATTCGTTGCGCGGTGTCGTAATGCTTCTGTCCCACGATGTTCGGATCCAGAATCCGGGAAGTGGATTCCAGCGGATCCACAGCCGGATAAATGCCCAGCTCGGCGATCTTCCGGCTCAGCACCGTGGTCGCGTCCAGATGGATGAAGGTCGTGGCGGGAGCGGGATCGGTCAGGTCGTCTGCCGGCACGTACACCGCCTGCACGGACGTGATGGAGCCGTTCTTCGTGGAGGTAATCCGTTCCTGCATCTGTCCCATCTCCGTCGCCAAGGTGGGTTGGTAGCCGACTGCGGAAGGCATGCGGCCCAGCAGCGCGGAAACTTCCGAACCCGCTTGGGTAAACCGGAAAATATTGTCAATGAAGAAGAGGATGTCCCGGGGGCCTTCGCCCGTATCCGAGTCGCGGAAGGATTCGGCGAGGGTCAAGCCCGAAAGAGCCACGGAACTGCGGGCTCCGGGCGGTTCGTTCATCTGGCCGAAAACCATCGCGACCTGCGACTTCTCCAATTCCTGCCGGTCCACCTTGCTCAGGTCCCAATGCCCTTTCTCCATGCTCTTGAGAAATTCTTCGCCGTACCGGATGACGCCGGACTCGATCATTTCGCGCAGGAGGTCGTTTCCTTCCCGCGTGCGCTCGCCCACACCGGCGAAGACCGAGAAGCCGTTGTGCTTCTTCGCGATGTTGTTGATCAGTTCTTTGATAAGGACGGTCTTGCCGACGCCGGCTCCTCCGAAAAGGCCGATTTTGCCGCCCTTCAGATAGGGTTCCAGCAGATCGACGACCTTGATCCCGGTGTACAGGACTTCCTGGGAGGTGGTCAGTTCTTCGAACTTCGGCGGTTCCCGGTGGATCGGCAGAGCATTCGCCTCGCTGAGGGCCCACAACCCGTCGATCGGGTCGCCGACCACATTCATCACCCGTCCGCGAATCTGCGTGCCGACCGGCATCGTGATCGGGGCTTCGGTGTTGACCGCCCGCATCCCCCGGCAGAGTCCGTCCGTGGAATCCATAGCCACGCAGCGGACCGTATCCTCGCCGATGTGCTGCTGCACTTCGACCACAAGTTTGCGCTCGCCGTCCCGATCGATTGTCAACGCATCGTGAATCCGCGGAAGATCCTGTTTCCCCTCCTTTGGACCCCGATCGAAATGCACATCCACAACAGGTCCGATGACCTGGGAAATAAATCCGATGATTTCTGCCATCTCTGAATACGCTTTAGGGTTTTTCCGTCATCCCTTTTCGCACCGCCAAACCCGTCGTGCGAACCGCTGAAAAATCATGCCAATTTACTTAATATATTCTTAAAACAAAAACCTGCAAGCCATAATTTAACCCATATTCAAGCTATATTCAAACTATATTCAAGCTATCTTCAAGCCATATTCAAGCTATATTCAAACTATTTTCAAGCCGGCACCGCAAACCCGCTCCATTTCCCGCTCCATTTCCCGCTCCATTCCTCCTCCAGGTGGTTATCCGGGCACGGAAACCCGGCAAAGCATGCCCGCGGCTCCGCCCTAGGTGGTTGTCCGGGCACCAAAACCCGGCAAAGCATGCCCGCAGCTCCGCCCCAGGTGGTTGTCCGGGCACCAAAACCCGGCAAAGCGTGCCCGCAACTCCGCCTTGGGTGGTTATCCGGGCACCAAAACCCGGGAAAGCGTGCCCGCAGGTCCGCCTCAGGTGGTTATCCGGGCACGATAACCCGGCAAAACATGCCCGCAGCTCCGCCTTGGGTGGCGACTCCAAAAGCCACGGGACTTCTCTTGAGGGCGGGACATAAAACAAGTCGGAAGCTGCCGACCGACAAGGCCGGGACTTTGCCGCTGGCCTTGGCCAGGCAGGTAAAGTCGTTGAGACGCAAAAGTCGCAGGGTTTCCCAAGGGCAGCGCCCCCTTAAACAGGACTCGTACTTCCACCACCGCAGCCTCACTCTAGCCAGGCGTCCGATAAAAACCCGCCAAGCATTCGATAAACCTCCACCAAACATCCAGTAAAACCCGCCAGACATCCAATAAAGACCCAGCCAGATATCCGATAAGACCCCACCAGGCATCCGGCAAGCCCTCATCAAGCTTTCAATAAACCCCGGTCAAGCATCCAACAAGACCCCGCGAAGCATCCAACAAGACCCCGCCAAGCATCCGATAGGAGAAAAGACCCGTCAAACGTTCAATAAATCCCGCGAAGCGTCCGACAAGACCCCGCCAAGCATCCGACAAATCCCGCCGAGCGTCCACTTGGAGGGAGCAGCACTCAGCCGCCGCAGGTCACAACCTTCGCCTGACCCAAGTGGCCGGCCTAGGCACCCCCTTTGGCCAGAAGGTACATATTCAGAAATAATCCAACAAAAACAGAAAAATTTCGCAAAGAAACATATCCTTTATCGTTATTGCCGTTTCCTATTCATAATATTGCCGAAAACAAAAAGACATCGATCATGACAAAACTAGAAAAACTTCGAATGCAGTACAGAAGATATCCGCTCTGGTACTATCACATGATCCTTGACAGGCTGGAAGGACGCAACCTTCTCAACAATCGGAACGAATGCGTGAATGCGATGAATGCGACAGCCATCGCTCAGCACCGATTCCAGATCGGCATCGTCCAGATGGACTGGATGCGAAATCATGGGCATTTCATCATCTGGGCAACCGGAAGCGGCAGCTGTGATTTCTTTTTCTATCTGAAAGCCCGACTGAACGCCCAACTTATCAAAGACGGATACCCGCCCCTCCCGGATGACTGGTATTTTCTGCTCCGAAGGCTCGACACACTCGAAGATCTCATCAACGCCGTGTCCTATTCCGGTCGCAATGCCTACGATGCGCGGAAAGACATTCTGCCCGGCGGAACCCTGTGGAGCAGCAACTACACATTGTTCAGCGACGTGTCTGAATTGTTTGAATATAAAACCGTCAAGGATTTGGGTCCCAAGAAGATGCGCAAGATCCTCGGTTCGCACGTCCAACTTCCGGGGGAATACAAAGTCTGCAAGATGGGGTATATCCTCCCGGAAAGCTATCTCATGAAAGCCGGGAAGGGTCAAGTGACCAAGGCGCAAAGCCTATATAAAGACACGAAGGACTATACTTTCCGAATGTTCAAAGACTTCGACACCTACAAACGGCTTGCGCTGGATCTGAACGAAGTGTGGTCTCCTTCCGGTGGCGATATCGACACGATCCTGTTCAACGAGCTGAATTTCAAGCAGGGCGTGAAGAGATTATCTGACCTGGACGCCGCTCAGCGATGCGACCTGGCCGTGACCCTCGGAACCCGCTACGGCATCCGGCCGGAGCAGATCGCATCCAAACTCAAATTGTCCCCTTCTGCCGTGGCAAAGTTGCTATATTCCAGCGCAAAGAAAAAATGATGGGAATATGCTAAGTTCGGCCTAAGGTCTGGCAAAGCATTCCGCGCCATTCCGGCTATCTCGGCTATCTTGGCTATCTTGGCAGACCTCGACCGCCCTAGGTGGTTATCCCGGCACCAAAACCCGGCAAAGCGTGCCCACAGCTCCGCCCCAGGTGGTTATCCCGGCACCAAAACCCGGCAAAACGTGCCCGTGGCTCTGCCCTAGGTGGTTATCCCGGCACCAAAACCCGGTAAAGCGTGCCCGCAGCTCCGCCTCAGGTGGTTGTCCGGGCACCAAAACCCGGCAAAGCGTGCCCGCAGCTCCGCCTCAGGTGGTTGTCCGGGCACCAAAACCCGGCAAAGCGTGCCCGCAGCTCCGCCCCAGGTGGTTGTCCGGGCACCAAAACCCGGGAAAACATGCCCGCAGCTCCGCCCCAGGTGGTTATCCGGACACCAAAACCCGGGAAAGCGTGCCCGCAGCTCCGCCTTAGATGGTTATCCGGACACCAAAACCCGGGAAAGCGTGCCCGCAGCTCCGCCTTTCTCCGCCTTTCTACCTCCGATGGCGATCCGAGCACGGAAACCTGAGAAAATGCGTCTAGAACTCCACCTTTGCGGCCTTGCCCTCAACAAGTGTTCGATAAATCCCCGCAAAACGTCCGATAAGACCCCTCCAAGCATCAACTTGAAAAGGGCTGTACTCAGCCATAGTAGGCCAGTCCTGAAGGGATGCAGGAGGGGGATGGATACCTGGTCGCGCCACTAGGCCGGACATTGGCGGATAGACGTTAACGAGGCTGGGCGAGCAAGGTGAGTAGATGGAGCAGGCGGATGGTATGAACGAGTAATATGGACGGGTGATGCGGGCAGAGTAGGGTAAATGGGCAAAGTGGCGGGAGGGCGGATGGTGTAGCGGGAGCAAGGAGAATAGCGTAACGTAGGCGGTTTGTCGAGGGCGCACAGGCAGATGGAGCAGGCGGATGATATGAACGAGTAATATGGACGGGTGATGCGGGCAGAGTAGGGTAAATGGGCAAAGTGGCAGGAGGGCTGGCGGTGTAACATAAGCGAGAAGAGGAGCGGGAGAGCGGAGTGGCGGGAGAGCGGAGTGGCGGGAGGGCGGAGTGGCGGGAGGGCGGAAATGAAAAAGGATGGCCGAAAGCAGATCGGTCATCCTTGAAATCACCAGCCCAGCCCTTCAATGCGGAGCCGCGGATGGAATCATCAGCCCTTCAATGCGGAGCCGCGGGTGGAATCATCAGCCCCTCGAAGCGGAACCCGGACGTGAAGCCGCTGCTGGAGCGGAAGTCCTCGCCGATCGACGGGGCGGAACCAGCCGGCGGGAGAAGGTTTCGGAAATTATAAAACTTCCTGAATGGCAAGATTAAACCCACGGGGCGGAACCGGCCGGCGGGAGGAGGTTCAAGATTAAACCCACGGGGCGGAATCGGCCGGCAGGAGGAGGTTCAAGATTAAACCCACGAGGTGGAATCGCCCGATGAAAGGAGGTTTCGGAAGGCTAGAAGGCTATTTCAGTTTCTTGTAACCATAGGCAGCAGTGTCCTCAAGCTCCATCTCAATCTTCATGAGACGGTTGTACTTCGCGACCCGGTCCGTACGGCTGAGCGAACCCGTCTTGATCTGACCGCTGTTCGTAGCGACCGCGATGTCGGAGATCGTCGTGTCCTCCGTCTCGCCGGAGCGATGCGAAATCACGGTCGTGTAGCCGTGACGGTGCGCCATTTCGATGGCATTGAGCGTCTCGGTCAGGGAACCGATCTGGTTGACCTTGATGAGAATGCTGTTGCCGGCGCCCATCTTGATCCCTTTCTCCAGATACTTTGTGTTGGTCACGAACAGGTCGTCGCCCACCAACTGAACCTTTTCGCCCAACGCCTTGGTCAACTTGACCCAGCCGTCCCAGTCATCTTCGTTCAGACCGTCCTCGATGGAATCGATCGGATACTTCTTCACGAGTTTCTCCAAGTACTTGACCTGCTCGTCGCTGGTCAGTTTCTTCCCATTCGGATCCTTCTTTTTGCCATCCTTGAGCTGGCTGTAGTCATAGTAGTAGACGTTGTTCTCCTTCACACAGAATTCGGAAGCGGCGCAGTCCATCGCAATCATCATGTCCTTGCCCGGCTCGTAGCCCGCCTTCCGGATCGCCTCCATGATGCAGCCCAGCGCGTCGTCGGTGCCGTCCAAGTTCGGAGCGAAACCGCCCTCGTCACCGACAGCGGTGGAAAGCCCGCGCGCTTTAAGCACCTTCTGCAGGGCATGGAATACCTCGGCGCCCATACGCACACCTTCGGTAATATTCTTGGCACCGACCGGACGGATCATGAATTCCTGGAAAGCGATGGGGGCGTCGGAGTGCGCGCCGCCGTTGATAATGTTCATCATGGGAACGGGCAGCACGTGGCCGTTCGTTCCGCCGATGTAACGATACAGCGGCAGACCCAGATAGTTGGCAGCAGCGTGGGCGACCGCGAGAGAAACCCCCAGAATCGCATTCGCGCCCAACTTGCTCTTGGTTGCCGTTCCGTCCAGTTTGATCATGGTCTCGTCGATGAGACGCTGCTCGAGACTGGACATCCCGATGATTTCAGGAGCGATCTTCTGATTGACGTTCTTCACAGCCTTGAGGACGCCTTTGCCGCCGTAGCGTTTCGCATCCCCATCACGCAGTTCGAGCGCCTCGTTCTCGCCGGTAGAAGCCCCGGAAGGAACCGATGCCACTCCGATCACGCCGGATTCGAGTTCAACCTCGCATTCAATCGTAGGGTTTCCTCTGGAATCAAGGATTTCCCTACCCGTAACTCTTACAATTCTCATAATAAATATAGTTTAACGTTGATAAAATTCGCTGGAACAAAAATACGAAATCATCGGCATATTCACAATAAATGAGGCTGGCCAAAAGGTGCCGGGACGAGGCGAAAAGGGCAGACAAGGGCGAGAGAGGGGGCTGGCCAAAAGATGCCTGAGCGAAGCGAAAAGGTGGCTTTTGCCATTCCGACTGAGAGCGGTTTTTCCAGATGACGAACACCGAAACAGCCTGTAGGATCGTCCAAAAGGGATCATCGTACGCAACCCCGGTTCGGGCGAGGGGGGTGAAGAACACCAACCCTGCCTGCATAGCCGTCCAGAAGGAATCACTGTCCGCGACCCCGGTTCGGGCAAGGGGGGTGAAGAACACCGCCCCTGCCTGCATAGCTGTCAAGAGCGCATCACTGTCCGCGACCCCGATTCTGACAAGGGGGTGGAGAACACCGAACCCGCTTGTACAGCCGTCCAGAAGGAATCACTGTCCGCGACCCCGGTTCGGGCAAGGGGGGTGAAGAACACCGACCCCGCCTGAACAGCTGTCAAGGCGCATCACCGTACGCAACCCCGGTTCGGGCGAAGGGGGTGAAGAACACCGACCCTGCCTGCATAGCTGTCAAGAGCGCATCACTGTCCGCGACCTCTATGGCAGATAAGAGAAAAGCACCACTATTGTTCCCGCCCCTCGCAGGTGGAAGAATATTCGAACACTTGCAACCGTAATGACCTCGTCTTGAAGGGAATATGTTTTCGGGTGTGCGGTGCGGCCGACCACCTGGAAAAGGTGAACCCCGACAGAAGTACCTGCGGGGCAGAGGGCGGCGGGGCAGAGGGCGGCGGGGCGGAGGGCAAGAGCGGCGGGGGCAACGGCGGAGGGCGAGAGAGAGGCTGGCCAAAAGGTGCCGGAGCGAAGCGAAAAAGGCAAACAAGGGCGAGA
>JGI24711J26586_10002633_pt1 | contig 12618 bp, 12 predicted proteins | sample BioPla3DNA1_FD_26586 | JGI IMG/M metagenome (IMG submission 26586)
AATACTGATTAAAATCAAACTGGCTATCCTCTTCTTCAATATCTGTTTCACCTCCATTCACGCTGAAGCTTGCCCGGCGCTCCCCAAGTTCTCCTTCCCTGGTTAACCCGGATCGGGTGCTTGCCAACCTCCTTTGGATAGATCTTGTTGAGCTTTCCTGGGGTAAGGCAGATCCCCTCGCCCAATTTTAAAATAACATGTTGTCATCACATTTTTGTCACGAGAAGACTAAATAATAAAGACAGCAGAGCCTTTAAGCCCAGCAGTTTTGATGAACTTTTAGATGAGACCGGGGATTATTTTATGTTAACTACAGCGGAAGATTGTTCGGGTCGATTCAGGCGGGGGTAATAAACTATAACTAAACCAGGCTGCACAAGATTGCTCTCAGCCCTTCCGCATATCGGGACAGTAAGTTCCCGTTTTTTATGGTGGGCTCTTTTAAAAAGGCAAAACGACAAAATCCCTTGACAGCAAGGGATTTTGTTTTATATACTACCAATAATTATACCTGTTTGTTTGCAGGGTGCTGCGCGCATGATTTCTCCAGCCTCTCGGACCCGGAGTAAAGATGCCGGCGAGAGACTTTTCATAAAATGNTCGATAAACCCTTATCCCAAAGTAGCTGGAGTGGGGAAAAGAAAAAAGTAACGGATTANNAGTACGGTGAAGATCAACAAGGNCTGAGGAGGCGATATCATTTGGGANTTATAATCTACCTTAACGGCAAGTTTGTCCCTGAGGAAGAAGCGGTAATCTCTGTCTTCGATCATGGGCTTCTTTACGGAGACGGTGTCTTTGAGGGTATCCGGGCATACCACAACCGTGTCTTCCGCCTGAGTGAACACTTGCAAAGGCTTTACCAATCAGCAAAGTCGATCCTGCTAGAGATTCCCCTGTCAATAGAGGAAATGCAAGAGGTTGTNCTGGAAACGCTGCGCCGCAACAATCTCCGCGACGCCTATATACGGCTNGTAGTTACCCGGGGAAAGGGCGACCTGGGGCTTGATCCACAAAAATGCCCGGAGCCTTCTCTCTTTTGCATAGCTTCTTCTATTCAACTTTACCCGGAAGAGCTCTACGAGAAGGGATTGGAAGTGATCACCGTTCCCACGCCGCGAAACTGCAACGAGGCGGTCAATCCACGGATTAAGTCTCTGAACTACTTAAATAACATTCTCGCTAAAATCGAAGCCAACCTCGCCGGGACCATGGAAGCGATCATGCTTAACCCGCAGGGGTATGTAGCCGAGGCTACAGGTGACAACATTTTTATAATAAAGGAAGGAGCTCTTTTNACCCCGCCCAGGCATGCTAATATTTTGGAAGGAATTACCCGTAACGCGGTTATTGAGCTGGCCCGTCAACGTGGTATTGAAGTAAAAGAAGAGCTCTTTACCCGCCACGACCTCTATATTGCCGACCAGGTTTTTCTTACCGGAACGGCGGCAGAGCTAATCCCTGTCATTAAGGTAGACGGCAGGATCATCGGCACCGGTAAACCTGAACCGGTTTTCTATCAACTGTTAAAAGACTTCCGTGAGCTAACCCGTACTGACGGCCCGGTGATTTTCCCGGATGAGGAATAATTCTGATGGGGAAGTGAGTGATATAAATGCGCAGTGATATGGTGAAGAAAGGGCTGGAAAAAGCTCCGCATCGCTCCCTCTTTAAAGCAATGGGCTACACCGACGAAGAGCTGTACCGCCCGCTTATCGGAATAGTTAACGCCCATAACGAGATTGTCCCCGGGCACATTCATCTGGATACTATTGCCCGGGCCGTAAAAGACGGTGTCCGCATGGCCGGCGGAACCCCGGTAGAATTTCCCGTAATCGGTGTCTGTGACGGCATCGCCATGAACCACGAAGGGATGAAATATTCACTGGCCAGCCGTGAGCTTATCGCCGATTCTATCGAAATAATGGCCATGGCTCACGCCTTTGACGGCCTGGTGATGATCCCTAACTGCGATAAAATAATTCCCGGAATGCTCATGGCGGCAGCCCGGCTAAACCTTCCCGCTATCTTTATCAGCGGAGGGCCCATGATGGCCGGCACTTTCCAGGGGCGCAAAGCTGCCTTGAGCGATATCTTTGAAGGGATCGGCGCCGTTAAGGCCGGGAAGATGACCGAAGCGGATTTAAAGGAGATGGAGACGACAATCTGCCCGGGCTGCGGTTCCTGCGCAGGTATGTTTACAGCCAACTCCATGAACTGCCTTACAGAGGTCATGGGCCTGGCCTTGCCNGGAAACGGCACCGTGCCGGCGGTGGCAGCAGCCCGGGTTCGACTGGCTAAAAAGACCGGCATGAAGTTAATGGAGCTTTTAGAGAAAGAGATCAGGCCGTCCCGAATCATGACCGGGAAAGCCTTTCGCAATTGCATAGCCGCGGATATGGCTTTAGGCTGCTCCACCAACACAGTCTTGCATCTCCCAGCCATCGCCGGGGAGGCTGGGCTCGAGCTTAGCTTAGACCTGTTCAATGAGATTAGCGAGAAGGTGCCCCAGCTTTGCAAACTAAGCCCCGCCGGTCCTCATTTTGTCGAAGACCTCGACCGGGCTGGCGGCGTTTCAGCACTTCTTCACCGTCTCCTGGAGTCAAGCCTGATCGACGGTGATCTCCCGACGGTAACCGGGCAAACCTTGGCTGAAAATATAGCCGGGCACCCCGTTTTAGACGATAACGTGATCCGGCGGGTCGAAGATCCTTACAGCCATACTGGCGGGCTCTCCATCCTGNGGGGCAGCCTGGCCCCGGACGGTGCCGTAGTCAAAAAAGGGGCGGTCGACCCTGCCATGATGGTTCACCGGGGTCCGGCGCGGGTTTTTAATTCCGAGGAGGAGATCTGCGCAGCCCTGGAGGCAGGAGATATTCACAAGGGCGACGTAGTGGTGATCCGCTATGAGGGGCCCAAAGGGGGCCCGGGTATGCGGGAGATGCTAACCCCTACGGCGATGGTAGCCGGTCTTGGCCTTGACAAAAAGGTAGCCCTGATCACCGACGGCCGCTTCTCTGGCGCCACCCGGGGAGCCTCCATCGGTCACGTTTCACCGGAAGCGGCCGAAGCAGGCCCCATCGCCCTGGTTGAGGATGGCGACCTGATCAGTATCGATATTCCGGCCGGCCGGCTTGACCTGGTGGTCGCTGAAGATATTTTGGAAAAAAGAAGAAAAGGATGGCAGCCGCAACCGCCGCGGGTGAAAAAGGGTTACCTGCAGCGTTACAGCCGCCTGGTAACTTCAGCCAGTACCGGCGCTGCCTTCAGTGGTAAATAGATATTCACAGCCGCTAAAATATAGAGCAGGGGTGGCAGCAACGATGAAACAAAGTGGTGCCCAGATTCTAATTAAGTGCCTGGAAGAGGAAAAAGTGAGAGCGATCTTCGGGTATCCCGGAGGGGCCGTCCTCGATATCTACGACGCCCTTTATGATTCCTCTCTCAAACATTTTTTAGTGCGGCATGAGCAGGGTGCGGCACATGCCGCCGACGGTTATGCCCGCGCTACCGGTAAACCCGGTGTCTGCCTGGCCACCTCCGGGCCGGGAGCGACAAACCTGGTTACCGGCCTGGCAAACGCCTACATGGATTCTATCCCCATGGTCGCCTTTACCGGCCAGGTGGCCACGCATATGATCGGTCGGGATTCGTTCCAGGAGGCCGATATACGGGATCACCTTGCCCATTACTAAACACAACTTCTTGGTCAAGGATGTAAAAGAGCTGCCCCGGGTGGTCAAAGAATCTTTTCACCTGGCCACTACCGGCCGGCCCGGTCCGGTGTTAATCGACCTTCCCAAAGATGTTTGCCAGGAGAAAACAGATTTAAAATATCCGAAAGTCTCGCAGTTGCGGGGCTACCGGCCGGTGCTGGACGGGCATCCCGAAAAGATCAGCGAGGCAGCAGCAGCTATTACCGGGGCCCGCCGGCCCGTAATCTGTGCCGGAGGCGGCGCCATCTCTTCAGGAAGCAGCGAAGTGCTCCGGCAGCTGGCCGAGCTCTGTGCGATCCCGGTGACTACTACCCTAATGGGGAAAGGNGTTTTTCCGGAAAACCACCTCCTTTCCTTGGGCATGCTTGGAATGCATGGGACCAAGTACGCCAACTATGCGGTCAACGAATGCGACTTACTCATTACCATCGGTGCCCGCTTCTCTGACCGGGTGACCGTAAGAGCAGACGCTTTTGCGCCTAAAGCCCGGATAATTCATATCGATATCGACCCGGCGGAGATCGGCAAAAACGTGCNGGTAGATATCCCCATTGTCGGGGATGTCAAGCGGGTTCTCGAGCAGCTCTGCCAGGTAGTCCAGGCAAGGACNGAGACAGAAGAGTGGTCTGCTAAGATCAGGGAATGGAAGGATAAATATCCTTTAAGGTATCACCATAATGGAAAGATTAAGCCGCAGTTTGTGATAGAACAGATTTACGAAGTAACCGGGGGTAATGCTATCATTGCGACAGAAGTTGGCCAGAACCAGATGTGGGCCGCTCAATTCTACACCTTTACCAAGCCGCGGACGTTCATCTCGTCCGGGGGACTGGGCACGATGGGCTTCGGCCTGCCAGCGGCCATCGGCGCGCAGATAGGCAGACCGGGCGAGACGGTCTTTAACATTGCCGGAGATGGCAGCATCCAGATGAATATTCAGGAACTGGCTACCGCCGCGGACTATAAACTGCCCCTTAAAGTGGCCATACTGAATAACAATTACCTGGGTATGGTCCGCCAGTGGCAGGATATTTTCTATAACGGCCGCCTGGCTTATTCCGATATCTCCGGTCCGGATTATGTCAAGCTGGCTGAAGCGTACGGCGCAGTCGGGATGCAGGTGACCAGGCCTGAAGATGTCCGCCGGGCTTTGCAAAAAGCGATGCAGGTAGAAGATCGTCCGGTGCTGATAGATTTTCTCGTTGACCGAAAAGAAAATGTTTTCCCGATGATCCCGCCGGAAGGGACCATTAGTAAAATGCTGGAGGAATAAAACCATGTTCCGCACCCTGACTGTTCTGGTAGAAAATAATCCTGGAGTCTTGACCAGGGTGGCCAGCCTGTTCAGCCGCCGGGGATATAATATCGACAGCCTAGCCGTAGGCCAGACGGAAAACCCTTCTATTTCCCGGATGACTATCGTGGTTGAAGAGGGCGACAAGGTGATTGAACAGGTCACCAAGCAGCTTCATAAACTGATCGATGTAATCAAGGTAAGTGATATTACTGAAGAGGAATACGTCGATCGGGAGCTGATCCTGATTAAAACCGATGCCGATCCCTCGGTACGGGGCGAGATCATGCAGATCGTTGAAATTTTCCGGGCNCGGATTGTCGACATCGGGCAAAACACCCTAACCATTGAGGCCACGGGAGATGAGGGTAAGATTAGGGCTATCATTGAGGCCCTTAGGCCTTTCCGCATCCGGGAACTGGTGCGCACCGGGAAAATAGCGATGCTGCGGGGAAGCCGCTTCAACACCGTCGAAAACGGTAACTAAGGGAAGNGAGTAAAGATGAGATAAAAGAAGGGAGCCNATGAAATGGTTAAAATTTATTATGATACCGATGCCGACCTGGAGCTGTTATCTGGAAAAACGGTAGCCGTAATCGGCTACGGCAGCCAGGGACATGCCCANGCCCAAAANCTGCACGACAGCGGCATTGAGGTGGTGGTAGGCTTACGGCGCAACAGCCGGAGTTGGGATCAAGTCCGCAAAGACGGCCTGGCAGTAATGGAGACCGCTGAAGCAGTAAAAGAGGCGGCGATCATTCAGATTCTTACCCCTGATGAGACCCAGGCCCGCCTCTACCGGGAAGAGATTGAACCCTACCTGCAGGAGGGAAAAGCGATCGGTTTTTCGCATGGCTTTAACATCCATTACGGGCAGATTGTCCCCCCTCCCGATATCGACGTTTTCATGGTCGCCCCGAAAAGTCCGGGACATATGGAAAGAAGAATGTACCTGGAGGGGGCTGGAGTTCCCGGCCTTATCGCCGTGCACCAGGATCANACCGGCCAGGCGAAAAAGCTGGCCCTGGCCTATGCCAAGGGGATCGGCTGCACCCGGGCCGGCGTTTTTGAAACCACCTTCCGGGAAGAGACGGAAACAGACCTTTTCGGCGAGCAGGCAGTTCTCTGCGGCGGACTTACCGAGCTGATCAAGGCCGGTTTCGAAACCCTGGTCGAAGCCGGTTATGCCCCGGAGATAGCCTACTTTGAATGCCTCCACGAGATGAAGCTGATTGTTGATCTGATCTACGAAGGCGGGCTTAGCTGGATGCGCTATTCGATTAGCGATACAGCCCAATATGGCGACTACATGGTGGGGAAACGAATTGTCAACGGGGAGACCCGGAAAGAGATGAAAAAAGTGCTGGCAGAGATCCAATCCGGTGAGTTTGCCCGGCAGTGGATCCTGGAAAACCAAGCCAACCGGCCCGTTTTCAATGCCATTGACCGGCAGGAAAAAGAGCACCCCATTGAGAAAGTCGGCCGGAAGCTGCGTGAGATGATGCCGTGGCTAAAGAAAAATTAGTAGTGCAGGAGGTCTTTTCATGGACGATAGAGTCTATATATTCGATACTACTCTACGCGACGGCGAACAGTCACCGGGAGTCAGCCTTAATGTAAACGAAAAGATAGAAATAGCCCGGCAGCTGACCCGGCTGGGCGTAGATATTATCGAGGCGGGGTTTCCGGTGGCCTCGCCCGGGGATTTTGCAGCGGTAAAAATCACCGCCGCAGAGGTAAAAGGAGCAACGATAGCGGCCCTGGCCCGGGCTAACCGGGAGGATATTGATCGGGCCTGGGAAGCGGTTCGAGAAGCTGAATCGCCGCGGGTTCATACCTTCATCGCCACTTCTGAAATTCATCTCCGCCACAAGTTGCGCATGAGCCGGGAAGAGGTCCTGGAAGCAGCGGTAGCGGCGGTAAAGTATGCCCGCCGTTATCTCTCCGATGTCGAATTTTCAGCGGAGGACGCCTTCCGCAGCGATCACGACTTCCTTTGCCAGGTTTTGGAGGCGGTTATCGCGGCCGGGGCAACGACGGTCAATATACCCGATACGGTTGGCTATGCTACTCCCCAGGAGTTTCACGATTTTATTCGCGACGTTTTTCTTAAAGTCCCCAATATTGACCAGGCCGTAGTGAGTGTCCACTGCCATAACGACCTGGGCCTGGCTGTAACCAACTCCCTNGCAGCGATCCAGGCTGGAGCCCGGCAGGTAGAATGCACAATCAACGGTATCGGGGAGAGAGCCGGCAATGCAGCCCTGGAAGAGATAGTGATGGCCCTCTATGCCCGGCAGGACCTTTACGGCAAAAAAACTGGCATCCGCACAGAAGAGATCTACCGGACNAGTAAGCTGGTCAGCAAGTTAACCGGGATGAAGATCCAGCCGAACAAGGCCATCGTGGGACAGAACGCCTTTGCTCATGAGTCCGGNATTCATCAGGATGGGGTCTTGAAAGAACGAAGCACTTACGAAATCATGAATCCCGAGCTGATCGGCCGTTCTCTTAACACGATCGTTTTAGGGAAGCATTCCGGCCGCCACGCCTTCCGTGAATCGCTCAGCGCTCTCGGCTATGAACTGAACGAAGAAGAGATAAACCGGGTTTTTCAGCGCTTCAAGATCGTCGTCGACCGGAAAAAAGAGATTACCGACAAAGATCTCCGCGCTATCGTCGAAGAAGAGATTCTGCGCATCCCCGAAGTTTACCGGTTGGCTTACCTGCATGTCTCCAGCGGCACCACCGTGGTCCCGACAGCCACTATCGGCCTGCAGAAAGACGGCGAAGAGCTGGACGAAGCAGCCTGCGGCGACGGGCCGGTTGATGCCATCTACAAGGCAATCGATAAGATTACCGGGATACCGTGCACTCTTGTTTCCTACGCCATCGACGCTCTTACCGCAGGGAAGGATGCCCTGGGGGAGGTCACGGTAAAAGTCCGCTCCAATAGTACGGCCACGGTCTACACCGGCCGGGGGGTTAGCCCCGATATTCTAGAGGCCAGCGCTAAGGCCTATATTAACGCCATCAACCGGACCATCTATTCCGACAACGGTGGAAAGGCGCCCGATCGCCTAAAAGCCGATCTGTAATGAGACTTGAAAAGCACGGAAGGAGAAAGGCGATGGGGATGACAATTACCGAGAAAATTCTGGCGGCCCATGCCGGGCGGAACGAGGTTCAACCGGGGGAGCTGATTAATGCCCGTATCGATCTGGCCCTGGCCAATGATATTACCGCCCCGGTAGCGATAAGAGAATTTAACCGGATCGGGGTAGAGCAAGTTTTCGATCGCAACCGGATAGCGCTGGTCCCGGATCACTTTACGCCAAACAAGGATATCAAGTCGGCAGAGCAGGCCAGGACGATGCGCGAGTTTGCCCGTCGCTTCGGTATCACCCACTACTTTGAAGTAGGGCGCATGGGCATTGAGCATTGCCTGCTGCCCCAGGAAGGGCTGGTGCTCCCCGGGGACCTGGTCATCGGTGCCGATTCGCATACCTGCACCTACGGGGCACTGGGCGCTTTTGCCACCGGCGTAGGCAGCACCGACCTGGCAGCGGCCATGGCCACGGGCGAAGTCTGGCTCAGGGTTCCGGAGACGATTAAGGTTATCGTCAACGGAACAGATTGGAACAAGTGGGTCGGCGGCAAGGATCTCATCCTCTACCTGATCGGTAAAATCGGGGTGGACGGCGCCCTCTACAAGGCGATCGAGTTTACCGGCGAGACCATCTCCGCCCTCTCCATGGACGGACGCTTGACTATGGCCAACATGGCGATCGAGGCCGGGGCTAAAAACGGCATCTTTGCCCCGGATGAAAAAACAAGGGCTTACCTGGAAAGGCGGGCCCGGCGGCCTTATAATTTTACAGCAGCGATGAAGAGGCTTGTTATTGCGAAGTTTACGAATTTGATCTCGGTGATATTGAGCCGCAGGTGGCTTTTCCCCACCTGCCTGAAAACACCCGGCCGCTTAGCGAGGTAGGCACTGTTTCGATTGACCAGGCGGTCATCGGCTCCTGCACCAACGGCCGAATTGAGGACCTGCGGGCGGCGGCCCAGGTCTTGAGGGGGAGAAAGGTTAACTCTAACGTTCGCCTGATCATCATCCCCGGGACGCAGGAAATTTACCTGCAGGCGTTAACCGAGGGGCTTATTGAAGTGTTCATCGAAGCAGGCGCCGCGGTAAGCACGCCGACCTGCGGCCCCTGCCTGGGCGGGCATATGGGCATCCTGGCCAAAGGGGAAAAAGCTGTTTCGACGACCAACCGCAATTTTGTCGGGCGGATGGGCCATCCGGAAAGCGAGATCTACCTGAGCAACCCGGCGGTAGCGGCGGCTTCAGCGATATTGGGCCGCTTGGCCGGCCCCGAGGAGGTTAAGTAGATGATTATTCGCGGTAGGGCCTGGAAGTTCGGAGACGACGTCGATACCGACGCCATCATTCCAGCCCGCTATCTTAACACTTCTGATCCGGCGGAGCTAGCCGGGCACTGCCTGGAGGACGCCGATCCTGATTTTCCGAAAGAGGTTAAGCCGGGCGAGATCATCGTCGCCGGTAAGAACTTCGGATGCGGCAGCTCCCGGGAACATGCCCCCCTGGCCATTAAAGCAGCCGGGGTAGGGGCGGTGGTGGCCGCCTCCTTCGCCCGCATTTTTTACCGTAATGCCTTTAATATCGGCCTGCCCATCTTTGAATCACCCGAAGCGGCGGAGAGAATAAGGAAAGATGACCAGATCAAGATAGATCCGGACCACGGCCGGATCTATAATCTAACCCTTAACGAAGAGTACCAGGCCACGGCGATACCTTCTTTTATGCAAGAGCTCCTGGCGGCCGGCGGCCTGATCAACTACGTGCAGCAGAAGGTGAAAAATGGTGTATAAGATCGCGGTGCTTCCGGGGGACGGCATCGGGCCGGAGATCGTTTCTGAAGCGGTGAAGGTCCTTCAGGCCTGCGCTCAAAAATTTGGCTTAACCTTTAAATTCAGGGAAGCCCCGGTGGGCGGCACAGTTATTGAGGCCGCCGGTCACCCCCTGCCGGAGGAGACCGTCGCTCTTTGCCGAAAGAGCGACGCCGTGCTTTTAGGAGCTATCGGCGGGCCCCAGTGGGACCATCTGCCTGTAGAACGGCGGCCGGAAGCCGGCGCCCTGTTGCCTCTGCGCCAGAAGTTGGGGCTATTTGCCAACCTGCGGCCGGTTATCCTTTACGAAGCGCTGATCGATGCTTCGCCGCTAAAACGAGAAATAGTCGAGGGTACAGAGATCCTCGTTATCCGTGAGCTGACCGGCGGGCTTTATTTTGGGGAAAAGAAGCGGCAGAAGGTTCCCGGAGGTGAACAGGCCACCGATACCCTTGTCTATACCACCCCGGAGATCGAACGGATCGGCCGCTTGGCCTTTGAGTCCGCCAGCAAGCGGCGAAAAGTGCTTCACTCTGTGGATAAAGCCAACGTGCTGGAAAGTTCCCGGCTATGGCGGGAGGTAATGGACCGATTGCATGATCAGTATCCCGATGTCGAGCTGATCCATATGTATGTGGATAACGCCGCCATGCAGCTAGTCCGGCAGCCGCGGCAATTTGATGTCATCGTCACCGAGAACATGTTCGGCGACATTCTCACCGACCAGGCCTCGGTGCTGACCGGCTCTATCGGGATGCTGGCCTCGGCGAGCATCGGCGGAAAAGTAGCCCTTTATGAGCCGGCCCACGGCTCTGCTCCGGATATCGCCGCGCAAAATAAGGCCAACCCCCTGGCGACCATCCTCTCGGCGGCCTTAATGCTGCGCTATTCTTTCAATCACGAAAAGGCAGCGGCGGCGATCGAGAAGGCGGTGGCACAGGTGCTGGATGATGGTTACCGCACCCCGGACATTATGCAGCCGGGTTGCCGGATGGCCGGCACTGTAGAGATCGGTGACCGGGTTGTCGAAGAGCTGCTGGCTTTGTAGGAGCTGACACTTTGATGGGGTGAAAATATGGCCGGTTGGAAAGAGATAAAAATTTACGATACCACCTTGCGGGACGGAACCCAGGGGGAAGGGCTAAGCCTCTCGGTAGATGACAAAATTAAGATTGCCCGGCGGCTGGATGAGATGGGTTTTCACTATATCGAGGGAGGCTGGCCTGGCTCTAATCCTAAAGATATGGAGTTTTTCTGCCGGATGAAGGATTATCCGCTGGAGAACTCTCGCCTGGCTGCTTTCGGCTGCACCCGCCATCCCGAATCCGGGGTGCAGCAAGATGCCCATCTTCAGGCCATCCTGGAAAGCGAGGTTAAAACCGCGGCCATCTTTGGCAAGTCGTGGGATTTCCAAGTTACCCAGGCCCTGAATACTACCCTGGAAGAAAACCTGGCCATGATCAGCGAAACGCTCTCCTATTTAAAAGAGAAGGGATTGGAAGTAATTTACGATGCGGAGCACTTTTATGATGGCTACAAACATAATCCCGAATATGCCCTAAAAACCCTGGAGACGGCGGCAGCAGCCGGCGCCGATCTCCTCTGCCTTTGCGATACCAATGGCGGCAGCCTTCCCGATGAAGTTTATCAGGTTACCGGCGAGGTCTGCCGGCGTTTTCCCCGGATGGCCGTGGGAATCCATGCCCACAACGACGCAGAGCTGGCCGTGGCCAATTCGTTGATGGCGGTAAAAGCAGGCGCGGTCCAGGTCCAGGGAACGATCAACGGCTACGGTGAGCGCTGCGGTAACGCCAACCTCTGCTCGGTAATTCCCAATCTCATGTTGAAAATGGGCTACAGATGTCTCACCGATGAAAAGCTNGCCCAGCTAACCGAACTTTCCCGGTACGTTAGCGAGCTGGCCAANCTTATCCCGAACAGCCATCAGCCTTTCGTCGGCAACAGCGCCTTCGCCCACAAAGGGGGCGTCCATGTCAGCGCTTTGTTNAAAAATCCGGAAACTTACGAGCCGATCGATCCGGCTGCCGTGGGCAACACCCGGCGGGTCCTGGTTTCCGANCTCTCGGGCCTAAGTAATATTCTCTGCAAGATCGAAGAGCTGGGCCTCGATGTGGATGTTAGCCGCACCAACGAACAAACCCGGAAAGTCCTCTCAGAGATCAAGGAGCTGGAAAACCAGGGCTACCAGTTTGAAGGGGCGGAAGCTTCTTTCGAACTTCTCATACGCAAAGCCTTTAACACTTACCGGGAACCTTTCACCCTGGAAACGCTNCGGGTGATCATGGAGATGAAGGAAGACGGCAAGGTTTACTCAGAGGCGGTGATAAAGATGCGGGTGGGCGACCGGGTTGTCCACACCGCGGCCGAGGGAAACGGGCCGGTTAACGCCCTGGATAACGCCNTGCGCAAAGCTCTGGAGAACTTCTATCCCGAGATTCGCTCCATGACTCTTTCCGACTACCGGGTCCGGGTCTTAGACGGCGACCGGGGAACAGGGGCACTGGTGCGGGTGCTGATCGAAACCTCGGACCACCATGATACCTGGGGCACGGTAGGGGTCTCAACGAATATTATCGAAGCCAGCTGGAATGCGCTTGTAGACAGCATGATCTACGGCCTTTTAAAGCAGAAACCGCGAAATTAATGGATGGATTATTAACAGCCGCCCGGCCG
>JGI24711J26586_10002635_pt1 | contig 12608 bp, 13 predicted proteins | sample BioPla3DNA1_FD_26586 | JGI IMG/M metagenome (IMG submission 26586)
ATAATATCTAGAATCATTAAATGAATTTCTTCATTTTCTAGTATATCTAGGGCTTCCTGTCCATTACTTGCTTTAATCACCTGATAGCCTTCATTTACAAGATATATCAGGTATGACTAAATTTTTAGGCTTGTAGTCTTTGCTTAAGCCATAGTTTTCATTAACTAATAGTAGACTTACATCTTCTTCTATATCTTCATTTATATCTTCATTTATATATTCATTTATATATTCATTAGTAGTGCCTCCATTTACTATTCTGCTTGCCTCTTTATTTAGCAGGCCCTCTCCTAAAATATTTCTCTTGTTTAGGTAAAATAAAAGAAGGCCCCCTATTAAAATAAGTATAAGTGTATTTCTTACTATCCTTTTCATTCATCCCTCTCCTCTTCTAAATCTCTTTATATGAATTTTAGAAGCTAGAGCTTACAAGTCTTATAAAAATTTCTTACGAAATCTTAAGTTTTAAAAAAGAACCCCCAATTACATAACTATAAAGTTATTTTTTAATTGAGGGATCTATCCTAAAATTATATTTTATTTTTTTCCTTATTATCTAAAGTTAAATTAGGTTCTACATGAATAATTAAATCTATATTCTTATCCAATTTTTCTATTAAAGCATCTTCAATTTTATGAACTAGATCATGGGCTCTCTCAACACTTAAATTTGAATCTACTTTTATGTGCATATCTAAAAAAACATAGTCCTTATATCCCCTGGATCTAATATTGTGTATATCTTCAACGGAATCAAAGGTTTTTATAATATCTATAATAACTTCCTTTTCTAACATTACCCTGTCCGTTAATGAAGAAATATTATCCTTAAATATTTCGTAAGCTGCATGAATAATGAATAAAGCAATTATTAATGATACAAATGTATCTATGATGTTTGGAAGTCCTAGTTTTACAGAAATTAAAGTTATAATTACCCCAACAGAAATAAAAATATCACTTTTAGTATGAAGGGAATCAGCTATAAGTAACTGGCTATTAAGTTTATGTCCTTGCTTATTTTCATATATTGCAACAAATATATTAATAAATAGTGTTATTAATATTACAATTAAGCTCTCTAAACTTACTTCTAAAACTGAAGGCTTAAAAAAATTACTAATAGAAGATTTAATAACATTAAAGGATATAAATAATAACATAGCTCCTATAGACATACTTGCAATGGTCTCAAACTTTTTATGACCATAAGGGTGGTCATTGTCTATAGGCTTTGAAGCTAAAGTAATCCCTATTATACCAACAATATTTGAAGCACTATCTGAAATAGAATGAAATCCATCTGCCATAACGCTAGAACTTTTTATAATTATTCCAACTATTATCTTAGCAACTGCAACAAAAATATTTGCCCCAAAAAGAATTAATAATATATTTTTAACTTTTTTATAATTTGCTTCTATTTTTACTGCTCCTTTAAAGTGGTTCGTAATTTTATTCTATTCCTGCAAGGCATAATTGCTACCTTACTGTAAAGTTCACATAAAGAAAATTTACTTGGTTATAATAACAATGTGTATTTAAAATTACTTTATTTGCTTTTGACATATTAATAAAGTACATGTATAATAAACTTTATAAACGAACCATAAATTTATATTTATAAAAATTATTCGTATGTAGAGGTGTAATAATGGATAATGTATTTGATTATGAAGATATACAACTAATACCAAACAAGTGTATAGTAAGCAGTCGTTCTGAATGTGATACATCTATTAATTTTGGAGGAAGAACTTTTAAATTACCTGTAGTTCCTGCAAATATGCAAACTATTATAGATGAAAATATTGCAACTTTTCTAGCAGAAAACGGATATTTTTATATAATGCACCGTTTTAAACCAGAAAAAAGAATAGACTTTATTAAAGAAATGCAAGGAAAAGGATTATACGCTTCTATAAGTGTTGGAGTTAAGCCAGAAGAATATGACTTTATTGAAGAATTAGCAGCAGAAAACCTTGTACCTGAATACATAACTATCGATATTGCTCACGGACATTCAAATGCAGTTATTAATATGATTCAACATATTAAAAAGCATTTGCCAGAAAGCTTTGTTATTGCAGGAAATGTAGGAACACCAGAAGCAGTAAGGGAACTAGAAAATGCTGGTGCAGATGCAACAAAGGTTGGTATTGGACCTGGAAAGGTATGTATAACTAAAATTAAAACTGGTTTTGGAACAGGTGGCTGGCAACTAGCTGCACTTCGTTGGTGTGCAAAGGCTGCAACTAAGCCAATTATTGCAGATGGAGGAATTCGTACTCATGGAGATATAGCTAAATCTGTTAGATTTGGTGCTTCTATGGTTATGATAGGATCACTTTTTGCAGGTCATGAAGAATCTCCTGGTGAAACAATTGAAAAGGACGGAAAACTTTATAAGGAATACTTTGGTTCTGCTTCAGAATTCCAAAAGGGAGAAAAAAAGAATGTTGAAGGAAAGAAAATGTTTGTAGAATATAAAGGACCTTTAAAGGATACTTTAATAGAAATGCAACAAGACCTTCAATCATCAATTTCTTATGCTGGCGGAAAGAAACTAGATGCAATAAGAACTGTTGATTACGTAGTGGTAAAAAATTCAATTTTTAATGGTGACAGGGTTTATTAAAGAGCATGTAAAAAAGAAGAGTGCAAACACTCTTCTTTTTTTGCCATTGAGAATTTTTTAAGTCCACAGTTCACAGTGCAAAATGCACAATTTCGGATGAAACTACTGCGTAGTTTCTCAAATAGAATCTCCTTTTGTGTACTAAGCTGTTCCCCCAACTATAATATTAGGTGAAAAATAGATTTTTGTATTAGTTATTGATTCTTCATTTATAATATCTATTATTAATTTACAGGCTTGCTGGCCCATACTATAAATGGGTTGTTGAATTGTTGTCAGTTCTGGTTCAATCATTCTAGATAATTTTATTCCGTCAAAGCCCATTATTAGAATATCTTCTGGAATTTTATATTTTCTTCTTTTAAGGGTTTTCATGCCACCTATAGCCATTATATCGTTACAATAAAAAATAGCATCAACAGATTCACATTCATTAATTATCCTATTCGTTGCTTCCATACCACCCTCTAAGGAAAATGTAGCTTCAAAAATTAAGGATTCCTTATAAAGGCCATATTCAGTCATACTCTCCTTGTAGCCCTCTAGTCTTTCTTTATTTACATCTATTTTCTTTGGTCCAGAAACAAATACTATATTTTTCTTACCCTTATTATATAAATATTCTATACCATCCTTTACACCTTGTTTATTATCAAAATAAACCCCTGGACAATCTTCAAAACCATTAATATATCTATCTACAAAAACAAATGGTATATTATTTAATTTTAATAAATTAGCACTAGCCTTACTTTCTTGTCCTGGAATAAAAATTATTCCATCAATTAATTTACTTATTAAAAGCTCTACATACTTTTTTTCTTTTTCTACATTATTATCAGAATTACATAGGATCACATTATACCCTAATTTATTTGCAAAATCTTCTACAGCCTTTGATAACTCTGAGAAAAATGGATTTGATATATCTGGAACAATTATTCCTATACTTCCAGATTTTTGTATTTAAACCTCTAGAAACATTATTAGGAATATATCCCATTTCCTCTATAGCATTATAAATTTTCTTTTTAGTTTCTTCACTTATATTACTATCCTTTTTATTAATAACCATAGATACTGTAGCTTTTGATACTCCTACTTTTTCTGCAATATCCTTCATTGTTATCCTACTCATATATTTAAAAACCTCAATTCCCCATAGAATATGTAACTACACAATTCTAATATTTCTAATTTATTTATTTTTCTTATCTTGATTTTCTATCATTTATTCGATAGTTATTTTAGTTAATATTATGTAACTGTTATATATAAAAGTATAATCCTTATTTTATAAAACTCGGATTATACTTTTATTCATTATCTTATTAAGCTTGTATCTTATTATTCAGTCTTTACATATAATTTTAAATCAGATGCAATTTCTTTGTCTACGCTTTCTCCATTTAATACCTTTTTAGCATTTTCTACAGCCAAACTTCCCATTAGATCTGGTTGTTGTGCTATTGTTGCTGCCATTTCTCCCGAGTCTACAGCTTTTATAGCATCATCCCCTCCATCAAATCCAACAACTATAGCTTTTTTTCCTGCAGTACTTAATGCTTTAACAGCACCTAATGCCATCTCATCATTATGTGCAAAAATAGCCTGAATATCTGGATTTGATTGTAACATATTTTCAGTTAAAGTTAAGCCCTTTTGTCTATCAAAATCAGCTGGTTGAGATGATACAATATTTAAGTTTTCGTCTGCATCAACAATATTATGGAAGCCTTCTCCCCTATCACGTGTTGCAGAAGCACCCGGTATTCCTTGAAGTTCTGCGATATTGCCTTTGCCTCCTAGTTGTTCTTTTATAAAGTTAGCTGCCATTTCTCCGCCCTTTACATTATCTGATGCTATATGACAGATTACATAACCACCATTAGCTTGTCTGTCTACAGTTATTACCGGAATATCTTCATTGTTGGCTTGGACAACTGAACTTTCAGCAGCATCACTGTCAACAGGATTAATTATTATGGCACTAACTCCTTTTTGTAGCAAATCTTGAACATTTGAAAGCTCTTTTGATGAATCATTTTGTGAATCAACAACTAATAATTCATAACCTAATTCCTCAGCCTTAGCTTCAGCCCCTTCCTTTAGTGTTACAAAGAAAGGATTGTTTAGGGTTGAAATAATTGACCCTACAGATAGGTCTATTCCTCCTGTAAGTATTACAAAGGTCATTCCTAATGATATAACTGCGTTTACAGAAACTTGAGTAAATAAATTTCTTAAATTGGATACTTGCAAAAATGTTGGTGAAATTACAGTAATAACCGTGCATAATACAAGTAATGCTACAATAGATTTATATTTTAATAAATTCTTCTTTATATTACTTGCTTTTAACCCTCCATTATGAATAATTACACCCTTTTCCCCCTCTATATTACTCATTTTTAACACTCCCTTATAAAAAAGTCGAACCTTTTTCATTATTAAATTGCTAACTTCATTATATTTTCTTGAGTTGCTTCTTTACGGTTTAATTCTCCAGTTACTTTTCCTTCATGCATTACTATTACCCTATCTGATATTCCAATTATCTCTTGCATNTCNGATGAAATCATAATAATTGCTGTTCCCTTTGCTTTTAACATATTTAATACATCATATATTTCTTTTTTTGCACCTACATCTATACCTTTTGTAGGTTCATCTATTATTAAAATTTTAGGAGATTGCATAAGCCATTTAGCTATAATGACCTTTTGCTGATTTCCACCACTTAAATTTTTTATTAGNTGATTCTGGCTAGGAGTTTTAATTGATAAGTCTTTTATATACTTATCAACTGTATTTTTTTCATCTGTCTTGCTTATATAAAAATGTTTCTTTTCGAACTTATCCAAAGAAACTAAGGTCATATTTTCTCTTACTGATAAAGAAAGAATAAGTCCTTCTTTTTTTCTGTCTTCCGAGAGATAGGCGATTCCCTTCCTTATTGCATCTTTAGGAGAATTTATATTTAATTCTTTTCCATTCATCTCAATTGAACCACTAGTTTTTTTGTATTCTCCAAAAATAACCTTTGCAACTTCTGTTCTCCCTGCCCCCATAAGTCCTGCCATTCCAAGGATTTCTCCAGTTCTTACTTCTAAATTAATTGATTGCAGAACACCTTCTAAAGAAATATCCTTCAATTTTAATATAGGTTCCACATGAGCAGGTTCTTTATATGGATATTGTTCTTCCATTTTTCTACCTACCATCATAGTTATTAAATCATCTTTAGTAACATCTTTTACTTGAACTTCACCTACATATTTTCCATCTCTTAAAACATTTATCCTATCACAAATAGTAAAGATTTCCTCTAGCCTGTGGGATATATATATTATTGCTATATTCTTACTGGTAAGCCTTTCAACAACTTTAAAAAGCTTTTCTGTCTCTGACTCCGTTAAGGCTGTTGTTGGTTCGTCCATAATTATTATCTTAGAGTTTTTTGAAATTGCTTTTGCTATTTCTAGCATCTGCATTTCTCCAATACTTATATTTTTAACATACTCATTGGGCTTAACATTACAGCCTATCTCTTGGAGATAATCTTTACACATATTATTCATTGTTTTTTTGTCTAACTTTTTAGTTAGCTTATTTATTTTTTCATTTCCTAAAAATAAATTCTCTGCAACTATTAAATTAGGTAAAACACTTAATTCTTGATGTATCATTGATATACCTAATTTTTCAGCTTCTTTTATATTTTTTATATTGACTTCTGAACCTTCTATTTAGCAAGAGGGACACTTTGTCTTGCTCAAAGCCCTCCTACAGGCTCACCAAAAAATCATTAGTAATGTACAATTTAGATTGTAGAATTCAGGAAAAAACTAGGAGGTAGTTTCTATAAAGCGGAATGAATCCTTTCTTAATAAACAAAAGCCAATGCTCATTGCATTGGCTTATAAATTAAAAACACCGTAATTCTTGTGCCTATTTCCTTTCTGCTTAAAACACTAAAGTATCCTCTATGGTTATCTATAATCCATTTTGCAATGGAAAGGCCTAATCCTGTACCGCCGTCTTTTCTAACTCTTGCAGTATCAGCTCTAAAGAATCTTTCAAAAATATGTGGGATGTCTTTTTCGTCCATTCCAATTCCATGGTCTTGGATAGAAAAGTAAGGTTCATTTTTAGCACTCTTCCCTACTCTTAATATTATTTCTTCACCTTTATCTGTGTACTTTGCTGCATTTTCTATTAGTATTCTGGCTGCTTGCTTAAGGAGGGCTATATCACCATGGGCAGTTATATTTTCTGAATCTATAAAGCTATAAATATGATCCTTATCTATCATTATGGATTCTTCTAGCACTTCCTTCATCATATCATTAAGGGAAAAGTCTGCTAGCTTAAGCTCTGTTTTGCCATTAATTCCTCTGGCTAAAAATAATAGCTGCTCAACTAGGTTNTTCATATTTTCAGCTTCTNTTTTTATTGCNGAAATNGATTCTTCCAATACTTCCTCATCATCTTTTCCCCAGCGGTCTAACATATTGGCATAGCCTTGGATTACAGAAATAGGGGTTCTAAGTTCATGGGAGGCATCGGAAACGAATCTTGATTGCTGCCTGTAGGATTCTCTCATTCTATCTAATAGGTTGTTTATTGCCTCTTCTAAGCCCTGAAGCTCACTATCTCCAATATGAATTCTCTCATTATAGGAATCTGGACTTATTTTTGATATGGCATCTTCAAGGTTTTGGAATTTTTCTTCATTTATAGCTAATTCACTAAGCCTGCTTGCAGCTTCTGCCATTTCATTAAGGGGCTTTAGAATTCTTCTATTTTTTGCAGTACCAAAGATAATCTGTTTAAAGAGCATTAATACTTCTATAGCAGCAATTACTCCAAGGCCTCTAATAAGAAGATTTAAAAAGGTGTCAGCTTCCTTTAGCAGAACTTTTCCATTATCCCAAGTTACTTTATAGGTTGCACTTTCTATAGGATAAAAGTTAAAAGATCTTTGGGCATTTTGAACAAATTCCCCATAATAATTAATTTCACTTTCAAGGCACCAAACCCCAATAAAGGCAGCTATTATGGCTATATCTAAAATTATAAATTTATAAAATAAGCCTCTTACAAAAGTGGAATTTAGCTTAATTGCAATGGATGTAACATTTTTTGTTTTATTCTTCTTACTCATCTTTAATTACGTACCCCACACCACGAACTGTAGTTATTATTTTCACCTTAAAAACATCATCTATTTTTGATCTTAAATATCTTACATAAACATCTATAACATTAGTTTCGCCAATATAATCGTAGCCACATACCTTTTCCATAAGAATATCTCTTGTTAAAACAATATTTTTATTTTCTAATAATACCTGTAATAAATTAAACTCCCTGTTTGTAAGTTCTATTTCTCTATTATCGTAAATTACCTTATGCCTTAATTTATCTAAGGATAATAGGCCACATTTTAAGATATCCTCATGTTTTTTCACTGTAACTATTCTCTTTTTAAGGGCTGTTCTTATTCTTGCCAGTAATTCTTCTATGGCAAAGGGCTTAGTTATATAGTCATCTGCCCCTGCATCAAGACCTGAAACCTTATCCATAACTGCATCCCTTGCTGTAAGCATTATAATTGGAATGTCGGAACTTCTTCTAATTCTTCTTAATACTTCAAGGCCATTTATTTCTGGAAGCATTATATCAAGAAGAATTAAATCCACATGGCCTTTTTCTGCAATTTCAAGACCTGTTCTGCCATTACTTGCTTTTACTACTTCATAGCCTTCATGCTTTAACTCAAGCTCAATAAATCTTGCCAGCTTTTCTTCATCTTCCACAATTAAAATCTTAGTCATGCTTAATCACCCTTATAATTTTTTCTTTTATATTTCTTGCATACTCTGAAGCCTTGCTTAATACCTTATTAACTTCAATCATATTTATATTAACATTATTTGAATGGATATAAAATTCTATATCCATAAATAAGCTAATAAGAGCTGTTGGTATAACAATCCAAAACATAAAAATTATAAGGATAGCAGCTACTGTAAGGGGAATCCTTAAAACTATCTGATTATCCTTCTTTATTTGCAGAAAAATATTATTGCAGGTATCTATGAACTTACATATAGCATCAAAAACTCCTTGAAAGCCATTTGAATTTTTATAATTATATTCATTACCTTGAGTAATTGTTTGAATTTCGCTGCTATTCCTTGTTTCATTAGTATAAAAAATATTAACAGAAGGCTTTTCAACCTTCCCTGCTTCCTCTAAATATAAGATAGCATCTAGTATATCCCAGTTGTTATTTTCTAAGGCAGCCTTTGCTTCTTCATAGCTTATATTTGTTTTTTCTCTTAATTTATCTATTAACTTAAGTTTATCCATATTTTTACTCCCTAGTAGGTGAACCAATAGTAAATTACATATATCCAGCTTAATAAGCCATGGAAAATAGCCCAAGGAATTGACTTCCATGCAGTATAGGAAATAATCATTGCTAAACATGTACCAAAGGAAATACCACTTTTAACTGTTGATTTTATAGCCTTATTATTGTTCTTAGATCCCATTATTGTTCACCCCTATTATTCTTGATTCATTCCACATTGCTCATTGTAAAAAAGTTTTGAATATAACTGGCGAAGATAAATAGAATATGCGAAATAAGGATATAGCAAGCATTTAGAAGTAGTCTAAGGAAGCTCCTACTCATATGCATTCGTATGAGTAACTTCGAATAATTAAATCAAGATTTAGATTCTCAGTTAAAGGAATGACTACTAGGCCTTAGAGTTGTTGGTTTGTTTGAGCGTAGCGAGTTTTACCAAAACTCTTGGCTTAGTAGTTATTCCGAGCCTAGTACTTCTTTGCGTAGCTATTACCTTAAGGAGCATTTCTATTTATCTAAGCCTTTATATTTGCACATTAATTCTCATAGCTTTCTTTAAAATCTTTTTTTACATTGTCTGCTGTTTCTGATACTTTTTTAAATACCTTGTTTACTTCATCATACTTCGTATTTTTTCCACTAAGTGAATATTTATATCCACAGAATAATCCAATTATTAACAGTATCACTGTTGGTACAGATAGGAAAATTAATAAAAGGGCTGATATTATTAGGGATATTCTTATTGGATTTTCATTATCCTTTCTGATTTCGAAGAAGTTTTCATTTCCCTTTTTAATAAATTTACCTACCCATCTAAATATTTTGCCAAGAATTGTTCCAACTCCACCGTAGCTTTCTTTATTAGTTTTAGTATCTTCTTGATATTGTTCTTCTGGTTTAACTTCAATTATTGTAGTTGTTTCCTTATTTTCTATTTTACCATTTCTCTCTAAGAATATTATAGCATCTACAAGATTCCAGTTAAACTTTTCTAATAGCTCTGTTGCCTCCTCATGAGTTATTTTAGCCTTTTCAATTAAAATCTCAATCATTTCATTTCTTTCCATTTGATTACCTCCATGTATTTTTTAATTATTTATCATGGTTTTATAATACGGTTGGAAGATTAATCTAAAATATAAGAAAGATTAAAATTAGATTAAAAATTAGTATATGGATTAAGGAATAAAATATTTTTTAAATAATATAAATACTTTGTATCAATATAAATGGAGATGTTATGGGAAAAGTTATAAGTTTTATTAATTTAAAAGGTGGCGTAGGTAAGACCACTACAACAGTAGCCCTTGCAGAATTTCTTACCTTTGAGTTTGGAAAAAAAGTATTAGTAATAGATTTAGATCCCCAAACTAATGCTACTATCTTACTAATTGATCAAGATACTTGGAAAAATGCAAATGAAAATAATAAAACTATTTATCAGATGTTCTTTGATGAATTAAATAAAACTAAGGCATTTAATATCAATGATGCTATTATAAAAAACACTACTAATCTTAGGGGTGGAAATAAGAATCTTCATTTGCTTCCTTCCAGTATTGATTTAATCGATATAAGTGACAGGTTATCAGAACTTGATGAAAATCACGAAATTAATGATAAATCAATACCGATACTATCTAAGCACTTAACTCAAGAATTAATAGATGAATATGATTATGTTTTAATTGACTGCCCTCCAAACTTAGGCCTTATTACCTTGAATGGAATCTACGTTAGTGATTATTATGTAATTCCGGTAATACCTGATATATTATCAACTTATGGTATTCCTCAAATGATTACAAAAATGGATGCAACCACAAGAAAAATTAAAATGCTAAATCCATCATGCAACTTATCAGAGCTAGGAATTATTATTAGTAAAATGATTAAAAATAGCGGTATGCATAAACGTACTCTTAGCGACTTAAAAGATAGGCAAAATTTATCTAGAAATGATAGCAGCTATGTTCCAAAACTTTTTAACTCTATAATATATCAAAGAGACAGCTCTTCTAATATTGCTGATTTTGACCAGGTAATTAATACAATGAAAATGAAATATTCTAGTAACTATAACGATTATAGAAATTTAACTGCAGAATTTATAGAGAGAACTCAAGCATAAAAGGGTGGTATATATGAAAATTACGAAAAAATCTCAGATTATTCAGCTTTATAAGGAAGGCTATGATATTGATAGCATTGAAAAGAAGGGATTTAATAGAAAATATATTAGACAAGTATTAAAAACAATTAATATTCCTAGCAAGAAAACTAGTTCAAATAATAAAAATAACAAAAATAATATAGATGAATTAAAAGAAATAATATCATTGCTGGAAAGATTACCAAACCTATCTAGTAAAATAGACATTAATATAAATATTAAAATTGAAACTGAAAAAGATAATAATAATCTTAAAAATCAAGAATTAATAAATCCTGTCATTTTAATTAGAGAAATTGGCTCTGAAAATTTAAGAAAAGAATTATCAAATTATAATTTAGAAAGTTTGATAAAAATAGCAAAAACATATACACCTGATTACAATAAAAAAATTTATAAGAAAAAAGATAAAAATGAAATTATAGATTTCATAGTTGAAAGAGCTTCAAAGCTTGCTAAGGTTGGACAAGCCTTTAGGGTAACTAATGTTATTTCTCAAGAATAATGAAAAAGCCTTCATAACATAAANCAGAAAATAAGTCTGGTAAAGTTATGAAGGCATTCTGTTTTTTATAAACCTATAGTTTTCTTTCCTTATAATACTTATCAACCCTAAGCTCAATAGCATCCTTCATATGTTCAGCAAAGGCCTTATTCTTAATAATATCTTTCATATCATCATGTAAAGCAATTAAAGCTCCCTCTTTAACTTTAAAGAAATCGCCATGGCTTTTTAGTAAGAATTTAATTGGGTTCTCTTTTGCTAATTTAATATATTTTTTCTTATCCCAGCTTTCAAAATCAGACGTTGCTTTATGTCTTAGCATATCAACTTTGTTTGATCCTTTATGGTAGAATTCATAAAAACTTTTATAAACATCTTCTTCATCAATTTCCATCTTTATATTACCTTTATTATAAAAGGCAAGTAAGATAGGCATCTTATAGCTTTTGCTCATACTGGTTGTTTCTATCATATTAATAAATTCTCTACCCCTACTATTATAAAGGGCTTCTTCATTTTCATTTAGGTCATTGTTTTCCTTTAAGAATTCTAAGTAATTATTAAATGGATTTAAATCTGATTTACTTTTTACTGTTGAGTAAATTTCATCATCTAAATTTCTAAAGAATTCAACCCTTCTTGGAGAATAGCCCAATTCTTCTTTAACTCTTAGGTATTCTTCCCTTAAGGCTTCTTTTATTCTCTCTTTAGTATTCATTTTCTTAGAAGCTAACTTTTTAAATAAATCTATTAATCTAAAGTCAAAATCTACTAGGCAATCTTCTGGATACTCCTCTTTCTTAAACTTTCCTTTTTTAACTTCTGTAGAGGAATATGGTTTTCCACTTAGTAAAAAAGGTAATATATCTGCTTTTTTGTAGTTTCCTATAAAGTCCAAAACATTTAG
>JGI24711J26586_10002638_pt1 | contig 12601 bp, 9 predicted proteins | sample BioPla3DNA1_FD_26586 | JGI IMG/M metagenome (IMG submission 26586)
TCAAATAATGGTGAATTCCCTATGCCGGGATTTTCCCTCAACAATTTGTTCCTAGTTTCCTCTTTGTAATTAAAAACATATTCTTCAAATATGTCTTTTCTGTTTTTATAGGCCTCGCCCCTTATAAGCTGTGTTTTATCGGCGGTTAAAAGTAAAGACCATAAATACTGGAGCCATATAAAGTCTTTAACAGTCCATTTATTTCTACTCTTTCTATAATTACGCATAGGTGATTTTAGAAAATTTTCATCTCTGATTTTAATAAAAAATTCGGAAATATCCTTGTTATATATAATATTTAATTCCTCAATATTTTCTTCTATGCTTGTAGCAATTTTTAGTAACTTATTTTTATTATAATCAAACAAAATTACATCCGGTTCCATATCCCCATGATGCCTTTTTACACACATAAAACCTATTAACTTCCATTCTTCCGGCAACATATAATAAGCAAAATATGCGGATATTTCACCGTGATCTTTCAAATTGCCATTATATTTTTCTTCTAAATATTGCTGAAAATATTTGCTTGCTTTCCCAAAATCATGACACGAACAAATAGTTTCTATTATAGGCTCTATATCTCCTGTCACGCCATGCAGCCTAGTCGTTTCTAAAGCAATTTTTGATACTGATTGAAGATGGTCAACGAGTAATTGACCATCTTCAATATTTTGTCCATCTTTTACATGAGACCTAAGTTTATAAGAAAAAGACATTATAATCACCAACCCTAAAAATTTCACCGTCTTTAATTGGTATAGGCATATTTATAGAGATAATTATATCGCTGTATTTTGTGTACTCTCTGGTACTACTATTTTCTACAGGAATACGATCCATGAATATTGTTGTATTTTCTATTGCTTCAAGATCGACATTATCTTTGTCTATTATAGTATCTACTATGCTGTCCTTAGAGAGCGTTGTCTCTAGCATATCCTCATATTCTAATTTTGCTATATGTTCGCTGCATCCCAAATAGGATGTAAACACATAGCTACGACTTTCAAGAGTATTTTTCAATTGTATCAGTTTTTCTTCTGTAGAATTTACAAATATGCGATACCTAACATCTCTTAAAAATTGAACCCGAGATTGAAAATTTGCCGCTTTATTGTTATTAGCCTGAGCAGTTAAATTAAATGATTGTGTATCTTTATAAATTGAATTTAACACTTGTATGCCTATTTTAATATCTTTCGTATAGTCATATAATTGTTCATATTCAATACCTAATACGGCACCTATTAACCCCCTAGCAGCTACAGGATGAATAGTTAAAAATGTTAACGCAGAAGTAGTAGTATATGGACACCTAAATCTTGCATAATCACTTTTCGCCGTAAATATCAGAGTTTTCATATCACCACCTCTATTAAATAGTATAGTATTTAAATGCATCATACTCCCTTAGTATTTTGATCTTTGAATGTTTATAAATATTAATTTCTTTAATAACTTCTTTTTTATTTTCGTAATAATCATTTAACGATTTAAGATCAAAGGTAAATTCTTCGATATTTCTCAATTCCAGATCCTGTTTGTTTTGTTCAACCCCAATATAATCTAATTCCCCGTCCATATAGTTTGTATTATAGACTACTTCAACTAATAGCCTAGGCATTTGATTTTTAGAAGTGCTTCTGTAGTTTTTCATTCCGCTTAACAGTGTGTCTTTAAAGGTTTCAATGTCTTCCTCTGAAACATCAATTTCCTGTTTTTCCGCAACCATATCATTATAAACCATATAGGTTCTAAATAAAGCATATGGGGTAAAATACTTGGACCAAATTGTCCCCTGTTCCGCCTCTGCTTTTGAGGTAAATACAGATGTCCCTTGAGCAAATTTAACATCCGCTTCATGTAAACTTCTGCTCCACATAACCTGCAGAGGACCTAAAATATTAAATTTAGGTTGTGTAACAACAGCACCGAACAGTTTTACATCTATGTATTCCTTTTTTAATGTTTCTTCTAACGCATCTTCTTTAATATTTTCATCTTTCATTACTTTCTTGGCCACGCCTTTGCAGTCAATAAAAAACCCTTTTTCGTTTTTTACCGGTTTAACAAATACCTTTAATCCTCTGTTATCCATTTCGTCTCTAACGTATCTCTTAACCCTAACATCTGACATTTCAAGTCTTCCTGTTCTTTCATCTTGCCTAGGCCTGTTATCATTAATCATGTCCCCATTCGCATTCGCCATGGTACTGTCAGAAAATAAGATATATTCTCTTGTGTCTGCCATTTTTTATTCCCCCTCTTCTTTAATAGTATCTTCCTGTTTATCATCTTCCTTTTTAAAATATGAGTCGATGCCCCAGAAAAATAAGTATTTTGCCTCATCAAAAGATAATTTTCCTTCCTTTCTAGCCATTAGCTCTTTTGCTTCGCATAGCATGTTTTTAAAGTAAATTGTATTTGATTTATATTTGATTGCTTTATCCGACAAAAGATTTGAGAAATAAATGAAATCATTAAAATCAAACTTTCTGGCAAAAAAGAACGTTTTTTCTAAAGAGGTTTTCGCATCAGGCGTTTTTTCATCACTAGAGATATCACCATCTTCTCCCTTTTTTCCCCTTCTCATATAGTAAATCATAGTATCATATGCCTTACCCAATATAAACCAAGCTTTTTTTTCATTAGAATCAAAATAATCAGTATTTTGCTCAAAAAGTTCATTATAATCTTTGTAATCCGCCAATACATTCCACCCCTTTTCTAAACATCCACATTCGCATAAAAAGTTATAAATATAATTAATAGTCTTCATTGGATAAAATTTTTTTGTTTCGTCTTTTAGGTAATAATATTTATAAACATCCATAACTCTTTTGAAGAACAAATTCCTGTTAATTTTTTTTCCCGTAAAGATGGCCTCCAGCATTCTCATTTGTTCCTTATTTGTTGTTTCAACATCATCTAACGAAACTTTCACCACGGCTATGTATTTTAGAATAAAAAACAGCCTTAATTCATATTTATTCCCAAGCAAATCACCCAAAAAACTAAATCTGGAAGGTAAAATACTTTGAATTGTATGAACAATATTGAAGCTTTTGCCGTCATTCTCATAAAAAATTATATCTGTAACAGAATTGGTTCTACCAATTTGATCCAATACACCTTCTTCATTTAATCTTAACTTGTTTATTAAATTAGTTTGTTCATTATCTTCATTAATTTCTGTGGTTTCATAAACAGAAGCAACATTTTCATCATAATGATGCGGTAAAAACATAACCTGTTTACCGAGCCAGTAGGTATTCAGATACTGATCAAAGTACTCTTTCCCAATTATGATTTGATTTAGGCATTTATCACATATGGAAAACCCCGTCTTTTCCGGATGATCAATGTTACCGTAGACTTCTTTGTCGTTTGTGTAAAACACATATGTGGTTGTATTATACGTTTTTCCTTCATTTTTACAAAGATGACAGCAATTAGTACCCTTTAATTTCTTATACATAGTGGAATACATCGTGTCCAAAAATTTTTGTTCGAAGAGTTCTATTGGCTTCTTGTTATCTATTGTAATTAAAAGAAATGTATTTTTATCATGACCCTGCAAATAATTCTCCACATGACTTTTAATTTCCTCATAGTGACTACCTGCCTCACAAAAATCACAGGCTGCCTTTAACTTCTTTCTTCCCTTAGGTTCCTTTTTTGCATCTAATTGTTCATAATAATCAAGACGCATACCCCCCCCAATAAAAAACCTTCTTTGTTGACAAAAAAGGGCATCTGTTGTAACATCCCTATAAAAATCTACAGTAGCATATTTTACTTCGTTTTCTTTTATGTTTACTACCAATATGTATTTCATATCTTGGGAATTAATTTTATTTACCATAGATTCAACTGCACTTTTCCCCGGAAAAGTTTTTACAATATACTTACCTATGTTTCTTATTTGTTGTATCATATTATCCCTCCTTTCTTTAATTATAATTATATGATTATACTGTTGTATTTAATATTACACCTTGCTCCCGAAATTGTCAATATATTCTGTTCTTCTTTTTTTATCTTTTTTGTGTTAGTATGGTTTATATGACATATGGTTTGTAGAACATATATTTCCTTCCATTTATAATAAGGATTAAAACATTATTATTATTTGATTTCCATTAAAACAAGGATTGTACATGAACGTTTATTATATTTATTCTAAAAATACCTTTTGCCTTTCAATAGGATAGGATAAATACCATTATCTGTTACCTATCAAATTTCTACAAAATGGGGCAATTTCCCTTTATGAAAAAATCGCAAGTTTCGACATAATATTTCCCTTCATTTACCCAAGCAATCATATGCCTGAATTTCGAACGTTGAGTATAAAAAACACTGCTATTTTCTAGGGCCTTCCGCCTCAGAAAACAACAGTGTTTTAGGAACCGGTATCCTCCGGGGACCAGATTTGTTCTGCCTGTCCCGAGATGACATATAAATAATATAATATTTTAAAAGTCAGGAACCCTTGTGGTTTAGGCCTTATGACCCGACCCAGCTATTAAAAGAGACCGGTACCGAAAAAGCAGCGGTACGTAATTCTTTGTTCACAAAAATTGATCTTTTATCGTGTTTATTTACCACTTGACCCGAGGCAAATGCCGCTATATACTGAAAACAAATATGGATAAAGGAGGTAAAAAAATGCGCGGACGTACCTTTGTCGGTTTATTGTTAGTAGTATTAGGCATTGGATTTTTGCTGGATAGATTGGAAATTATACAATTTATTACTTTAATAGAAATTTACTGGCCGGTAATTTTAATTCTGATAGGAGTCAGCCAGCTTTTTTCTAGGGGATACTCCTTAATAACAGGTGTCGCCCTGATACTGATTGGTGTATTCTTTACACTTGGCAATTTAAATTTGATTCCGGGGGGCACTGAAAAGTTTTTTTGGCCTATTCTATTGATTGTTATAGGACTGTTTATTGCATTTGGAAAAACAGTATATGACAAGGCGCCTGAGAATAGTGACGACATTCTCAACCATTTTGTTATTTTCTCCGGATTAAAAGATAAAAGTATCTCTAAAAATTTCAAAGGCGGGGATATTGCTGCTATATTTGGTGGCATCGAACTGGATTTACGGGATGCCCATTTAGCGGAAGAGGGCGCATTATTGAATTTAACTGTTGCATTCGGAGGTATTGAGGTGAGAGTTCCTAATCAATGGAAAGTAATTGTAAGGGGCACACCGATATTTGGCGGATGGGACAATAAAACAAGCGCACCGACTGATGCGCCTGGAGACAGACCTGTGCTGAATATAAAATGTCTTGCAATGTTTGGGGGAATAGAAATAGATAATTAAACCACAAACGACGTAACCCTCATTATTTCAAAATAATCGTCTGTTTTAAACAATATACTTTTCGGTGAATTTCGGGTAGCCCCGGGATAAAATGAATTTCTATAGGCATTCCCATGACATTTGTAGCCTATTTCCAAAACAAACTCCTTGGGCAACTCCACCTTGTTTTTGCTCAGATCCCCTTCTAAAGCCTGTTTTACACCATCTTTTATTAACTTTACAGCCATATTAGGATGAATGCTTATAGAGGCGGCACCTATGCCTTCATTGGTAGCCACTGTGACAATGTTTTTATCAAATTTTTTTGCTTCTTCACATATCCCTTTATCACCACTTAGGAAAGCAATAGGTATTCCCAAGTACACGGCTAGATATGAGTGTAATAAAAATTCACTCAGATATTCACCGTTTAATTTCATATAATCAATTACAAAACTGCTTATTGTATGGGCCAGCGGATTTTGGTCCGAACCGCCATAAGAATGATATCCTACAAATACTATAGCATCGAAGCTTTCATCTATACCCTGTATCATTTTATAGGGGTGGCCGCTCCACCCTCTGATTATTTTTATATTTTCGGATAGTTTGGATGGATTTATATTCATTGCCGTGGCGTGTGCATCTTTTACTATGATGTCTGTAGCTCCCGCCATAGTAGCGCCCTCACAGGCTGCTGCTACTTCTTTGGTCATCTGTTCTGCAAAGTATGGATAATTAGGCGAGGATTTTCTCGCTTCTTCCCAAGCTGCTATTCCTGCTACTCCTTCGATATCCGCGCTTATATAAATTTTCAATATAATCCCCCTTCCAATGTAACCAAAAACCTAGATCCTTCGCGGGTGCCATTTATACTGTCCGTCTCAGGATGACATTCCGGAACGATTGTTCAACTATTGCTAAACCATTGTTCAACTATTGTTTAACTATTGTTATTCGGATCCTTCGCGGACGCCATTTATACCGACTGTCTTAGAATTTACACGTATTGCCACACCACAATAAACGAAGGCATTATCCTTAAATATAGATCCTTCGCGGGTCAAACTAATCCTGCTCGTCTCAGGATGACAAAAATGTGAGGTTTTTATAGCAATGACAAATAAATACGGCTGGAAACTTGGAACCCTTCGCGGGTACCATTTATACTGTCCGTCTTAGGTGACATTTAAGAACAAACATCCACCCATTTTGCTCCTGTCATTTCCAGCATTTCTTCCGGTGTTATTTTAACAGCGGAATTTGCACTTCCTGCGGCCGGGTAGACAGTCTCAAAATCTTTAAGTGATTCGTCCAAATATACATCTATTTCATCCGGCAAAGCAAAAGGACATACGCCACCTACGGGATGGCCCGTGATTTCTAATGTTTCATCCGCAGGTATCATTTTTGCCTTGCACTTAAAGGCTTTTTTATATTTTTTGTTGTCTACTCTGGCCGTACCGCAAGCTACCACTACTATATTCCTGTCTTTTTGCTTGAAGGCTAGAGTTTTTGCAATCATCGCTTCTTTTACACCAAGTGCTTCTGCTGCTAAGGGTACCGTTGCACTGCTTTCATCTAAATATATTATTTTATTCGGAAAGCCCTTGTCCTCAAAATACCTTTCAACTGCTACATTCTTCATTTTAATCAACCCCAAATCTTATATAAAATTACAAACAAAATTTCCGCAATATACAAAGACACAATTTCCGATCAGATCCTTCGCGGGTCAAACCCATACTGTCCGTCTCAGGATGACATTTGAATAATTGTTTGGCTATTGCTAAACTGTTGTTCAACCATTGTGTTTAACTATTGTTATTTGGATCCTTCATGGATCAAGCCCATACTGTCCGTCTCAGGATGACATTTAAATAATTGTTTGACTATTGCTAAACTGTTATTCAACCATTGTGTTTAACTATTGTTATTTGGATCCTTCGTAGGTCAAACCTTATGGCCTGACCCGGTTTGCAAGACAAACTGTTGGTAGGCCAAACGCAACAAACATCAAATTTGCATGACCGAAAAAAGTGAATAATTTTGCAATGTGCGACTTCACTTACTGCCCGTTTCAGGATGACATTTAAACGATTGTTTAACCATTGATAAACTATTGTTCCGCTATTGTTAAACTATCGTTACCTGGTTTATTCAATTTTTTTCATTTTTTCCGGCGCAGGTGCTTTTACAACTGTTATTTCTAATAATTCATCATGTTTATTGCCGACATGGTTCATTTTTGTGTTAAAGGGTATTTTCAGCACGGTTCCTTTTTCGTATTCATGTATTTCCTGTTCACCCAGACCGATGGACAATATTCCCCTGAGTACGGTCATATAAACGTTGGAATTTGAAAAATGCTCGGGAAGTCCTTCTCCTTTGTTGAAAATCATATGTATGTAATGTACATTTTCGTCCAAAATGAGCATTTCCACCATTTTTTCTTTGCTATCTGTCATATTATAGACTTTTTCTATCATCTAAATCACCCCTTCCGGACTCGTTTCCGTATATTTTATATAATAACACAAATTGGGGCCTAGAAACAATGTTTTGCTTTTTTGCATTCAGAATCTGTGTATGTTATTTGCGTTACAGCGAACAAAGGCATTGTTCTCAAATACAGATCCTGCGCGGGCTGATTATATAATAACCTAAAAAAAGGGTAGTGCTGTTCTGCACCACCCTTCTTGAGTTATCTTTTCTTAAATCTTTCGTCTATCTCGTCTTGCTTTCTCTGTGCTCTTTGAATTAGGTTTTCAACTGTGGTTCCATCAATTTTTTCATCTTGGGTAATATTGGCATCGAATTCATTTGCTGCCTCTAGTTTCATTTTATCTATACTATCTCTAACAACATTAAGATTTAATGAGTCTCCACCTTGGTTTTGGCTATCGAAGTCGTTAGAAAAGTTGATACTATTACCGTCAAATTCTTCTCCTATTTCAAGATTCATATTGTCTTGATTATTTCTGTTGTCTTGTCTATCCCGGTTTTGATTTCTGTTTTGATTTCTGTTTTGGTTCCTGTTTTGGTTGTCCCTGTTGTCATTGCGGTTGATATTATTAAAGTTAAACTCTTCTGCCGCATCCAGATTCATATTATCTTGATTATTTCTATTGTCTTGTCTGTTTTGATTTTGATTTCTATTTTGGTTTCTGTTTTGGTTTCTGTTTTGGTTATTTCTAACATTAGAGTTTTGATTCTTATTCACCAAACCACCTCCTAGATTTATTTTGCCGTTAAACGATTCATAAATACCCGGTAAAATATTGAAAAGCCTGAATGCCAGCAGTAGAAAGGGCTCCAACGGCTTTCATAGATTTTTCGCCCGGAGGGCCATGGAATGGAATGAAAAATATGGCAGGATTCCATTTTTTTGAATTTTAAAAAAATAATTTTTTATGTCGAAATAGTTTGCCCAAAAAATTATATTACCCTCAGTATAATAAAGCGAAATGAAAAATCCCAAACATATTAAAAATAAGGGATTTTCCATTCCATCATAGATAAAACCCCCGCGCGACCTACGGGGGTTTCCAACAGCCTTTGAAAGTATAACTTAATTTATCAAACTTTCTCTACCTTAATACCTGTATTATGGTTGTTTAAATTTTGTTTTTCTAAATTTTCATCCTCAACTTCATTGATTGCCAGGGCTAACGTTTCCTGCATAATATAATCCTTATGGGTATCTATCGCTTTAGTAACATCATCATCACCGTCAAAATAAATGTTGATATTATCCGCGACCTCAAATCCTGCATTTTTTCTCATCTGCTGTACCTTAGAAATGAATTCTCTTGCGAGTCCCTCGCCAATCAGTTCATCGTTTAAATTTGTGTCTAAAATAACAAACAGGTTATTTTCCATTTGTACGGTAAAACCCTCTTTGGCTGAAATTGTAATCATCACATAGTCCTCTATAATTTCGGTTGTTTCCCCATTTAATTCAAGTTCTATGCTTTCTCCGGATCTCAATTTCGGTACAACCTCCGATGCATCCAATTGTGCTAGGGTTTTGCCTAAAGATTTAATTTTGCTTCCTAATATAGGCCCGGCAACTTTGAAATTCGGCTTCAAATTATAATTCATATATTCTTTAGGGTTTTCTACAAACACTATCTCTTTTATATTCAGTTCTTCCTTTATCAGTGGAACCAAATCTGAGATGAAATTTTCATATTTACCGTTTATCAATATTTTTTGCAATGGTTGACGAACCTTAATCTGAGCTTGGTCCCTTGCCGCTCTTCCCAGACCCACCAAATCCCTGGCCAAGTCCATCTTTTCCTCTTCATCTTTATTTATCAACTCTTTGTTTACAACAGGAAAATCTGCTAAATGCACGGACTCTTCCCCTGTCAGATTTTGATAAATTTCTTCGGACATGAAAGGCGCAAAAGGAGCTATCAGTTTTGATACACCTGTTAGGACCTCGTAGGTTGTATTATACACTGCCTTTTTGTCCTCTGTTAATTCCGATACCCAGAAACGACGTCTGGCTCTCCTTATATACCAGTTAGACAAATCTTCATTTAGAAATTCCTGTATTTTTCTAACAGCCCTCGTTAAATCGTATATTTCCAGTTCGGCTGTTACTTCTTCAACTAGACTATTATATTTTGATAAAATCCATCTGTCTAATTCCGGTCTGTCCCTGTACTCCACGAAAAAGTCTCTCGGATCAACCTGATCAATGTTAGCATATAGAGTAAAGAATGCATATACATTCTGAATTGTTGTGAAAAATTTACTCTGTACTTCTTTCAGCCCGTCGATATCAAACCTTGTAGGCATCCAGGCCGGAGATACATGCAACAAGTACCACCTTAGAGCATCCGCACCGTATTCATCAAACAATTCAAAGGGATCCACGGTGTTGCCTCTGGACTTGGACATTTTTATGCCGTCCTTATCAAGTATCAGGTCGTTTACAAGTACATTTTTATATGGAGAAACTCCCATTACAAATGTTGATATGGCCAATAGTGAATAAAACCAACCACGGGTCTGGTCGATACCTTCACAAATGAAATCCGCGGGGAACAGCTCATCAAAATTATCTTTGTTTTCAAATGGATAATGGTGTTGTGCAAATGGCATGGAACCACTATCGAACCAACAATCTATTACTTCTTCTACCCTGGTCATGATACCTTCCGCACATTTATCACATTTCAGATGAACGTTATCCACATAAGGCCTATGCAATTCTATGGTTTCATCTATATCTTCGATAGCCCTTTCCATAAGTTCGGCTCTTGAGCCTATAGAAGTTGTATGACCGCACTCACATCTCCAGATATTCAACGGTGTTCCCCAATAACGGCTTCTCGAGATAGCCCAGTCGTTCAGGTTCTCCAACCAATTCCCAAACCGTTTTTCTCCCACATAATCCGGGAACCAGTTAACCAGGTTATTATTTTCAACCAATTTATCCTTAAGTTTGGTTATTTCTATATACCAACTCGGATTTCCGTAATATAAAAGCGGTGTCGAGCATCTCCAGCAGTGTGGATAATTGTGCCCGAATTCCTCCCTATGGAACAGCTTGCCTTCTGTATGCAACCACTTAATAATGTCTGCATCACAATCCATAACAAATCTGCCCTTCCAGGGAGTTTCGGTGTATTTTCCGTCTAAATCCACCGGTTGCGGTACCGGAAGATTATATTTTCTTCCTGTCAGATAGTCATCCTCACCGAAAGCCGGGGCGGTATGGACTATTCCCGTACCGTCTTCTGTAGTAACATAATCTCCTAAAGTAACAAAAAAAGCTTTTTTATCCACTTCCACAAACGGCATTAATTGTTCATATTCTGTATATTCCAGGTCTTTGCCTTTTAACTTTTCGACAACCTCATAATCGTCACCCAGTAATTTATCCGCCAGTTCCTCTGCCACATAATAAAGTTTGCCCTTTAATTTTGCTTTAACATAGGTGACCTCAGGGTGTACTGTCAATGCAACATTGGCAGCCAATGTCCACGGTGTTGTTGTCCATACCAGAAAATATTCGTCTTTATCTTTCCTCTTGAACGGAACAATGACCGTATCCGATTTGATTTCTTTGTACCCCAAGGAAACTTCGTGGGATGCCAGTCCGGTTCCGCAACGCGAACAATATGGCAAGACTTTATGGCCTTCATAAATATAGCCTTCTTTGAAAAACTTATCTAAAATCCACCATACGGATTCAATATAGTTATTTTCTAATGTAATGTAAGGGTTGTCCAGGTCTATGAAATAACCCATCCTTTTGGTCATTTCTCTCCATTGTCTTTCATATGTGAACACGGATTCCCTGCACTTTTCGTTAAATTTGTCTATTCCATATTCTTCAATTTCATGTTTACTGCTGAGCCCAAGGTGCTTTTCCACCTCGATTTCTACAGGAAGCCCATGGGTATCCCATCCCGCTTTTCTGTTTACCCTGTGTCCTGTCATTGTTTTGTACCTGCACACGGAATCCTTCAGTGTTCTCGCGATTACGTGATGGATTCCCGGTGCTCCGTTTGCGGTAGGAGGTCCTTCATAAAAGATAAATGATTTTTGTTCTTCACGATTTATTATGCTTTTATCCAATATTCTATGATCATCCCAGTATCGGGCTATTCTGCTTTCTCTTTCAGCGATTGGATCGCTTGATAACGGTTTAAATCCTTTCAATCTGTTCATCCTTTCCGTTTTAGAAGTCGGAACCGGTGGACCGGCGGGCCCGACTTCCTCAAGATAATATATTTTTTATAAGAAATTATAGATGTCCCGTTCTCTACCCCTGGCCGATGTGTCGGATGTATTGGAGGCCGGAAATCAATGGACCGATAATCCTAGGCTCCTATTAAAAATCCCCGAATCTGAATAAAAGATCCGGGGACGAATTTATCGCGGTACCACCCACATTATAGGACAATATAGATAATGTCCTATCACTCAAACCATGTAACGTATGGATACGAAAGATCTTACTGTTATTTCAGACCTTTGGCTCAGGGGTGATTTTCATAAAAGTGCTGTCATAATCTTTCACCATATGATTATGTCTCTGGAAACAGTTTTCTTTTATTACTGTCCTCTTCTTTGCTTTTGAATTTGTTCTATTTTCAAGGTATATTATACACCTGATTAGCTAAAAGTCAAGAGGTTCCCGGAGGAGGGTATAGAAGCATTATTGTAAAATATAGATCCTTCGCGGGTCAAGCTAATCCTGTTCGTCTCAGGATGACAAAAATGTGGGGCTTTCATAGCAATGACAAAAAGCGGG
>JGI24711J26586_10002645_pt1 | contig 12583 bp, 10 predicted proteins | sample BioPla3DNA1_FD_26586 | JGI IMG/M metagenome (IMG submission 26586)
TACCGCCATAACTGATAAACGGCAGGGTAACGCCGGTCGGCGGTGCCAGCCCTAAAGACACCAGGATATTCACCATGGCCTGCAGGGCAATCAGAGCCGCAATACCGGTACCTGTGACCTGTGCAAAGCGGTCGGGATGATTCAGTGCGATCTGCAATATCCGCATAATGAGCAATACATATAGTATAACGACAAGCATGGATCCGATAAATCCGAATTCTTCTGCCAGTACGGCAAAGATAAAGTCATTATGTGCTTCGGACAGATTCGAAAATTTCTGCACGCTTTTAGCCAAACCCCGTCCGAACACGCCACCCGATGCGACCGCAAACAGGGATTGTGCCAGCTGCCAGCCGGATCCGTAATAATCCTTCAAAGGATTCCACATGGCGGTAATCCGTTCCCAACGATAGGGATCCGCACCGATATACAAGGCAAGAAGCCCCGTTACGACCCCGATTCCCGGCAGCAAATGCCTGAGATTCATCGCAAAGACGGCGTATAAAGCAAACAGGACCGCGCCGATAATAAAGGTGGTTGAGGTATCCGGTTGCAGCATCACCGGTATACAGCACAGGGCAATGAGTACAAAAGCGGGCAGCGTTCCATGCCGAAAGCTCTGCGGCCGCCGGTTCCCCGCTATAAACCTTGCCATTGCCAGAATGCTCGCTCCCTTGATAATGTCTGACGGCATAAGGGTTGTAAAGCGCAGATCAATCCAGCGCCGGGAAAAAGTCCCCAGATTGGTCCCCAGCGGTGTAAACACCAGTCCCGACAAAAACAGCGCCACAAGCAACAGAAGATAGGCATGCTTCCGGTAAAAACGAAGCGGGATATTGGATACGAGGATCATGAGGACAAACCCGATCCCGAAAAACAGCAGCTGCTTCAAAAAAATCTCATAGGATACATCGTGCAGACGCAAGGAATACGGAAAACTGGCACTGAACACCATGACCAGTCCGATAACACAAAGTATAAGGGTCAATAGCAAAAGACGCAGATCGGATTTCGTGCGAAAGCCTTTCATTTGACCCCGAGGTCCTTTGCAATGCTGCGAAAATGCTCGCCCCGCGTTTCAAAATTGGGATACATGTCCCAACTGGCAGAAGCCGGCGACAAAAGAATCTGATCATTCGGCGCACTGTCGGCATAGGCTTTTTTAACCGCTTCTTCCAGACCGGGAAACATCTCTATGCGGGTAAAACCAAATTCCAATGCCGTATCCCGGATCAGTGCTGCCGTTTCCCCGTATAAATACAGTTTTTCGACTTTTCCTTCCAGTTTCTCAATCAGCGGCAAATAGGAAACCTTCTTGTCCATCCCTCCTGCCAGCAAACGGATCGGATACGGCAACGCCTCCACAGCTTTTATGCTCGCATCCACATTGGTTCCTTTGGAATCGTTGATAAAGCGAATCCCATGGCTCTCCCCGATGTATTCCATTCGGTGCGCCACGCCGGCAAATGTACGCAATCCTTCTTTGATGGCTTCATCGGAAATGCCGAGGCTCTCTGCCATGGCAGTAGCAACCAGTGCATTTTGCTGATTATGAAGCCCCGGTATCTGCAGCTCGGAAAAAGCAAAAAACGGTTTGCCCCGCCGCATCATCTGCTCGCCTTCTTTATAATAGCCGTCTACCGGTTCCTGCAAGGAGATCGGCAGGATTTTTGCGCGCGTCTGTTGGGCAATCTCCTGCAAAAGAGGCTCATCCCGATTGATCACGGCCGTGTCCTCTGCCTCCTGCTGCAAGAGCAGTCGTGCTTTTGCCGCCACATAAGCCTCCATCGACTTATGCCAGTTGATATGGTCCGGCGACAAATTGAGTATTCCGGAAACCGACACGCGCAGGCTCGGGCTGTGTGTAAGCTGAAAACTGCTCAGTTCAATAATATACAGATCCGCATCGGATCCCTGAAAAAACGCCGGCAGCACACCGACCCCAATATTGCCCAAACAGTGTACGGTTTTTTCCTGCGCGGCGATATGACATAAAAGGGCTGTGGTCGTCGTTTTACCGTTTGTCCCGGTTACACCGGCGATGGTTCGCTCTGGAAACAGGCGGTAAGCCAGTTCCACATCGCTCCAAACCGGTAGCCCGGCTTGTTCCGCGCGAAGCAAAAGCGGATGATCCGGCTGGATCCCCGGGCTTTTCAATAGTAGCGTAAATTCAGAAAAAGGAACCGTCTCCACCGTATCGTATACAGCCACATCCGGAAACGCCGCTTTCAATTCCATTGCTTTCTCTTTTCCTTCGTCATAAATGGCAACGCGTCCGGCTGCAGGCAGCAACGCTTCCGCCGCCGCTTTTCCCGTAACACCGCCCCCCATAATCAGAACAGACAGGGTACTGATTTTCATAGAACACCTCGATACATCCAAACACCAAGAAGAGCCGCCAACAGGCTGATCATGCCGAACCATATGACTATTTTCTGTTCGGGCACGCCTTTCAGTTCATAATGATGATGAATCGGACTCATCAAAAAGATCCGCTTGCCACCGGTACGGCGATAATAAAACGTTTGTATCAAAACCGATGCGGCTTCTATTACGTAAATGATCCCGATAATCGGCAAAAACCAAACGGTTTTTGTAACGATGGACAGCATGGCGACCGCCCCACCGATTGCCATCGACCCGGTATCTCCCATAAAAATGGAAGCCGGATTTGCATTGAAAAACAAAAAAGCGATCAGGGCACCGGCAAAACTCAGGGCACCGACCATGGCCCCTACCTGTCCCTGCAAATGCGCAATCCATGCATAAGCAAAAAACACAAACAAAGACACCAGGCTGTTTAACCCGTCCAGACCGTCTGTCAGATTGGCTGCATTCACACAGCCCACAATCACAAACAGATACAGGGGATAAGCAAAAACAGAAAAGTCGATCGCCTGCCTGCTGAAAGGAATAAACTGCAGATGCGGCTGTTGGGTAAGCAGCCCATAGAGAACAACCAGCACCGCCGCCAGAGACACTTGCAAAATGATCTTTTGGCGCTCATCCAGACCCAAGGATTGTTTTTTTGTCAGCTTTTCATAATCGTCAATAAAACCGACCGCCCCTAAAAAGAGCATCCCTAAAAGAACCAGCCACCCGGACCGGTCGCCACCGAATACCAAAGCAATCAGCAGCACCGGTATCACCATCAGAATACCGCCCATTGTCGGTACTCCGCTTTTCGCATGATGGCTTTCCGGTCCGTCGTCGCGGATCGGCTGCCCCATTTTTTTGGCCCGGATAATCGGGATCCCGATCCGCGAAAGCACCACGGTTGCAATAAAGCTCATAAATAAAGCAGGGATTCCTGCAAATTCTATGCTCAAATAATCCACTCTCCTTTTCGCTTATCTATTATACTCTATTGCATCCTGCGGTGCGCGCTTCTTCGTCAACTTCCTCTTCTTCCCCGTCCGGATCCGCCGGCCAGGTCAGTGTGTTCTCGGTTTGCGGCTCCTCTTTATCGTTTGTGTCGGTATCCGTAACCGGTTCCATTCCATTCAGCGCAATATAGGCTTCCAGTATCTCTTTTGCCACCGGCGCCGCTGTCGAATTTCCGCTAAACCGGTCCTGTGGCTCATCCACCACTACAAGAAGAACCAGCTCCGGTGCATCGGCGGGAAATACGGCAACGTAAGAACCCACCACCGTTTCAGTGCTGTATGCACCGTCGACAAATTTAACCGAAGTGCCTGTCTTTCCGCCCACCCGATAACCGGGAATTCTGCCGCCGTCAGCGGTGCCGTGTTCCACACCGTGTTCCAACAGTGCCCGCATGCGGGCAGAAGTATTCTCCGATATTACGGTACGTAAGGGTTTGGGCGCAAACGACTGTACCGTCTCGCCGTCTGCATCGGTAATACGGTTAACAATCTGCGGCTGATACAAAACCCCGCCGTTTACGGTAGTCGCAATGGCACGGATCATTTGCAGCGGTGTCACCGCGATCCCGTGACCGTAGCTATTGGTCGCAAAAGTCGCCTCGTTGATTTCTTCCGGATCGGGCGGTACAATTCCCTCTTCCTCCGACGGAAATCCGACACCGGTCTTTTCTCCGAAACCGAAGGCATCAATATATTCTTTGCTGTTTTCTTTACCTAAAGCGCGGATCATTTGCACAAATGAGGGATTGCAGGATTCATCCATGGCTTCGGTAAAGGTCAGATGCCCGTGCGGCTCGTCATACGACCAGCAGCGGATCAGAACACCCGGAATATCCCGTATGGCACCGTCGCAATAGTATTCGGTTTCATCGGTTGCGGTGCCCTCTTCATAAGCGGCCGCCGCCGTGATCACCTTAAAAACCGAGCCCGGCTCGTAAACATCCTGTGCACTGAAACTTCGCCACATGGAATAATATCGGTCAACCCGTTCTTCTTCGGTCATCTGTGCCAATTCGGCGATTTCCTGTTCGGTACGGCCCCGCCGTGGATTGGCCGCATCCAACAGGGGAAAATCGGCCCATGCCAGCATTTCTCCGGTATTTGGATCCATTGCCAATATCGACATCTTCCGGGGCTGCATGCGTTCAAATCCCTTGCGTCCTTTTTCCACTACAATCTCCTGCAAGGCGGAATCGATCGTTAAAGACAAGGAATATCCTTCTTTTTTTGGATACTGCACTTCCTGCTCATACGGAACGGGAATCCCGCCCGAGTAGGAAAACAGGCGCATTTTTCCCGGCGTTCCCTTTAAAAGATCCTCGTAATACGCTTCCAGTCCGACTGCACCGCGATGATCCTGGCCCGTAAACCCGATCAGGCTGCCTGCAGACAGACTCTCCGCATACCGTCGTTGATTCTGGGTAATTACCGACAATCCCCGGGCTTCTATCGCCATAAGGGCATCCGCCTGTTCCTGGGAGATGTCTATATCGGCTGTTATCGTGCCCTCCCCGTTCAGCCAGGTATCCACGGTTTCCTGATCTGCCGGCAGGATCTCCATAATCTGCTGTCGCAGCGCCTCTTTATCCTCTATTTCCTCAGGAAACAGATACAGGACATACGCATTCTCGTCATACGCGAGGATGTATCCGTCACGATCGGTAATGGATCCGCGCGTAGGAAAAAGCTCGATTGTTTTACGCATCAATTCGAGCATTTTCTGTCGGTATTCGGGATTCAAAATCTGCAAATAAAACAAGCGTCCCGCAATCAGCGCTACAATCAGTGCGCATAGCCCAAGCAGAACGCTTATCCGTCGTTTTACATGAATGGTCTTTTTCATAGATTCTCTCTTATCAGCGGTAGAGCAAACTGAACACAAAAACGGACAGCTGCCCAAACAGGGTCGGATTCTGTGCGGGTACAGCCGGTGCTTCCAATTCCCCATCCGCTTCCGCTTCGGCTACCCTTTCTGCTATAGGTACTCTCTCCTTATTATACTGCATTCCGAGCTCGTTTTTCGCAATTTCTTCCACATGGGTTTTTTTTGTGAACGGATTCAGCTGATGAATCAGCGCGTCTTTACGAGCCGTCAATTCTGCAATCCGTGTATCCAGTTCGGCTGCTTCTCTCCCCAGTCCGGCAATCTCGGTATAGCGAAAAATAAACGCAGCCAGCATGGCAAGAAAGAGAATGCATAAGAAAACNCCCGCCCCTTTAGCGAGATTGCGCTTGTATCGATTCTTTTTACGTCTTATGCGGGCTTCCATAGCGGATTCTCCTATAGTTTTTCTCCAATGCGCAGCTTCGCGCTGGCAGCACGTGGGTTTTCCTCGCACTCCTTGCGTCCTGCCGTGATCGGTTTTCGTGTGATAATGCGCGCGATCCGCTGATGATCGCAAACGCAAACCGGAAATTCTTTCGGGCAGATACAGTCCTTGTTTTGTTCCACAAGAAATTGTTTTACAATGCGGTCTTCCAGACTGTGAAAAGTAATCACACACAGCCGGCCGCCGGGCAGCAAAAGCTCCATGGCATCTTCCAATGCCGATGTTAGGGCGTCCAATTCGTCATTGACCGCTATGCGCAGCGCCTGAAAGATCCGCTTGGCGGGATGTCCGTCCCGCTGATTTCTCCGGGGCACCGCCTGTTCCACAATATCGGCAAGTTCCAGCGTCGTAGTAATGGGTTGTCGGGTTCGTTCGCGAACAATTCGCTGCGCGATCTTGCGCCCCCAGCGCTCTTCCCCGTACTTCCAGAATATTTCTTCCAATTCGCTTTCATCGGCTTCCCGCACAATATCCGCTGCACTCGTTTGTTGACTCGCGTCCATGCGCATATCCAAAGGGCCGTTTTTGAGATACGAAAAACCCCGTTCGGCCTGATCAATCTGCGGGGAAGATACTCCGATATCCAGCAGAATCCCGTCTACTTTGGTAATCTGCTGTTCCGCTAAAATCGTTTTTAGCGCGGTAAAATTACCGTGTAGCAAAAGAACCCGGTCTCCAAATTCCTGCAGCCGTCTTGCGCTTTCCTGCAGGGCCGTCCGGTCGCGGTCAATTCCGATTAAACGACCGGAAGTCAGGCGTTTGGCAATTGCATAGGAATGACCGCCCATTCCTACGGTGCCGTCTACATAAATCCCTTCCGGCTTTATTTGTAATCCATCCAATACTTCCTGCAAGAGTACCGGTATATGTTTCATAAGCAACCTCTAAAAATCTATATCATCCATATGATCCGCCAGGGCGTCATAGGTGAATTCTTCCGAAGAATTGTATGCTTCCCATTTTTCGCGATCCCAGATTTCCACGCGATTGGAAACACCGATTATAACCACATCCCGCGAAAGATCCGCATATTCCCGCAGATTCTGTGGGATGACAACACGCCCCTGCTTGTCCAGGGACTGTTGCGATGCACCGGCGAAGAATAAACGAGAAAAGGCGCGTGCGTCTTTTCGGGTGAGCCGTAGATTATTGATTTTTTCTTCCGCCTTTTCCCATTCTTCTTTGTCGTACACAAAAAGACAGCTGTCCATCCCCTTTGTAATGTAAAAGACAACCCCTAAGTCTTCTCTGAATTTGGCCGGCATACTCACTCGTCCTTTGTCATCCAACGAATGATGGTATTCTCCGATAAACATGCTCATGGCGCACCCGCTTTTATGGAATTTGTTCCACTTCGTACCACTTTCTTCCACTTGACTCTACTATACCCGATTTTTTNCCTGCTTTCAAGCCACAGCGACAATTTTCCCCTTTTCTGCACAAAAAAAGATCCTCCGACGGAGGATCAAATCGGAGGATCTCAAAATAAGGTCAGACTTACTCCCAACGGGTTCGCGCCCAGGCGCGGGTTTCCCCTTTGCTATCTACAATGCGATGAGCGATTTCTGCCCCTTCCTGTGTGGCGACGGTTTGCACCGTATCCGGGTAAAAGATTTGTTTTCTGTAGGTGAGCACCATCTTTTTCAGTGCATGGGCACCGCGAAACACCGGCGGTATAGCTTCCAGAACCCAGTCAGCATATACGAGGTTGTTTACATGCTGATTGGCGTCGATGTGATAGCTGCGTACGCGAATGTCTTCTTTGTGCACCGGCAAAAAGGATTCCGGTTCTTTTTCCGTTTTTAGCTGTTTGGTTAAAAGCTCCGACCCGTAACGGGCCGCAAAGGCTTCCGGTACGCGCAGAGGTCTTTGATCGGAATGGGAAAGCAATAGCCAGCTGGTGCGCGCCTCGGCTACCGTTTGTCCGTTTTCTTCCAAAAGGAATTGCCGGTAGGCATAAAACTTGTAAAAGCCGGTCGTCCATGTCGTTGCCTGCAAGGTCGTGCCGGGCTTCGGGAAAGAATGAAAGTCGACATCCCATTGATACAAGACCCAGAAGCCGGGAAAATCCGCCTGTTCCACCGAATCTGAATGCCGCATGGAACTCTCGATCATGGCCCGCATCACCGAAGTAGGCGACATGCGGCCGGATGCATCCGAATCGGAAAAGTGCACCGGAATCTGCATCGTGAAAGTCTGCATTTCACACCTACAGCACAAGCAGGGAAACCGCCATCACCAGCATCCCGGAGATGAGCCCGTACAACGAGATATGATGCTCTCCGTATTCTTCCGATGCGGGTAACAGTTCATCCAAAGAGATATACACCATGATCCCTGCAACGACAGCAAACATAATGCCGAAGGTCAGATCGTTAAAGAAACGCGACAGCAGTAAGAATCCGACCAAAGCCCCCACCGGCTCGGCCAGTCCCGACAAAAACGAGTACAAAAAGGCTTTTCGCTTACTTCCGGTTGAATAATACAAGGGGATCGAAACAGCAATCCCTTCCGGTATATTGTGAATGGCAATCGCAACCGCAATGGGAATCCCGAGGCTCGGGTCACGTAATGTTGCCGTAAAGGTAGCCAATCCTTCCGGAAAATTGTGAATCGCTATCGCAATGGCGGACAATATGCCCATGCGGTACAATGCGTCCTTGTTCTGTTCCGGTGATTTGTCGATACCTTCTTCCACATCTTCCCGTAATTCGTCGAGTTCTTCCTGCGAGTGCATCGTATGCGGGTTTTCAAAATCCGGTACCAGTTTGTCAATCACGGCGATCAGGAGCATGCCCCCGAAAAATCCTCCCATCGTAATCAGATTTGCCGTGCGATCCGGATAGACGGCACTTAGAGCTTCCAGCGCTTTGGGATAAATCTCCACGAAGGATACAAAAATCATAACCCCGGCGGAAAAGCCCAGCGCGGCGGACAAAAACTTCATATTTGTCCGTTTTACGACCAACGCGATCAGAGAACCGAAACCGGTGGACAAACCCGCCAGCGCGGTTACAATAAATGCAATCGTAAAATTCCCTTCCATTATTATTCCACTTCCTTTCCTATCTCAAGCAATACCGGATTGTCCGATAATTCTTCTTTCATGACCCGTGTTTTCCACTTCCCGTTTCGATAGAACCAAAGGCCCAATACAACGACAAGCAGATTGCTGACAATCATCGCATACCAGATCCCGTCCCGCGTCCAGGCATGCAAGGCCTGCAAAATCCAGATCATCGGCAATCGTATACCCCATAAGCGGATCACTTCCATCATCATGGAGTAACGCGTGTGTCCCGTTCCCTGGAAAAAGCCCTGCAAGACACTGAAAAACCCCATTAACGGATTCAAAAAAACCGCGTACAGCAAAAAGTGCAGCGCCAGAACCATGACGGGCGATGTCCGTTCGGCCGGCATAAAAAAGTTCAGGATCGGATAATCGAACAGATACAAGGGTATCGTAAGCGTTACTGTAACGGCGAGGGTCATGAGAAATCCCCAGCGGAGAGAGTCTTTGGCACGCGGGATCTGCCCCCGCCCGATATTCTGTCCCACAACCGTGGTTAACGCGGCGCCGATTCCCATCGCAGGAAGCATCCCGATACCGGATACGCGGTTTACCAATCCGAACGCCGCCAGCGTATCGGTTCCAAACGCCGCAATGATGCCGTTTAAAATAATAAAACCAAACGCAGCACCCGACTGTCCGATCGCAGACGGAATACCGATTCGTCCGATCAAAAAGATGCGTTCCTTGTTCCAGGGTACGCGACGCCATTGTACCGTAATATGCACCGACTTATACCGCACAAATAAAAAGCCGATGACAACCAGGACCCCCTGGGCCAAAACCGTAGCCCAGGCCGCGCCGGCTACGCCCCAGCCCAAACCGGCAATCTGTGTGCCGGGTATACGGGAGAAAATAAAAAACGGGTTCAATACCATATTCAGGCCTGCCGATACCGCGCTAAGGGTAGTCGTCAGCATGGTAATCCCCTGCGCCTGAAAAACGGCATTGGTCGCAAAAGCTAAAAACTGAAAGGGCATACCCAAAAAGAGAATCTGCAGATAGTCCGCACTCAAACGGGCAAAATGGCCGCGTGCACCCATCCAATGAATAAGAGAAGGCGTTACAAAATACCCCAGTGCCGCAATCAACAGGGCAAAACCCAAGGCCAACCGGTAAATCAGGGAGGCAAATTCCGACGCATCTTTGTACTTACTTGCCCCAATCAATTGCGACAGGATGGATGTGCCCGCCATGGAAACCCCGATCCCGACCGAGATAAACAAAAACAGAACCGGCCAGACAAAACTCGTCGCGGCAAATTCTTCCGGGCCGAGGCGCCCGACCCAAAGCGCATCCGCCAGATTATAAAGAGTTTGAATCAGATTGTTCAGCATTAAGGGAAGCGCAACAAATAGTATGCTCTTCCAGAGAGATCCATAGAGTATTTTTTCAGTCATGTCTTTTCGCTGCATAGGAATCCCCCTTTTTATCACTTGGTCTATTATACCGAATCCGTGTCCGCATTGCGAACAAAAAACACCGCCCGCACAGTTTCCTGCACAGGCGGTACGATTTGTTCGGATCATCCGCTCCAAATCAGCTTTCCGGATCGATTGTATAATAGATTTCATCGCCCGGCGGTGTCGCTAATCGGTTTTCATAATACGTAATGTGAAGCGTTACAAAATACAAGTCAATTACAATACCGGCTACAAAATACAAAATGAGAAATATAAGCATACTCGGAGCAAACAGTGCACTGAAATCTCCGGTGCGAAGCAGACTGTCAATGATCGGAATCATCATAAAAACCGCTCCCATTATCAGCACGAGAAAAAACACAATCAAAACCAGTATGGGCGGAATCTGCAGCTTAAAAAAATTCCATTTGTGTCCGCGCATTTTATCCCATGCAAGGCGCAATACTTTCCCCGCCGACATCTCCGGATGATCGTGGATCAGATACGGGATAATCCACAAAACCAAACCGACAATCAAAGTAAGAATCAAACCGATAAACGACCCGGTATCTTCTGCGCCGGCACTTGTCAGTAGATACTGCAAGGCTCCGCTAACCGCCGCAAGAATCAAGGCAATGGGAATCATCATGCCAAGAAAGCGTACGCCCAAATACGAAAAGCCGGACAGCGCATTCTGCATATCCGTTTCTCCGTACCGCAGCAAACGAAGCAGATAAATCTGGTATCCGTAATTCAATAATCCGGCTCCGATTGCAGCTACCAGGCTGATCAGGACAAAGCCTCCCAAAAAAGAGCCAATACCGGAAAACGGGTCGGCAGACATTCGTATCACGCTGCGGAAAAACCAGCTCCCTCCTGCAATAAACAAGAGCAGAAAAAAGACAAATCGCGGAATGCCTCCTTTGATGTAATAAAGAAAGTTCCTTTTCAGTTTCGCTAAGGCCTCTTGCCGTATTTGACCATTTGTCATAACAAGGCTCCTTTCTTCCCTTCCTTATTTCATTGTTTACCCATGATCGCAGCAAAAAATCGGTAAAAACAGCCCGAATCGGAAATGAATGCCAATAGACAGACAATCGAAAGAAAAGGAGCCGATTTTTTAGACGATCTCTTTTACTTCATACCCCGCATCTTCCACCACGGCAGTCAATTGTGTATCCTCCAGGGATTCCCCCTGCACCCGCGCAGTATGCGCTTCCAGATCCACTTCCACTTTCTGTACACCCTCAACTGCTTCCAATACTTTCTTAACCCGCGCTTCACAATGTGAGCAGGTCATACCTTCTACATGCAATGTTCTTTCCATGATACCCTCCTGTATTCTGTTTTCTGTCACGGTGTCTTCCTCTGCTTGCGACTGCGATACATCTGATGCGAATGATCTTTTTTGAAAACGGTTGAGTCGTAATGCATTCGTTACAACAAAAACCGAACTCACGCTCATCGCACCGGCTGCCAGCATCGGATTCATAAGAATCCCGGTACTCTTATAGAGTAAACCCGCTGCAATGGGAATCCCCAATGTATTGTAGAAAAACGCCCAAAACAGATTCTGTTTAATATTGCGGATCGTAGCACGACTTAGATCGATCGCTGCAACCAGATCGGTCAGCGCACTTCTGACCAGTACGATATCGGCTGATTCCATGGCAATATCCGTCCCGGCGCCGATCGCCACGCCGATCGCCACGCCAACATCGGCACGCGCCAGTGCCGGTGCATCGTTAATGCCGTCGCCCACCATTGCGACCTTCTTTTTGCTTTCCTGCAGCTCGCGCACTTTTTCTTCTTTGTCTGCCGGTAATACCTGGGCGAACACGCGGTCCAATCCGGCTTCCTTTGCGATAGCCTGTGCGGTTTTCTCATTGTCTCCGGTGAGCATCATCACTTCCATACCGGCTTCATGCAACGCACGGATTGCCTCTACACTGCTCTTCTTAATCGGATCCTGTACGGCCATCATCCCGATGACCCGCTCCGGGTCAGAAAAAAGCATCGGCGTTTTTCCCTCTTCGGCCCAGGTATCCAGTATATCCAGTGATTCAAGTCCCTTTATCTGCCGTTTGGTCAAAAAGCGACGGTTCCCGGCCAAATAATGCGTTCCATCGATCCGTCCTTCAATCCCGAAGCCCGAAACCGCCTGAAAATCCTCCGCTATCCCCGCCTGTATACCTTGCTGTTTCGCATGGCGGAGTATCGCCCGTGACAGGGGATGTTCCGATGCCGATTCAAGCGTGGCTGCAATTGTCAGAAATTCCTTCTCGCTGATATCGCCAGTCGTTACCACATCGGTTACAACCGGTTCTCCCCGGGTGATCGTTCCGGTTTTATCCAAAAGAACCGTATCCACATCGTGCAGAACTTCCAATGATT
>JGI24711J26586_10002646_pt1 | contig 12572 bp, 15 predicted proteins | sample BioPla3DNA1_FD_26586 | JGI IMG/M metagenome (IMG submission 26586)
AGTGCAGACACTAACTGCTGTTCTTTGTTTTCCTGAATATAATGATGAAGTTCTGTCTCATCAAAGAGATACAAGGCTGTAAGGTATTGCTCGTTATTTTCCAACTCAATTACATCACTGTCTTCTGTCACTTCATCAAAATAAATCCGATTCATGCTGGCACGGTATATTTTTTCTCCATAGGTAACCTGCACATTATTTGTGTCACCTTCCTTTTCCAGCAATTCTCTGGTGATTACCGGAAAAATCGTTGTTATGGACTTATGATATTTTTTATCTTTCTCAGTAACTTTTTGAAACTCCTGATTCATCCACAATATTTTGCTGTTATAATCCAATAACGCATACGGTATTTCAAATTCATTTAACAAATGTTTTTGTACTGTTGCATATTGGGTTGCAAAATTGATAATTTCATTCAGCATTGCCGGTTTATTAAAAAAATACGCTGACAATACTACAATAAAATACAGTACAGTAAAGATAGAAACACAAATTCCCGCTTTCGTATTCATGTAATATACCGGAATATTCATCAATACTACTAGTATGGTAAGCATCAATGGCCAGTACATGTATGTCTTTAGCTGTCCTTTTAAACGAATTTTTCTTTTCATTTACTCTCTCCTGCATAAATATGCTTGCTGTCAAAATAACCATTTACAGCAGTGCCGCCGGATTCCACTATGCCGTAGCCTTTGCACTGCTCACTGCCTAATACGCACATTATTATACCATTTTCCGTCGGTAAGTAAAAGGTCTTTTTTGTGATATACTCATTGCCACTCCTATAAGCCCTATCATTCCAACGATACTCAATAGCACTCCCTGCTTGAAATACGGATAGGTAAATTTTATTTGGGTTACTCCTTTATTTACTATGAGAATATCTTTTAACTCGTTCTTAAAATGCTCACAGCAATTTTCTAAGGTAGGATTAATTCTGTCAAAGGGCTCTACATCGTTCAAACATATATCCTGATATTTCGCCATATACTGCTCGATTCGCTTTTCTAATGTATGAAAGGCAATGAAATTTTCCTGCATATACAACAGATGTAATGTCAACTCCCATGTATGGGGATGTACTTGTCCACGCTTGCCATCAATGTAAATTGCATGACTTGTATTTAAATAGATTCTGCGCTTTAATAAAATCACGAAGTCCATAATCGCCGGTATAATTTCCATGATTACCGGTATAATGACCCAAGCCATCCAAAATATAATAGATGAACTAAAAAAATTACTGAGAAATGTCATAATTAAACTTTCCTATCTTTTGATGCCTAATCTGTCCTTTGGTGAATACATAAAAATACAGCACAATGGTAAATCCATAAAATATAATTCTACCCACAATGGTATGTGCTACAAAATACATATCACTTCCACCCAGATGTATCATACTTCCAATAATAAATATCCTTATTATATTCGCGGAAAAAACTCCGATACTTCCCAATACAGCAAGTACTATTTTTTCCCGCACAGAATATACCTCAAAAAACATCAGTAATGATAAGTATGCTCCTATTTCAATAATACCGGAACACTCATAGTCAATGTACATGGAAATTGCCCCTGTATCACAGGAAACAAACAAAATTCCCTGTTGAAAATAAGAAGTAAACATCCCTGTTGCATCTCCCAAAACTCCGGCTACCGCTGCCACTGCTTTTTGCAACGGAACTGTCAAAACCGGTTCTAACAGTACCATGTAAAATACAAACATTCCTACACTTCCGATAATAAAATACCAGAAATCCAGTTTACTGCGTTTTAAAACAGAAAGAATATAAATCCATGCAAAAAAAGCTATTATCGTTACTATGCTCATTCAAGTTCCTCTTTTTTCTTACGTCTTTTATCCCATACATAATACAAAGCAATTGCGGCTACAACTGAAACGCCTACTCCAATCCATGGCCCACTGGATGTCCCTACCGCTGTTAACCACTGATTTCCAAGATGTGGGTTGTAAAGCTCCACCTTTCGTATTTCAGAACGTTTTATTCCGGTCAACTGTTCTAATGTATCATAACTTAGAGAAAACTCTACCTCATCGCCGAGAGTCTGGTTTGTACGCGGTGTCTCGTAAATGGTAATTGCCGCCTGTCCGTTTAGGTTATTATAAAAATTTTGTGCATTTGGTACATCACACAGGAACACACCATAATCTGTATAAATTCCCGCTCCCAGACTTTGAATCTGATTCTCACGATTCGCTTCGTAATTGCCATTGGCATCTACCGGTAATACACGAAGGCTATATCTTGTCCCATTTATTTTGATTTCCATATAATCCACTCTAATATGGGAATTAAATAATCGGTTCAGCTTATAATGTACATACATATAGTTCTCCCCCATATATATAGCACCAAGTTGATTATTTGCCTTATCATTATCGTTAAAAGTAATATCTGTATGAGGTATTCCGCTCCAATCTTCGTAATAACCATCAATTACTATATTAGAACTTACATCCAGACCACCATCCTCTCCCGGCTTTACATATGCCGGATTGGATACAATCAAAATAGGCTGTGCTCTGTTGTCTTTCGATACTATATTAATTTCAGATACATAAGTGACACTGCTCCAAATCTCAAATAGTGGAATTTTGAGCTCCCAATTATATACACCATCTACTCGATTACATCTTCCATAAGAACCTTCAATTCCAAGAAAAGTAAGTTCTGCATTTTCATTCTGACCTGTCAAAGACGGATTCAGCCAAAGCACCTTCCCCATATTAGAAGTTAATCCTAAGTTGGTACTCTGCCACGGAAAACTATAATCATAACTTCCGTCCTCTACCACTCGAATAAAAATATTTTCCCCATCACAAGTCATAGACAGCATATTAATACCGCTCGCATTCATATAATTAAGATTATATCCAGCCCAATCCGAAAAATCTCCATCAATGGTAATGGGGCTCTGGGGAATTGTGGGAACTTCTGTATTTAGGGCTGTTGCATTACATTCGCCCTCCTGATTTCCATTTACAAATGCTTTTACCAATACTTGCGTAACATCTGTTCCTTTATAACCCAATGCTAAAAAGGGAATTGTAATATCAATCATATTCGTCCGATTGCTTCTGGTTAATGTTCCGGTTACTCTTTCTCTCCATTGATTATCCCTCCGGGATATTCTCGCATGTAAGAACTATATTATTTAATACACCGCTTAACGGTGTCTGATTTATTTCTAACTGAATCTGAGGTAAGGCATCCCAAGTATTGGAATCGCCACCAACTATATGTAAATATAAATTTGATGAGTCAAATGCGCATTGCATTTTCTGTATATTTACCTGTGTTGATCCTGTTTCTACTTCTTCTTTTGTTCCTCATACGCTTCTTCCTTTCCTGCCGAATATAAGCGCTGGCTCCATTCCCTGATATGTTCAATTCTCTTCACTACGTCCCCCGGATACTGAAATGGAAGCAACAATCTGTCTGAAACCTTATAGCGGCGTGTTGATGTCGTATAAACCTCTATCTGATACAACTCTGCCCCTTGCTGTTTCAGTAATTCGCTCAATTTTCCATAAAAAAATTCCCCTACAGATTCTAGGGTCACTTTTTTATGTCGAAATGCTATACATTCTGACAGATGCATATTTTGGAAATTTTCTAAGTATTTTTTTGTATTCTCCTCTAATACATAAAACATTTTTTCTTCTTCTACTGCCCCTATATACAATACTAAATGAATTACACTGGACGGTTCCGACTGTTCATTATTCAAGTATGCATTGATATAATATGTAGAAATGTAGTATTTTGTCATAAAATCCTCCATATAGAAAGAGTATTATAAAATTTTTCAGATGTCAACAGAATTTAGTTTCCAAAAATGCCCAGAAGCCTTGATTTTTCGCGGTTTAGTACCTATTTCCCACGCTCCTTTTTAGTCATTTTTTATTTTAATACCTTTTCTCATAAAATTACCATTTTGGGTAGAAAAAAGAATTATAATATGATAATATAAATTCGTTGAATTAAAGTGACAGAGTGTTACAACTACTATTTTCTGTCATATTATAAATTACCGAATTATTGGAGGATATGATTTATGTATATTACTTGTCTTGATGTAGAAGGCGTACTGGTTCCTGAGATTTGGGTTGCATTTGCAGAAGCAAGTGGAATTCCTGAGTTAAAGAAGACAACTCGTGACGAGCCAGACTATGATAAACTAATGAACTGGAGACTGAGCATCTTAAAAGAACACGGTCTTGGATTAAAAGAGATTCAGGAAACAATCGCTAAGATTGATCCGTTGCCAGGGGCAAGAGAATTTCTCGATGAACTGCGTACATTCAGTCAGGTAATCCTTATTAGCGATACATTTACTCAGTTTGCAACACCTTTAATGGAAAAATTAGGATGGCCAACACTGTTTTGTAATACACTTGAAGTTGCAGACAATGGTGAAATTACCGGATTTAAAATGAGAACAGAACAGTCTAAGTTAAGTACGGTAAAAGCACTTCAGTCTATTGGATTTGAAACCATTGCCAGCGGAGACTCTTACAATGACCTTGGAATGATTCAGGCCAGCAAGGCGGGATTCCTTTTCAGAAGTACCGATAAAATTAAGGCAGATTATCCGGAACTTCCTGCATATGAAACATACGATGAACTGTTAAATGCAATTAAAGAAGCTATGAAATAAATAGTACTATGAAATAAATAATACCATGTTGCCCAATATACTGTGTGCAGTTACTTTTTCTCGGACAACATGGTACTTATATTTTTCAAACTAAAAACACAAAGGAGCGTACTAATATGTACACTTATTTTTTATCTTTTCTTTCTGATACCTGGACACCCATAGAGGAAGATTTGCTGGCCTATATCTCTCCCAAACGCCGTGCTCACCTTTTACGTTATGTTCATCCTGCTGATCGAAAACTTTCACTCTATGCCGCGCTTCTTACCCGCATGATACTTTTAATACATACCCCACTTACTTGGAAAGACCTCCAATTTCACTCCGAGGATAATCATAAACCCTCTCTTATCACAAACCCTTCCATTGATTTTAATTTTTCCCATACCAGAAATGCTGTCTTATGTTGTGTTTCTCCCAACACAACGGTTGGAGTTGATGTGGAAACCTGCGAAAAGGCTCCTTTTGAAATTATGGACACTGTCTTTCATCCGGATGAAATCGCCTATATTTCAGCTGCAACAGATAAGGAAAAGCAAGAACGTTTTTTCAGGATATGGACGCAAAAAGAGGCATATACCAAACGAAACGGCACCGTACTGGTATGTAATCTTACTGATATTAATACACTATCCCCTTCCGTTTCCAACTCCCTTTATAGCTTTAAAATAAATCAGTATACTTGTTCCGTTTGCAGCGATTTGGTACACCCACCGGTTCCTAAAATAGTTTCTACCCAAGATGTATTGCAATTTTTTACTTTATCATCTAACACAAAAACACCCATTATCCGAAGATAACGGGTGTTTACGTTAACTATTTATTAGTCTGTTACATATGGCATTAAAGCGATATGTCTTGCTCTCTTAATTGCTACAGTGAGAGCTCTCTGATGTTTTGCACAGTTTCCTGTGATTCTTCTAGGAAGAATTTTTCCTCTTTCAGAGATGTATCTTTTTAATTTATTTGTATCTTTGTAATCGATTACATTATCTTTTCCACAGAATACGCAAACTTTTTTTCTTCTACGCATTCCGCCTCTTCTCTTCATTGGAGAATCGCTTTTCTCGGTTTTATTGTAAGCCATTGCCTTTACCTCCTGTTCTAATTAAAGGGTAATTCTTCGTCAATTCCATCTGGAATATTCATGAAACCATCACCTACAGCTGCACTTGGTTCCGGTCTTCCTGCTGGCTGGTATCCACCGCCCTGACCTTCACTTGCTGCTTTGCTCTCTGCAAATTCCTGTTCCTCTACGACAACGTCTGTTGTGTAAACCTTCTGTCCTTCCTGATTTGTATAGCTTCCAGTCTGGATTCTTCCGGTTACTACAACCTTAATTCCCTTGTGGAAATACTTCTCAGCAAACTCACCGCTTCTTCCGAAGGCAACGCAGTTAATAAAATCTGCGGTCTGCTGATCTCCGTCACGTCTGAATCTTCTATCTACTGCCAGAGTATATCTTGCTATCGCTGTAGCCTGTTCGCCTTGTGAATAGCGAACTTCCGGGTCTCTGGTTAATCTACCCATCAGTATAACCTTATTCATGTTATCTCCTCTTTCTATTACGCCTCGTCCTGTCTAACGCATAAGAAACGAAGTACATTGTCCATAATACGAACACGAGATTCTACTTCTGCTGGACAATCTGCTTCTGCATCGAACTGAATAAAGTAATAGTAACCTTCTCTCATTTTCTGGATCTCGTAAGCTAATCTCTTCTTTCCCCAGTCATCTACGTTGGTTACTGTTCCACCGAAACGAGTAATAATCTCTTTTGCCTTTTCTACGGTTTCGGTTCTTACATCATCCTCGACTTTTGCATTAACAACGAGTGCTAATTCATACTTGTTCATGCTTGTCTTACCTCCTTTTGGTCTTTTGGCCCCTTGCCTGTGCAGGGAGCAAGGATAAATTATTAACTAATATATCACGAGCTAATATATTACCATATCTATCCGTTTTTTTCAAGAACTTTTGCGAATTTCTTTTGTATTTTTTTCTACCAGCTTCCTTGCTATCATTATCTGGTGCCCACATCCCATACACTTTAAGCGAAAATCTGCTCCCACACGAAGCACTTCCCACTCATGACTGCCACAGGGATGCTGCTTCTTTAATTTTACAATATCCCCCACTTCATATTGTATTGGCATACTGTTTTCTTCCTTTCCTTCTATATTTCTACTCTATATTTTATAGACATCTGTATTCTATATTTGTATTGTTGCTTTTATTAGCAGGTAATTTTTCCAAATAACTCACCGATTGCCACTGGAAGTACTAAATCCGCACTACTGTCTTTCGTGGTTGCTGACTTATTGATAACTACTAACTTATGTCCCTGATAATAGTCTACTAAACCCGCTGCCGGATATACTGCAAGAGAAGTTCCTCCAATAATCAACATATCCGCCTGACTGATATAGTAAATTGCCTCTTGAATGGTCTTATTATCTAATCCTTCTTCATACAATACCACATCCGGCTTAATGTCTCCTCCACACTTTTCGCATTTGGGTACTCCCTCGCTGTGCAGAATATATTCTGCATCATAAAACGCATGGCAGGATTCACAGTAATTGCGATGAATACTTCCGTGAAGTTCTAACACCTTCTTGCTTCCTGCCTTCTGGTGTAATCCGTCAATATTTTGGGTAACAACTGCCTTTACTTTTCCTTTTGCTTCCAACTCTGCTAATTTCTTATGTGCCATATTGGGTTCTGCATCCAGACAAAGCATCTTATTACGATAAAAGCGATAAAATTCCTCCGGTTTTTGACGGTAGAACGTATGGCTTAATATCATTTCCGGTGGATAATCATACTGTTGATGATACAATCCGTCTACGCTACGAAAATCCGGAATTCCACTTTCGGTAGAAACACCCGCTCCGCCAAAAAATACAATATTATTACTTTTTTCTACCATATCCAGAAACTGCTGCACCTTTTCTGCTTCTTCTATATGCTCCATTTTTCTCTCCCTTTCTCTTTCCCGCTTTACTTTTCCTTTGGCTGAATTACTTCAGCTAATGCTCCATGCACCAAGAAACGATAATTTTCTCCGGAAGGAGTACAAGTCATTAGCGTTACCGTTTTTTGGTCCTTTTGTGGGGTTACACCTGTGTCATAAATACTTCTGTTTTTCACTGTTTGTAGCCACTCTCCATATGCATCTTCTGTGGCAAACTGATAATTAAAGGAATCCCATGAAATATCTGCTACATAACAGGAAAAAATACTATAACGATAAATTGCATTCTCTGTATAAATCAAAAACTCCGGATTTTCCTTATATATCTGTTTATCCTTAAACTGGTTGAGTTTTGCAAACATGGACTTATCTTTCATATTGTGGCCATAGATAAAGGTATTATCATCACTAAAATCGGATGCATTTTCTGCCTCCATGAAAATACTTCCACACTTTATCTCCTCTTTTTCAAAAGAATGTGTCAAATAATAATCATTATCTGTTCCTTGTACAATGGGATAACTGATGTCCATATTTTCAAAACGAATCCACCCTACAATATCCGGATTTATTTTCTTCAACGCTTCAAAATCCACAGAAAAGTTTTCCGGCAATTCGCCGCCTTTTCCCACATCCGTACTACTGGTAAATTTATTTAACTTATCGTAAGTATTCTGTCCTTTGGCGTATTCCCAAAATATCATTCCCAATCGAACAATTGCATAAATAAATATAACCAGTGCCAGCAAAAAAATTATGGTACTTTTTAAGTCTCTTTTTCCTTGTCGTATTTTCTTCATAAATAAAAAAGCCTCCCGGTCTTACCTCTAGTTAGTTACTAGTATAATGTATTTCCGGGAAACTTTCAATTTTTTATTAATTTCTTCGCAATGCTTCGATTGGACTTAATTTTGCTGCTTTTCTTGCCGGGTAAATTCCGAAGAATACTCCCACCGCACAGGAAAACAGAGTTGCACCTAATATGGTACTTACTGTGATTCCCGGATGAATTGTACTTTCCATTGCACTGCTCATAATACTACAAATTCCTGTTGCTCCGAGAATACCTAACAGTATTCCGATAATTCCTCCCACAATGGTTAGAATTGCCGCCTCTGCTAAGAACTGCATTAAAATTGAAGAAGTCTTTGCTCCTAGGGACTTACGAATTCCAATTTCTCTGGTACGTTCTGTTACAGATACCAGCATGATGTTCATAACACCAATTCCTCCTACAAATAGGGAAATTGCTGCCACACAGGAGATAAAGGTTGTTACAATTCCAAGCATACTGTTCATTTCGGAAAGCATATCCTGAAAACTCTGTATCTGATAATAGTCTTCTCCCGCACTCTGATGTCTGGATTCCAATAAATGAATCAAATCTTTGGTTGCCTTTTTTGCATCTGCACCATCTGCTGTAAATGCATTAAACGAATAAAATTCATCCATCTCCCACCCAAATGATTCAAAGGATGTATATGGCACATTCAATGTAACCGGCATTCCTTCATAGGTGTAGCTTACAAAGCTTCCGTTTGCCTTTTGCTGGGTAACTCCAACAATCCGATAACTTTGTGTAATTCCGCTTACATTTACATCCAAATCCATTCCTACTACATCATCAGAACCAAACAAACGCTTGGCATCCTCATCGGTAAGTACGCAAACTCGGTTTCCCTCTTGTACATCCGCTTCGGTATAGTAACTTCCTCGCTTCATATTATAATTCAAGGATTTCCATGAATCTTCCGTTCCACCGGTAAGTGTGATAGAAAACTCTCCCTTTCCGGTTACCGTTGTTCCACTGGCTGCATCATCCGGGCTTGCCCCATCGATTCCATCTACCTTTTCTTTGATTGCTTCAATATCTTCCGGAGTAATCCACTCTTCTGCATTTTGCGCATCTTCACTACAATACACATAAATCTGTCCGGTTCCTATATCCTGTACCTCGGAATTCATGGCATTTGCAGTTCCGTTTCCTACTGCCATTACCATAATAACAGAAGCAATTCCTATGATAATACCTAACATGGTCAGAAAAGAACGCCCTTTATTGGCAGTAATGTTCTTTAATGCCATCTTTATATATTCTAACATCTTTCCCATTTAAGTACCTCTTTCTAATTCTACACTACTATTCTGCTTCTGTTCCTGCTGTGATGGTTGTGATTGGATCTCCTTCTTCATTATCTCCCGGATCAGTAATTACTTCTTCACCTTCTTTTAATCCTTTAGTGATTTCCGCACAATCGTCTGAGGTAACACCGGTTTCAATACTACGTTTTGCTAATACTCCGTCCTCACATACCCAGCAGAAGCTTCCATCTTTTCCGATATTTACAGCTTCTGTTGGCAAAATCACTACATCCTTTGCTTCTGCTGCATGAATAGATACCTTTGCTTCTACTCCTAAGAAAATATTACTGTCCGGATTATCAATATGAACTGTTGCTGTAATAGCAGTAGAAGTAGCTGCCTGATTATTTCCACCTGTAGCACCAGTAGTAGCAATACGACTAATCTTGGTAACAGTTCCCTCATAGGTCTGCCCTGCAAAAGTAATGGTTGCTTTCTGTCCTTCTTTTACTTTTTCATATACATTTTTAGATAAGGAAACATTTACATTTACATCATCAATACTCTGTAAGGTAAACAACTGCATTCCCTGAGAAACGGTTGCTCCTTCTACTACCTGATTGTCAGAAATAACCCCATTAAATTCTGCGCTGATTCCATTTCTTCCTTCCTGAATCAACTCTGCCAAGGATTTCTGTTCTAATTCTGCTAAATTGTTGTTGGTCTGCATCTGTGCCTTTGCTTCTTTACTAAGTGTTGCGCTATCTGCTTCTGCAATGGCTTTCTGACTTTCTAACTGAGACTGCAGGTCTGCCAGTTCTGACTGGGCTGTAGTCAGTTTCTGTTGCAACTGTGTATTTTCGTTTGCACCTGTTCCAATGGAACTTTCTGATTGTAACGCTGTAATCTGTGTTGTAATATTATCTAACTGTGCTTTATTGGTATCATAATCATTTTTTGCTGTGCTTAAGGCTGCGTTTGCTGCTTTCAAAGTCTCGGATGCAGATGCGACATCTGCTGCATTTCCCGATGCTGCTGCCTCAAAATTAACCTGTGCATTTTGCTGTGCTACCTGAGCGGCACTATATGCTGCCTGTGCCTGTGCTACCAAGGCTGTTGTATTTTCCTGCTGTTGCTGTAATGCTGCAATCTGGTTGTTTACACTGTCATTTGCCTGCTGTAGTGCTGCTGCCTGCGCCTGTGCATCTCCGGCAATTGCTGCTGTAAGGTTTGCAACTTCCTGTTTCTTAGCCTCTACCTGCTGCTGCAAAGTTGCTGCTTTGCTTTTAGCATCTGCCTGGGTCTGTGCTGCCTGTGCTGACTTATTTACACTATCCTGGTAACCCAGGCTATTTGCCTTTACGGTGAGTTCTGCTTTTTGGTTCTGCTGTTCTAAGTCATCCAGATTAAACTCTACCAGCTTATCACCTGCATTTACCATATCTCCCACTTGGAAAGAAGCTGTTTTTACCGTTGCATTTACCGGTGAGAAAAATGTCTTTTGCTGTCCGCTTACTACCGTTCCGCTGGTTTCCACTGTTTCTGTTACATCACCTTTTTCTACCCTTGTTGTCTCTACTGCCATGGCTTCTGCCATCGCTTCTCCTGCATTTGCTGCACTATTTGCAATGATAGCTCCTATAACTACAACCACTATCAAGATAGGAATTACAATTTTTAATACTTTTTTGGTACTCTTACTCATGCCTTTTTTCTTCATCTCTTACTCCTTCACTTGCTCGTCATTATAATAATCTTCTACGATTTTTCCATCTAAAATCCTTACAACCCGCTTTGCCTGATCCGCAATGTCATTATCATGGGTAATCAATATGACACTTCTTCCGGTATCATGCAGACTTCGCAAAATCCCCATGATTTCCTTGGTAGATGCTGAATCCAGATTTCCGGTAGGCTCATCTGCCAATATAACCGGTGGCTTTGCTGCAATTGCCCTTGCAATGGCAACTCTTTGCTGCTGACCTCCTGACATTTCTGCCGGTTTATGATGAATTCTTTTTTCCAAACCTACCATATTTAATGCTTCCATTGCCAGCTTATGTCTCTCACTTCTTCCGATTCCACGATAAATAAGTGGTAACTCTACATTCTCTATGGCTGTTAGATTAGAAATCAAATTAAATCCCTGAAAAATAAACCCGATTTCCTCATTACGAATCTCTGAAAGTTGATTATCTCCCAGTTCAGACACGTCCTTGCCGTTTAGATAATATTCTCCGGAAGTAGGTATATCCAAACATCCCAACATATTCATTAATGTGGACTTTCCTGAACCGGAGTGACCAATAATTGCCACAAATTCGCCCTTTTGAATTTCTAAATTTACATGATCCAATGCCCAGACTTCGTTTTCACCGGGATTATATACCTTGCACATATTCTTTACTTTTATCAGTGCTTCCAACGTTTTCCCTTCTTTCCCTTTACTTTTTCCATTTTATGGTTATTATGGTAGTATATTTTCCTTAAGAAAATTGTTAGTTTTTCTTAATTTAACCTAAAATATTTTGATTTTCAAAACATATAACGAAACAGAAACGCTTTTTTCTTCACTTTTTAGGTATCTTTTTTCCGTACCTCTCATAATATGATAGAAATGCTTTTACAAAGGAAGGAATACTTATGAAAATTATTGATATGCATTGCGATACAATTTCAAGAATCTATAAAAACCCAGGTTCACAGCTTCGTCAAAACGATTTTCAACTGGACCTTATGAAAATGAAGTCTTCCGGCTATCTGCTTCAGAACTTTGCCATGTTTATCGACTTAGATGAAACAGAACATCCTTACGAAACTT
>JGI24711J26586_10002647_pt1 | contig 12571 bp, 9 predicted proteins | sample BioPla3DNA1_FD_26586 | JGI IMG/M metagenome (IMG submission 26586)
GCCTTGAGGCCCATAGGGGTAGCTGCATTATCCAATCCCAACATATTGGCGGCAAAATTCATGAAGATATGCCCGTAGGCAGGATCATCCTTCGGCAGATCAGGAAACAGACGCGAGAATATCGGAGTAAGCCGGCGTGCAAAAGTATTCACCAGACCGCCTTTCTCACCTATCTTCATTATACCGAGCCAGAGTGAGAGCACGCCCGTCAGTCCCAGGGAGATCTCAAATCCGGTCTTGGCCGATGAAAAAGTGGAGTCCATAATATCCTGAAACACACTTGCATCACCCATACAGAGCCGTATCACGGCCACCACAAAGGCTATCAGGAAAAACGATATCCAAATCCAGTTAAGTACCATGCGCGCAGGAATATTATTGTCTGCGAAGATACTGTAATTTGCCCGTACTTACCCTCTTTTCACTCTATTATTTCCTCACCTTAACCCACTTTAAACAAAACGGATGCCCATAGAATAATGTGAGGGAGAAGGCTTTTATCCCCTCCCTCACGGCTGATGATCATATCAAAATGTATTACTCTACGGTAATCACTGTCGAAGCGGTGGTGGCGCGGAAAGCAGGAGCGTAGAGGCACTGCATTACCGCAATCCCCCCCTGGAAACGACCCGGTTTTTGGACGTTGACCTCGTACTCTATGCGATAGCTGCCCTTATTCAAACGGTCTATATAGAAGACGTTGCGGGTGTTGCCCGGAGCAACATAGTACCCTATATCATCACGCAGGTTGTAGATATATCCTGCGGCAGTGCTCACCGGCTCGAACGTAGCGGCACGCATATCCGAAAGCTGCAAATATTCCATTGTGCGGTCGATGGTCAAATCGAACTGTATCCTCACACGGTCACCCACATTCAGCTTAACCTCCGGACGGACCTCCTCAAGACGGTCGCCCTCCGGTCCGCTTACCACACGCCAGACGGTCCGTTTGAGCGAGATGCCGTTCTCCTGATGCTCCACCTTCTCCATCTCCTCGGTAAACGAGCGATAGAGAGCGCCCCAACTGATGCCGGGACTCTTGCTCTCCACAGTAACGGAAGCCATTTCACGGCCTATATTCCCATCCCATGTACGGGTGGTATAGCCCGCCGTAGCCTTTGAGTCCGAGACCTCGACCAAATCGTTGCCAACCGTTATGGTTATCTCCGGATCGGTCTCCAACTGCACACTGCCGCCGGCAGCCATCAGAGCCGTCACGGCGGCGGCTGTGGCCGGCGATGAGCACCAGCCGGTAGTCTGCTTCTGCTTGAGCAGCCAGCGGGCTGCCTCCGATGCCTCTGTCTCACGGCCCACGGCAAGCAGGGTACGGATAATCAGAGACTGAGTCTCTATCGGCGCCTCATGCCAGAGCAGACCGCCCCGGTTGTCGCGCCAGTACCGGCCCATTTCGTCCTCATAGATCGAGCGTTCCGTCAGAGTGGCGGCAATATGCTCCGCCCGCTCCATGTTGCCCTGACGCGCCATGAGCAGAGCCAGAGTCGCACGATAGTAAAGATTCAGGTCATGGGTATCTTGAGTCTTTGCCAGATTCATATAATGTGTATAGCCGGCACGAATGGAGTCACCCATCTGATATGAGGTAAAATATGAGCGTGTCATAAGGTAGCTGAGCTCACTGTATCCAAGCGACTGCGGTCTCTCCCTTACATTATAGGACCTGTAAAAATATCTGTCCAGATAATCCAAACCCTTCCGGACCGTCTCCTTCAGNTCCGGAGTNACCTCGACCATGNNATTTTCGATAAGCAGACCTAAACCCTGCAGGATCTCATTGGAAATATGGATGTTGGAGGGAGAGCCCTCTATCCAGGGCCAACCGCCATCCGACATCTGAGCTGCAATAAGCTTGTCCAGCGCCTCCTGCATGGTCAGGGCAATCTCTTCCGAGTCCAAAGCCGTTGCCAATGAGCGCAGACGGTCCCGTTCGCCCTGCGAACTGCGGAGCCACGGGGTCTCCTCCAGCAGTATGCCGGTAAGCTTCTGATTGCGCTCCAGCTGCGTCTGCCACTCCGATGCCGGCAGTCCGGCCCACTCGTCCAGCATCTGCCTGATAGCCGGATTCCTGCGCGACAGCTCCTGCGATATGGCTGCACCCATGAAACTGTGGAACAGACGCAGGTTGCTGGGGTCGTCTATGCGTATCAAAGAGGGCAGCGCCTGCACGGCATACCAAATGGGATTTCCGCTGTACTCAAGAGTGAGCTGTTCATCGGCCATAGTCCGGGAACGCGGCTCTGCAAGCTCCTTGAATTGGAACGTACGTCTCTCATTGCCGTTATTGAACAGCGATAACGCCTGCACAACCTGAGTACGGTTGGAAAGCACGGGAATCGTCTCCTCCATACCATCGCTGTGACTCTCGGTCTGAGCGGTGATACGGTAGGTCACGGCAGTCAGACCGGCGGGAACGTTTATGATAAATCCGGTTCCCTCATTGCCTCCGGCAGGAATGGTCACGGTATTGGACGATACCCCTTCTATAATATTGATACTCTCGCCGGTAATGGCATCGGTAAACGAAAGAGTCACCTTAGCCCTGACATCCCCGGCAGTCAGGTTGCTCACCTTGACGGTAAACTCCATCCTATCTCCCTGACGTAAAAAACGCGGAGCCGCCGGCTCTACCATTATGAGTTTACGGGTTACCAAAGTGCGCTCTATGTGTCCCGTCTTAAGTGAGTCGGTAAAGGCTATGCCCTGCAATCTCCAGCGTGTAAGCAGTTGAGGTGCATTGAAGCGGACTGTGGCCATACCGGCAGAATCTGTCATCAGATACTCGAACAGACCTGTGGGATTCATATCGGTACGGAGCGTTACCGGTGCAAGCTCACCGCTTCCGTCAACCGAACTTAAGTAGTCAGACATCAGTGCGTCCTCTGCTACAGATATCTCATCCAATGCCGGTTTATTGAGAGTGGCAAACACCAATTGATTGCTCCCAACGCCGGCGACACCCCTCAGCATCATCTCGCTCGTCTTTCTCCTTGCATAATATTCAAAAGGATTCAGGAGAGTGCCTGTTATGGCTTTCTTACCCTTATATTGCCGATTACCCATCAAATAATATTTTTCGGGTAGGAAAACGTATGCAGATCTGAAAGGCGACGATATTATCTGACCTTCAATTCTTACATTTACAGGACTCAATGGACTGAAATGCCATCTATGACTTCCATAATAATCAAGGGCAGTATCGTACATATCCAGCATGACAGCTGCCGTGACAGGATTGCCTATCTTGTCAGTGACTCTGATTTTCCACTCCTCAGGAGTATCAGGCTCCAGAAAATTCCTAAACGTGATCAGCTCCACGTTAAGTTGTTTCTTACTGTTCTCCACTTCATAGGAGATAACCCGGTTACGGCAGAATCCCCCATAGACCATACCCAGTTCAACAAAAAGAGTACCGGTCATATCGTCCGTGACCGGAACGGTCAGGACCTGCTGTTTTCCGTCGGTCTGTATAGAGCCGTGACTGCAGACTCCAAACCTGTTTTTAACGTAATAGTGAATCACTGCATCAGGCAAACAACTCGCAAGCCTTACTGATACCGTATCCCCCACCTCGGCAGAGAGACTCTCCCGCTATAATCATTGCTTGCCGAATTCCAAATATATTCATACGGAGGCGCGAAATCATAATCGTTTTCCTCCACAAATACGGTATAAATGTTATGCTCCGCAGCATTTTCCGATGTTGCCTTAATCCTGTATAATCCCGATTTCAATCCGGAAAGGGTAATCCGGCCGGCATCGGCAGATGATGTCTCCACTGTTCCGTCAAACACTGTTTCAACAGTTTCCGGCTTCTCATCAAATCTGAAATCATACTTTGGAAAACGCTCCCTGAGATTCCGACTCTCCACGCACTCTCTAAGTTCATCTATCTGTCTCTTAGTACCGATTGCAATAAAATCTTCGAACGGGAACAGCAACCCTAAGGGAGCAGTTTCCACACGGGAAACGGTCAAATGGACATTGCCCTCAATAAGATTGTCCCCTGAATACAACCTTACTTTTATCTCACTGTTGCCATCCTTATCCATGACATCTCTGACCGGTTCAATTGAAATCCGGTTTTCAGCATCCAAACTGATGAATAATGAGCGGTCCCGGGTTTCGCCGTTCAGGTCGGTTGCCGTTATATTGAAACTGACTCTGCAATAGTTGCCGTCGAAAAGAATATCACTCGGGACAGTCAGAGTAAAGCGGAACGAGCCGTCCGATGCGGTCTTCAGCTCTCCACTGTTGATCCTTACATTATTCCCATCGACCTTAAGATGAAACGGGTGAACCTGATACGAACCGACCGATGCTGTCCAACGGACGTCTGCTCCGTTCACCGGGACGCCAGTAAGCGACAGAACTTTACCCGACAGAGTAAACGGACGGTCCAGGAGAGTTTCATCCGTTACAGGGTCCATCCTTATCTCAAACTTAGGTTGACGGAACGATTCCACATTTATTAAGGAAATCGCACTGAAAGTGTTTTCGGAACCATTATCGGGAGATTCGGCAGTTATCCTTACTCTTCCGGGAATGATGTTTTCAGGAAGCTTGAAACTTCCCCTGACCACACCCATACTGTCGGTAGTCAGCAACATCTTCTCTGCTATCTCCTTGTTGTTATTGACATCCCGAAAGCCGGTCTCGACGGGGACACCTTTCAATACATTACCCATGTTATATCCTTCCGGTAAATAGACCACACAGGTAAATTGTACCGAATCTCCGGGCATATAGGTATATCGGTCGGTAAATATCTGCGCCATTGCTCTGTCCGGTGAATTTCTTACCCAGGGAATATTGAAAATGCAGTTTCCGATATTCTCACCCTGTTCAAGCTCCATCCTGTAGCGTCCGTTCTTAAGTCCGCCGATTGATAAAAAGCCCTCATCGGAAGAGAGTCCCTGCGTTGCCACCTTAACCTGTATGTTGCTGCCGTCAAGTTCCCAAACCGTGTAGCGACAGGAGGGCACGGGTTTTCCGGACTTCAGATTGACGGTTATGCCCGTAAAGGTCCCGTCGCTTTCTGTTGTACAGACCAGCCCCAGACCGTTACACTCCAGATACTGATATGCAATATAGTCATCATCATTGAAGTAGGGTCCTGTCGATGCCATCAGATAGTAATATCCCTGCATTACAGGCGGTATCTCCAGTATTGTATAATGTTTCAGCCGGTCTCCGGGGTCATTCAGACTCACACTCCACTCCTCCACGGGCGTAATACGGTTCAGATCAGGCAGTATCTCTTTACTGAAATCGTTCCCGTATCTGCCGGTAACCTCAATTATCTTCAGATAAACCCTGTTTGTATTGGAATAACTCAACATTATAGGATTATGCTCACCCGCCACCAGATCTCTCCTGTTATTCGAAAGAGTGAGAGTCTTGCTCTCCATCTCCTCCTTTATCTTGAAACATTCAAACGCACCCTCGCTCTTGGGCCATTTTTTTTGAGCCTGCACGCATAGGTCATATGCCATTTTCTGCATGGCAACCTGCCTGTCCGGTTCATTTTCAAATGAAGGGATGTATGTCACGATCATCCGCGAAGCCATAGCGTAAAACATGGTGCTGAAATTAACTCTCTTCTCATAATTCTGCGCCAATTTCACCGTACCTTCCACCCATCTGTCCAAGGTTTTATCCCATGTCGATGTAAAATTAGCCTCCATATAATCGGAGAGGAGACTCATTCTTCTAAAATCGATGGTTGCCCTTATGGAGGGTTTTGAATCCATGTTATTCAGAGTCAGACTTTTCAAAACGTAAAACGGCCATAGATCGGGATCATCGGGACCGACATTTTCCACAGCCCTAAGGAACTCATTGGCGCTGCCGTAGAGAAGGCTGTCCTCCAGGAACGAACGCTTCCCGATAATAAGTCTCTGATCCGTAAGCGTTATCAGCGCATCGTCCATAAGCATATCCATCAGTCGCGGACGCAGTTTAAAGCCCAGCCTGTTGCCGCCGGGGAAAAACTCCTCGTAATAGCCCGACGGCACATCACCGGCCAGCCTCATAGACTGATTAAGATGGTAACAGATGGTGTCGCTTATCATTCTCAATGTCCACATATCCATCGAAGGAGCGGGAATATCGGAAACAGACTGTTGCTCCAGACGCCTGCTGTTATAATTTTTATATTGCAGATAACCTTTGGCCAGAAATGCGTGGCAAAGGGCTTTATGCTCCTGTACTCTGAGTTTTGGCAGCAGTGTATTGAAAATCTCTATGCCGTCTTCAATGCTGTTCTCGGTAAAGGTCTGATTTACCTGCGTGAGATAGACGGCGCTCTTTAGCATCTGCCGGTATTCGTTGTCCCCGGCAGCCATATCCCATAACCGGATTATCTCTTTCGCCGCACTTTCAGGGAGGTCCCGTTCAATCAGTTTGTCAATTTTTTTCCATGCACGGGAATACTTGTCAGCACTTGCAGTTACAGTGGAAAACACCATAATAATGACAAGAAAGGATATTCTAAAAAGCTGTCTCATAACTCTTTTATTTTTTGGTCTCTTCTTTAACAAATATAGTCAAGTTAACCGAAAGTAAAATCCTTAAAGCGTTGCAAAATTGTTGCAATAGTGTTGAAAGTAGAATCCGAGTGTCTGTTTCAATCAAACAGATCCGGAATTATGGGGCGGGAACGGGAGCGGCCCAGGTGTCTGTAGGCCAGATCCGTCACCTCGCGGCCGCGCGGGGTACGTTTGAGAAATCCCTCCTGGATCAGGAACGGCTCATATACCTCCTCTATGGTGCCGGCATCCTCGCTCAGGGCTGTAGAAATAGTTCCCAGTCCCACAGGCCCTCCGTCGAACTTATCTATTATTGTACAGAGAATGCGGTTGTCTATCTCGTCAAGCCCGTACTTGTCTATGTTCAAAGCCTCAAGCGCCAATTCGGCAATGTCAAGAGTAATTCGTCCGGAACCCTTTACCTGCGCAAAGTCACGCACGCGGCGAAGCAGGGCATTGGCAATTCTGGGTGTTCCCCGGCTGCGGCGGGCTATCGGCAGCAGCATCCACATCGCATGGAACAGACAAAATACCTGCCGAACGTTGTAAGATTTTTTTTAGTGTAGGAGCATCGTAATACTCCAGATGCATATTGATCCCGAATCTGGCACGCAGAGGAGCCGTAAGCAGGCCGCTACGGGTGGTGGCGCCAATCAGCGTAAAGGGATTCAGGTCTATCTGGATACTGCGTGCCGACGGTCCCTTATCAATCATTATATCAATCCTGTAATCCTCCATTGCCGAGTAGAGATACTCCTCTACTACCGATGAGAGACGGTGTATCTCATCAATGAAGAGCACATCCTTAGGCTCCAGTGAGGTGAGTATGCCGGCCAGATCACCCGGCTTGTCCAATACCGGACCGGAGGTCACTTTGATCCCTACACCCAGCTCATTGGCTATGATATTGCTCAGTGTGGTCTTGCCCAGTCCGGGAGGACCGTGAAGAAGAGTGTGATCAAGCGACTCGCCGCGCTGGCGTGCCGCCTGAACAAAGACGCGCAGATTCTCCACAATCTTTGACTGTCCNGAAAAATCGCTGAACGAGAGCGGACGCAGAGCGTTGTCAAACTCCTTATCCGATACATCCTGCTGATGTCTTATGTCAAATTCATCTGTCATCTATACTATCAATTTGACCAGCCGGTCAGCATCGACAAGGCTCTGCTCGCCGGTCTCCATATTCTTGAGTGTCACCTTACCCTGAGCCAGTTCATCGCTGCCTACAATAACCACATACCGTACGGCATTCGCATTGGCGTATGACATCTGTTTTCTCATCTTAACGGCATCGGGATAGATTTCCGATGCAATACCTGCCCGGCGCAACCCGGCCAGCAACCCCATACAGAATTGAGCCTCCTTTTCACCCAGATTGAGGAACAGTACCTTCACACCGCCTTGAGTCTCACGTGGATAGAGGTCTAACCGGTTAAGTACATCATATATGCGGTCAGCGCCGAACGATATGCCGACACCGCTCACACCCGGAAGTCCGAATATTCCGGTCAGGTTGTCATAACGGCCGCCTCCGCATATGGAGCCTATCTCCATATCGAGCGCCTTGACCTCCAATATGGCTCCTGTATAATAATTCAGACCGCGAGCCAGCGTAAGGTCAAGCTCAAGGGTGTTCTTAACACCCAGCCTCTCAATACCGTCCAGAATATAACGGCACTCTTCCACTCCCTTCAGTCCGGTTTTGCTCTCTGCAAGAATGCCGGCAATCGTATCCAGTTTATCGCTGTTGGAGCCGGTCAGATTGATTATCGGCTGAATCTTATCAATGGCATCTTGGGGCAGGCCCTTAGACAAGAGCTCGGCATTAACACCGGCAAGCCCTATCTTGTCCAGCTTGTCTATGGCGACCGTTATCTCCACAATCTTGTCGGCATGTCCTATCAATTCGGCTATTCCGACCAATATCTTGCGGTTGTTCAGTTTTATGGCAACGCGTACGCCCAAACGGTCGAACACGGTGTCTATCATCTGTATAAGTTCAATCTCGTATAGCAACGAATCACTACCCACCACATCGGCATCACACTGATAAAACTCACGGTAACGCCCTTTCTGAGGACGATCGGCACGCCATACGGGCTCTATCTGGAACCGCTTGAAAGGGAACTGCAACTCCTCACGGTGCATCACCACAAAGCGGGCAAAGGGCACCGTCAGGTCATAACGCAGACCTTTCTCACAGAACTTTGAAGACAATTTAAGACTGTCGCGCGATAGCAACTCCTCGTCGGTCAAACCGCTCATGTAATCGCCCGAGTTCTGTATCTTAAACAGCAGTTTGTCGCCCTCTTCGCCGTACTTACCCATCAGAGTAGAGAGATTCTCCATTGCGGGAGTCTCTATCTGGCGGTAGCCAAACAGATCGAACACATTGCGTATCGTATCGAATATGTAGTTACGGCGCGACATCTCCACAGGTGTGAAATCACGCGTACCTTTCGGGATTGACGGTTTCATCGGCTGGCTCTCAACTTCTTCTGGAACTAAAAATCATCAGGTAATAGATAAGAGTACCTATCGAACTGATAGCAGCCACCACATATGTATAGGCTGCTGCTTTCAAAGCATTGCGGGCCGGCTCCTCTGTCCCTCCTACGGTAATCCCCGAATTTTCAAGCCATGCCAAAGCCCTGCGGCTGGCATCAATCTCAACGGGAAGGGTCACCAGACTGAACAGTGTGGAGAGTGCAAAAAGCAGTATTCCGGCCAGAAGGATTGAAGGGAAAGTCTCTATCAGAATAATACCTATAAGCAAAACCCATGAGACTATGGTTGACGAAAACTGAACTATCGGGACCAGTGCCGAGCGCATCTTGACGGGTGCGTAAGCCTGAGCATGCTGTACGGCGTGTCCGCACTCATGGGCAGCCACCGAAGCAGCCGTTATGTTGGTTCCGTTATATACGTCTTTACTCAGGTTCACCGTATTGCTTTCGGGATTGTAATGGTCGGTAAGCTGGCCTTCGATACAGGTAATCCTTACACCTCTTACGCCATAGTCCTCAAGCATCATCCTGGCTACGTCATATCCGCGCAGGCCGCCCGGAGTCTCTATCTTCGAGTACTTTTTAAACTTGGACTGCAGGTTTAACTGGACCAGATAACTGGCAACGGCTATAGCGATGAATAATATTAAATACATGGTTTCTTATTGTTTTATAATTTACGAAAAACTGTCTGCTTGCGGTCAGGTCCTACCGATACAATTGAGACCGGAGTTTCAAGATACTCCTCAAGGAAACTTATATAACTGTTAAACTCCTCGGGGAACTCATCTTCACCGGTCACCTTAGTGAGGTCCGTAAGCCAGCCGGGAAACTCCTCATAGAGAGGTTTCACCGCCTCGCAGTCAAACGGGAACTCATCGGTCTCCGTGCCGTCAGGCAACCCGTATGCAACACATGCCTTCACAGTCTTGAAGGTATCGAGCACATCGCTCTTCATAAGGATCAGATCAGTCACTCCGTTAAGACGAATTGCATAGCGAAGTGCCACCAGATCAATCCATCCGCAACGGCGGCGACGACCGGTTACCGCCCCGAATTCAAATCCGCGGTCGCACATAGCCTCACCGTCGGCATCGAAGAGCTCGGTTGGGAAGGGACCGCTTCCTACACGTGTGCAATAGGCTTTCATTATTCCGAACACCTTACCTATGTTATGAGGAGCCACTCCCAGACCGGTGCATGCACCGGCGCAGATTGTATTAGATGAGGTTACATAGGGGTATGAACCGAAATCGACATCCAGCATAGTACCCTGAGCGCCCTCGCACAGTGTTTTCTTTCCTTCGCGAAGTATCTTATTCAGGTAATGTTCGCTATCCACTAAGCAAAACGACTTCATATAGGCTATGCCTTCACGCCATTTCGACTCAATAGAGGAGAGTTCATACTCAAAGTTCAAACTCTTAAGAGTACGTTCATGAGCGGCCCTAATCCTTGCATACCGCTCCTCGAAATCCGAACGGAGCAGGTCGCCCACACGCAGTCCCGTACGGGCTGCTTTGTCGGTATATGTGGGTCCGATGCCGCGCCCTGTGGTTCCCACCTTGGCGGAACCCTTTGAAGCCTCCAGAGCGCTGTCCAACAGACGGTGAGTAGGCAGGATAAGGTGCGCTTTCTTTGAGATCAATAATCTGCTCTTCAAATCTATGCCGGCAGCCTCAAGGGCTTCGGCCTCGGCTTGGAAAAGCGCGGCATCNAGCACCATTCCGTTACCTATTATATTGGTTTTGTCTCCCTGGAACACACCTGAAGGTATTGATCTCAATACAAACTTCTTATCATCAAAGATAAGCGTATGTCCTGCATTGGGACCGCCCTGAAAACGGGCGACCACGTCATAACGCGGAGTAAGAACGTCAACTACTTTACCTTTTCCTTCATCTCCCCACTGCAGACCCAGCAAAACATCAAATTTTCCTTTTGTCATCTTTTTTTNTTATTATATATCTTTTCCATCTTTCTCTGTTTTCTCCTCAGTGCAGCCGCACATTTTACACAATGACCATAAATATAGAGCGAATAACCTGACATGATGAACCTCCTTTTTCTCATCTCTTCAATCTGNCGGCGCACCTTCTCATCATTACAATCGGTCACCGAACCACANCCTGAACATATAAGATGGATCCCGTAATTGTTATTCCATATCTTCTGATACTTCGGTTCGCCGTTAAGCCATACCTTACGCACCAAACCCGCATCCTCAAAAAGTGCAAGATTGTTGTAAACAGTTGCCCTGCAGACACGGAAATTCCATTTTTCTGACATATCATAGGACAACAAATCAGGAGTGAAATAACCGTCATACATATAGATAGCATCCAAAAGTGCACTCCTTTCCTGTGTCTTCCTAAGGCCGTTTACACGCAGATACTCGGTCAGGATACGACCTGCCTGCCTGATCTCTTCATCTCTATCCATTATCTCTCTCAAGAAGAGCCAAAGCAGCCCTTGCCGCCCGAGCCGGAAGCAGATCTCCTTCCGATATGGCAACTGCCGCCTGGTCCTTTAGCTCCATTACAAAACGATCCCCCATACGATTGCCCCGGCGCAACATGTTAGCCAGCACCAAGAATCCGCAGTATCGGGGCATTTCCGCATCGGAGGCAATCCAACGGAATGCCGTAACCGATGCACCCTCCATCTTGCTGAAGAGATACATTGAGCAAACTTCAGCAAGATCGGGGTATTCTATCTGACTGACCCAAAGATCAGCCATGTCGGGCTGAAACTCGTCGGCAGGATAAAGCAGTGCCGCCAACATCTTGTATTCACGAACATCCTCCTTCCATAATGCAATTGCCAGATTACTGTCTTTCTCCAGTTTCGATGCTATCTCTTTAATTTGGGGAAGGCTTACTCCGAAATTCAATCGGTATCCTATACCTTTCTCTCTCATGCTCTCCGATACCACACCGTTCATTGAGAGCCTTAGCATCCTGTTTATTTCAAGAATCTGTTCCTCTACCGACATTTTTGCTACTGGCACTTCAACTGTTTATATGCCGTTTTTTGTACTGATGAGGAGCCTCACCCTTTTCCTTGTAGAAAGCGGCATAGAAAGATTGGCGATTGGCAAAACCGCACATTTTTCCTATCTCCTCCATTGTCTTGTCCAAATAACGNTTGTCCACCAACATGTGGACAGCATNACGTATTCTANATCCGTTCACCAGATTGGAATAATTCATTCCAAATCTTGAATTGATCACCGCTGACAGATAGCGAGGGTTGGTCCCTAAATCCTTAGCCAACTGTCTGGCTGAATAATCAGGATCACGGTACTTCTTCTGCGCTATTAAAACAGTCAGAATCCGGTCATACAGCTCGTCTGCGAGTTCAGCGCGGATTAAGTACCTATAATCNGCTTTCTTCTCGACTTTTGCCGTAATTTTGTAAGGTTTAGCTTTTTCTTTCATTTGGTTGTAAATTGTGCTTACAAAGTAAGTACTTTTTCTGAAATACAATAAAAAAAATAGTCATAATATTTTTTAAAAC
>JGI24711J26586_10002650_pt1 | contig 12558 bp, 12 predicted proteins | sample BioPla3DNA1_FD_26586 | JGI IMG/M metagenome (IMG submission 26586)
GACGATACCAGAATTACGACAATGTTAAAAAATATAGATGATGGTGCAATGTCAGTTTCTGATAAAGTTACTACTAAAGCCAAGCTTTTTAATGAGTGGTATTGATACATTGCCACCTGGAAAACTTGATATAACAAGAAGGATGGCACAGTTATCAGATATAAAAAAAGGCAGAAAAGTGTTAGTGACATGTAGTCATAGGGGATACCAATCTGTTATTTATGCAAAAGAATGTGGAGCAGAGGTATGTGGTCTTGATATTGATGAGAGGATGATTGAGTTTGCAAGAGAAAATTCTGAAAAAGAAAAGATTTCTATTAATTTTGTAAAGGGAGATGCACAAGAAATTCCTTTTGGTAGTGAACAGTTCGATATTGTGACAAATGAAGGAGCAGTCGGTATACCAGAAAGTCCTCAAAAAGTATTATCAGAAATGGTACGTGTTTTAAAAAAGGATGGAATACTTATTTTTAGAGAGTCTATTTTTGCTGACAATCTGAGTGACGAGGAAAAGGAAGAACTTAGGTTGCGTTATGGTAACAATATTGAGGATATAAAAGGATGGAAGGAACGTGTAGATAAGGCAGGGGCAGAAGTTGTTTTTATTGAAACAGAGCAATGGTCAGAACCATCAAATTTCTGGAATGTACGTCATGATAGAGAAGTTCAGGACTATCATGATTTGTATACAATGACAGAAAAGTTAAGGTTATCAAAAATATTGATGAAAAAGTATGGTAAAGATGGAATATCAATGGCTGCAGAAAATGAGAGAATATTTTATGATGCAGTAAAAAATAAGAAAATAGGTTATGGAATTTTTCTGTGTAAGAAAATTAATTTGTAAAAAATTGAGATTATTAGGAAGTGATAGATATGGAAGAAATAGTAGTTTTTACAGTCACTATGTATTCTAAGGGTGGTAAATCAATATTTGATAATCTTTGTGAGTTAAATAAGGAAACATTTATACAATTTGTTCCTTCGGAAGATAGTGTTTGCAAGACTATACATAGTTTAAAAAGCAGAGGAATGTTTATAGAAGCTTCGTCAGAGGTAGGTATTACTTGTTCTTGCAGTAAGGGTCATTTTGAGAATATATTTGCAACAAAGGTAACTAAATCAAAAGTAAAAGGCATACAAGAAGGTGAATACTTTACATATGAAACAGAGGATGAAATAGATATTCCTACTTGGTTAGAATGTGTTGAAAAGATAACAATGCCTAGACAAATGTTTGTATTAGATGAAAGAATTCAACCACAATTACCATATTTTCATTATACACTTCCAAAAGGAATACAACAAGTTGCCAAAAAAGAGTTACTTGATAAATGTATGTTTGATAGGAAAGAACGTAAGGTTGGAATTATTGATACAGGTTTATATCGGCATGATTATTTTGAAAAAAATAGTTATGAATTTTCAGTGGATTCGGCGGTTTCTTTTTTTGATTCTAACAAGGATGAAAAAGGACATGGTACAGGGATGTCAGCGGTATTATTAGCCTTGTTAGATAAATCTAAAATTACCATGATTAAGGCATCTAACTTAAATTGGAGTTATCCGGTTGCTGCATTGCAACAGGCATCGAAATATAATTTTGATGTTCTGAATTGTAGTTGGGGAATTATAGGATTCGAACCACAAGCCTACTTGGAAATTGCAAATTTGATAAATAAAGGAACAATAGTAGTGTTCTCGTGTGGAAATGGTGCTACAGATAGAAAGAAGTCATTTTTGCAAACAATAGCATATCCCGATGTCATTAGTGTAGGGGGCTGCATGGTGCATATGGATGGTACGATTGAAGTATCGGATATTTCTAGCAGTTATGATTCTGATTTGTTTGAAAATAGACATGCACCGGATTTGTGTGGTATTTGTGGAAAGATGCCTTATGCTCAGATTATTTTAATGCCAATACAACCAGCAGCCTTGTTTGATTTCGAAAATGGAAAACGAGATGGAACTGCTCAAGATGATGGGTGGTTTGTTTCAAGCGGAACATCTGCGGCAGCAGCATATGTATCAGGCATAGTTGCAAATATTCTTGAAGCGAGTTTGATTCAAAAAGAAGACGTATCAGAGTTTTTAATCAATTCATGCAAAAAAGTGAGTGAAGGTAAAAATTTCATGGGAGAAGTAGCGTCAGGGAGAGAGTATGATTTAGCTACAGGTAGTGGTTTTCTGGATTTTGAAAGTGTCTTGAGTAATTTGGATTACTCTAAAACGAAAGGTGATATAAATGAAGTGTAATTATTTGGATAGTACAATTAAAGATAAAATGGCATTAGATAAAGTAGCGGTTATCTGTAATGAAAAGAAAATTACATATCGAGAGTTAAATATGTATAGTATGAAGATGAGCAAAATAGTAGATGCAATGATAAAGAAAACAAATGATACAGTAATTATTTTATTAAACAAATCAATTGAGGCAGTAATTGCTATTTATGGAGCAGTTTTTTCGGAATGTGCGTACATTCCACTTGATTATAATTTACCAGAAGAACGTTTGTTATATATTATTGAAAATTCAGGTGCATCTGTAGTGATTACAGATAGTAATGCTATCGATAGGATAAAGAAAGATATAAATATCATTTGCATAGACGAATATAATAAATCAGCGAAAAAATGCGAGGCAGACGTCCACTGGGATGGAATATATAAAGAATACGATGACAATGTCTTCTTTGGTTCGCATCGAAATCGCTTAGATGATGTAGCGTATATTATATATACATCTGGATCAACAGGGGTGCCTAAAGGCGTTATGATTCCTCAAAAAAGTATTATGACTTTTGTGAGGGATATGGAAAAAAATATGCATTATTGTGAAGATACAGTCTACTTAAATGTATCACCGTTATATTTTGATGCAAGCGTACTAGATTTGTTTTGTATATTAAATATGGGAGGTACGTTAGTATTACTGAATAATTTCTTGTTTCCTAATGACATATTAAAAGTTATGGAGAAATATAGAGTTACAGATACGCTATTAGTATCTTCTATATTAAAACTGTTAGCTAGTAAATTGGCAAAAATCGAAAAATACGATTTGAGTTCATTAAAAACAATTTGGTATGGGGGAGAAGGGTGCCCAATTGATGTATTGCGAGAGATAAAGAGAAAATTACCTAATATTAGTTTTATTCATGGATACGGTCCGACAGAGTCTACACATACAGCATTATGGTACAAATTTGATGAAATTCCCTGTGAAATAGTAGGGTATATGCCTATAGGGAAAGTACTGCCTTCAGTATATGCTTATGTTTTGGATGAAAATGGTAAACAAGTTTTGCCTGGTAATAAGGGTGAATTATATATTGGTGGCGAGCAATTAATGATAGGTTATTGTAATGATGATGCTAAAACGAGAGAACATTTAATTGATGATCCGTTTGTTTTAAATAAAATAATATACAGAACAGGAGATATAGTTTCTGTAGATGATAATGGATTGTATTGGTATCATGGAAGAAATGACGATATGGTAAAGTGTGGAGGTAATCTTGTCTATTTGTCAGAGATAGAGCATTGTCTTTTAGAACATTCATTGATAAAGGATGCGATAGCAATGGCAGTGGCAGATAATCTTTACAACAATAAAATTGTAGTTGCTATAGTTTTGCATTTAGATAATAAACAAGATAATTTAGAGCAGACATTAAGACAATATATAGCACAAAGGTTACCATCTTATATGATGCCAAGTATATTTATGTTTTTCGATGAAAATGACATACCTCGTACTCAAACGGGAAAAGCTGATAAGAAAAAACTCAGTTTAATAATTAATGGTGAGGGTGTAATAAAGTGAAACTAGTTTATTTTCCTTGTGCTGGAAGTTTTGTTAATGATTCTTTGTGCAATGAACTAACTGTCGTTGTGGGAGAAGATAATATCATAAAAATATCGGATTATGGGAATATGTCAGATGAATGGAATGGTCTAATATGTGGTATAGTACAAAAGATGAAAGATACGATTAAAAATGAACCTTATATACTGATTGGATGCAGTATGGGAGCTGTTGTTGCATATGAGGTATGCAAGACAATTCAACAAAGAAAGTGCTTACATATGCCGCTACAAATTGTTGTGATATCTTCAACTCCGCCTAACAAAATGAAGGTTAATATTGAAAAAGTGACCACATATTGTATAAGAGAGATTGATAAGTTATATCACAGTATAAATTTGCGAATGCTAAATATTTTGAAGAAAAAAATAAGAAAAGACTTGGAGTTGCTTAATAAATATAGTTATAATCAAAGTGATTGTGAAGTATGTGTTGATTCGCATATTATATATTCTTATGAGGATGAACTTGTTTCTGAGATTGGTTCATGGAATGCGTTATTAAAGAAATGCGAATTTACAGAGTTAGAGGGCGGACATTTTTTGATGTATACTAATTTGGCGACAATTATTGAGTTGATAAAAAATGATGTAGAAAAATACAGAAATAGAAAAAACTAAGAAAGAGGTGTTTATTAATGGCAAAAAATTTATATTCAAGTAGGGTGAATAGAGTTCCAAAATCATTTGTTAGGGAAATATTAAAGGTAACTGAGAAACCAGAGATTATATCATTTGCGGGGGGATTACCGAATCCTAATTTTTTCCCGGTAGACGATATTATGCAAGCAACGAATAAAGTATTATCTTCTGAAGGTGAAAAGGTATTACAATATAGTACAACTGAAGGTTATGTTCCGTTAAGAGAGTATATTGCAAATCGATATTATTCAGATTGTGGTATTACAGCTGATAATATAGTGATTACTAACGGCTCTCAACAGGCATTGGATTTAATTGCAAAAGTCTTTTTGGATGTGAGAGATAATGTTATGTTAGAACGTCCGGGCTATTTGGGAGCTATACAAAGTTTTTCTATGTACGAACCTGATTTTGTAACTGTAGGAATACAAGATGATGGCGTTGATTTACATGAGTTTGAAAAAAAAATAAATGAATTTAAGCCCAAGTTATTTTATGCAGTAACTAATTATCATAATCCAACTGGGATTAGTTATTCAAATCAAAATAGAACAGCTTTGTCAGAAATTATAAGAACAAGTAATACAATTATGATCGATGATAATCCGTATGGAGAGCTAACATTTTATGATAGACCACACGTAACTATGAAGAAACTTTTAGGCGCGCAATGTATCTCGCTTGGGTCGTTTTCTAAAATATTTGCTCCAGCGATGAGATTGGGATGGGTTTGTGCAGATAAAGAAATTATAGATAAAATTATTACTATGAAACAAGCATCTGATCTACATACTAATTATTTTAGCCAAAGAATATTGTATCAATATTTGATGGATTGCGATATAGATCGACATATTAATAAAATAAGAGAAGAGTATAAAGTAAGAAGAGATTACATGATAGAAATGATTAAAGAGTATATTCCAAGTGATATAAAGTATACGGAACCAGATGGTGGCATGTTTTTATGGATGGAATTGCCAAGTGATATTGATGTTATGAAACTTTTTGATATTGCTAATAAGAAAAATGTTGCATTTGTTCCAGGAGCCCCTTTTTATATAAGTAATGAAGAAAATCCGAATTCAACATTAAGATTGAATTATACTAATTCAGAATTGGATGATATTAGAAATGGAATATGCTCGTTAGTAGAAGCAATAGCTTCGTTTAGAAGATAATATCAACAATATTTTAGACTTGTATTGTTGATAATGTATAGGATATAAACAAGGAGAAATAAAGTGGAAAAGAAATTATTTACGTCTGAATCAGTAACAGAAGGACATCCAGATAAAATGTGTGATGCTATATCTGATGCTATATTGGATGCATTAATGGAACAGGATCCGTACAGTAGGGTTGCATGTGAGACTTGTACCAGTACCGGATTTGTATTGGTAATGGGTGAGATTACCACCAAAGCGAACATTGATATTCCTGCAATTGTGCGTAAAACCGTAACCGATATCGGATATGATTCGTCTGAAAAGGGCTTTGACGGTAATACTTGTGCAGTTATGGTATCTTTGGACAAGCAGTCTACTGATATTGCAATGGGTGTTGATAAGGCTTTGGAAGCAAAAGAAGACGAAATGAGCGATGGGCAGATTGAAANCATTGGTGCTGGAGATCAGGGTATGATGTTCGGATATGCAAGTAATGAGACCGAAGAGTTTATGCCTTATCCCATTTCTCTTGCACATAAATTGACCTTGCAGCTTACCAAGGTTCGCAAGGAGGGTACGCTTACCTATTTAAGACCCGATGGAAAGAGTCAGGTATCNGTAGAATATGATGAGAACGGCAAGCCATTACGTTTGGAGGCAGTTGTTCTTTCNACCCAGCATGATGAGAAAGTAACCCAGNAGCAGATTCATGCAGATATCAAGAAATATGTATTTGATCCGATTTTACCNAAGGAGATGATTGATGTAGACACCAAGTTCTTTATCAATCCTACCGGACGTTTTGTAATCGGTGGTCCCAATGGAGACAGTGGTTTGACTGGGCGTAAGATTATTGTAGATACCTACGGTGGATATGCACGTCACGGTGGCGGTGCGTTCTCAGGTAAGGACTGTACCAAGGTGGACAGAAGTGCAGCATATGCGGCACGTTACGTTGCAAAAAATATTGTTGCAGCAGGCTTGGCTGACAAATGTGAGATTCAGTTGTCCTATGCAATCGGTGTGGCACAGCCTACCTCCGTTATGGTGGATACTTTCGGAACCGGAAAAATTAGTGATGAGAAGCTGGTGGAAATCGTTCGTGAGAACTTTGATTTAAGACCAGCAGGGATTATAAAAATGTTAAGTTTACGACGCCCTATTTATAAGCAAACATCTGCATATGGACATTTTGGTAGAAATGATTTAGACATTCCGTGGGAGAAATTGGATAAAGTTGCTAACTTAAGGCGATACATAAATGGTTAAAGTTGGATTATACTAGATTATTAAATGGGGGTCTTTTATTTGATAAAAATTAAAGATCTCTATTATTATGAAAAAAACGTAAGCACCTAATTTCGGGGTGGATTCCATCCATCCACTGCTTTTCTTATAATGATTGGTAGGGAACGCAAGCGTTTTACTCCATTTGGAAGGCTAGACGCAAGTGTTTCACTCTATCCAAAGGAGCCAAGCATTATGCCAAAAAGAATTGTTAGAAAAGATGAGCAGATGAAACTCATCATGGAATGTCGCCAAAGCGGTCTTTCCGATTATCAGTGGTGCCAACGACAGGATATTAATGTTGGTACTTTCTATAACTGGGTCAGCAAACTTCGCAAAGCCGGTTATACCATACCTGATTCCAGGAGTAAGTCCGAAGGAGCAGTCGTCGTACAGGATGTCGTTAAGGTAAATTTAGTAAGCGAGGATATGTCTGGTTCCGTAATAGAGCAAAACACTCGCCCCCTAGCCGAGGCATCTACCCCTTCCGTTGCTGCCGAATTGGTGGCCGGAAATGTTACACTTCGTCTTTTCAATGGCGCAGATCAAAACCTCATCCGGTGTGCTATCCAGTGTATGGGAGGTGCTTCCCATGCTTGGTGATATTTCCGTTGCAGACAACATTTATATTGTGACCGGCTATACGGATATGCGAAAGTCAATCGATGGTCTGTGTTCCATCATACTAAAACAACTGCAGACAGAACCGGCCGGGAATGCCATTTATCTTTTCTGCGGAAAAAGATGTGACCGTATCAAAGTCCTTTTACGAGAGCCGGATGGGTATGTTCTTCTATACAAAAGACTGGATGTCGTGCATGGAAAATACCGCTGGCCCCGTAACAGTTCTGAGGTAAAACCGATCACATGGCAGCAATTCGACTGGCTGATGTCAGGTCTTGAAATCGAACAACCAAAGGCGCTCCGAACTGCTTGAAACCGTTGATTTTACTAGTTTTTTCGCCGATTTTGTGGTATACTGTTTATAGTAAAACAAGGAGCAAAAGCATGGCAAAAAGCAGTAAAGATATCCAGCTTTCAGAGCTTAAGGATTTGATATCACAACTGAATACGACCATTAAAAATCTGAATGAAACCATTTCCCAGAAGCAACAGGAGAATGATAATCTCAAGGCTGAAATGGCATGGCTGAAGCAGAAGCTTTTCGGCTCCTCAAGCGAGCGCAGAGCCACTCCGTTCCCAGGTCAAATGGGACTTTTTGATGGCGAAGAGGAAAAGCCACTGGAGCTGATCGAACCGGAAGTTATTCCGCTGCCTAAAAAACCACGGAAGAAAAAGCCTACGCTGAAAGAACAGTTTGAAAATTTACCCACCAGACAGGTAGTGGTTGATACATTGTCTGCTGAAGATAAAATCTGTTCTATATGTGGAACGCAGATGGTTCCGATCGGTACAGAGATAATCCGTACTGAAATCGTATATACAAGACCAAAACTGGAGTGCATCGAATATATAGCGACCACTTATGGATGCCCGGAGTGTAAGGATACAGAGGAACCTCAGTTCATAAAAGACAATGGTAAACAGGCTTTTATTGAAGGAAGCTATGTGTCAGAATCATTACTTTCACTGATTGCTTATCAAAAGTATGGGCTGTATCTTCCACTCTACAGACAGGAAAAAGATTTCCGCCAGCTGAATGCTCCAATCAGTCGCAGCACAATGGCGAAAAATCTTATCACTGCGGCACAGGAATATTTACAGCCGATGTATGATTTCTTTCATCAGAAACTTCTTTACCGAAGGTTTTTAATGATGGACGAAACACCGGTACAAGTCCTGAAGGAAGATGACCGGCGTGCCCAAACCAAATCTTACTTCTGGGTGATCCGTACCGGAGAGGATGGACTTGATCCTATCATTCTCTATAATTACACTCCTACGAGGGCAGGGGAAAATGCAAGACGGTTCTTAAACGGAATCGCTCCCGGATTCTATCTGATGGCCGACGGATATCAGCGCTACAACAAAGTGCAGGAAACAAACCGCTGCTGTTGCTGGGCACATATCCGCAGATATCTTTTAGAATCCATACCAAAGGGAATGGATAAGGATTATACCAATCCCGCAGTCCAGGGATTTCTCTACTGTGAAAAACTGTTCGCATATGAACGGTCCTATAGAGAAAAAGGACTTGGTTATAAGCAAATATACACACGCCGCCTCAAAGACGAAAAACCTGTTATTGAGGGCTTTTTGGCGTGGCTGAAACAGGTGGATCCGGGCAGTAATGGCAAACTTAAAAAAGCGATTACATATATCCGTAACCGTGAGGAGTTCCTGATGACCTATCTTGAAGACGGTCGTTGCAGTTTCAGTAATAATCTCAGCGAGAACAGTATTCGCCCGGTGACGGTAGGTCGTAAGAACTGGCTATTCTCTGACACCCCGGAAGGCGCACAGGCTAACACACTGTATCTCACAATTGTTGAGATGGCAAAAGCATATGGCCTGGATTTATACAAATATCTGAATTTCCTGTTTGAACAAAGGCCAAGCAGGGATATGTCAGATGAAGAACTCGAAAAACTGGCTCCGTGGAACGAAAGTGTGAAGGAGCTTTGTAATATAAAATAGAGTAAAACGCTAGTGTTCCGGATTTTGGTATGAAGTCCGGAATACATTTTTAGGATACACCCTGAAATTAGGCTACAAAAAAACTATCTTTTTCTAAAAAAATGATATATAATTGGACATTATTATTCATAAAGAATATGGATTTGAAGGAGATGGTAGAATGGAGTATTTGAAGGCAACAAAAGGCGATGTAGATAAAATTTATGAATTGGTACAACAAACAATTTTGACAATTTATCCTAGATATTATCCTAAAAAAGTGGTGGATTTTTTTTGTGATTTGCATAATAAACAGAGTATTTTNGAGGATATTGAAAATGGATATGTAGGTATGTTGATTGAACAGGGGCATATTGTAGGTACTGGAAGTTATAGAGGAAATCATATTACTAGAGTATATGTTTTGCCAAAATTTCAANGGAGNGGATATGGAANTTACATAATGAACTGTCTAGAAGGAGAAATTGCTAAGAATAATAATTCAGTTTATTTAGAGTCTTCTCTTTCAGCTTGTCGCCTGTATGAACGCATAGGTTATAAAACAATTAAGCATGAAGAGTATGTGGTTGATGATAACACTGTATTGATATATGAGGTTATGGAAAAATGTATAAGTGTAAATAATAGTTTTATTAATTATGATGGGAAATGTTTTCGGGTACAAAAAAATACAGAAGATGGCGAAGTTAATGATGAAACCTTTTTTTTATATCACCAAAAAGAGGATATTGTATGGGCGAGTTATCATGGCGGAATGGTAAAAAAAGGTTTCTTGTTGGGAACAGTATCTAATAATGGAGAAATGAATTTCTATTATCAGCATATTAATGACAAGAAACAATTAAGAATAGGAAAATGCCATAGTGTTCCACATATATTAGAAAATGGAAAGATACAGCTGCATGAGTCGTGGGAATGGTTAGACATGAAAAAAACGAAAGGTTCGTCCATAATTGTAGAACAGTAAAACAGATAGAGGTTATCAAAATATATATTTGAAATCAAATTGTAACAAGTATGTATGGGAGCTTAAATATGATAGAAATATATGCAGTAAATTTAAGAAAAATAAAGGAATATGTAGATGGTAAAATAATACAATTATCAAGTGAAAGATTGCAACAAATAAATAGTTTGCATCATGGTAAAAAGAAAGGCAGTTTTATTGCAGAACAAATAGTACATTTTTATATGAAAAGTATAAGGAAAATTGATAAGTACAGTATTGTTATAGATAATAATGGAAAACCTAAATTTTTAAATGTTCCTAATCTGAATTTTAATATTTCTCATAGTGGAGATTGGGTTTTTTGTGCGTTTTCAGATTTTGAGATAGGAATAGATGTAGAAAGAATAGAAGATGCTAAGATGAATATAGCAAAAAAATACTATAACAAATTGGAATATGAGAAGTTAAATTGTATTGATAATGTTATGGAGAGAAATGAGTTGTTCTATTTATTATGGACGCTAAAGGAAAGCTATTTGAAGAATATGGGGATGAGTATAGGGATGTTATCGCCTAAGATAAGATTTGAAATAGGAAACAAGATAAATGGATATGTTAGTGAAAAGAAAATAGATAAACTTTTTTTTTCTCAGAAATTTGATAATAACTACTACTTGTCTTTATGCTATGAAAAAGTTGAGACGTTATCAGAGAAAAAGTATATCAATATAATAGATAACGCACAAATTGAAGTTATAACTAAGGAGGAAGCTGATAATGAATATGGAGTTTAAGTGTAAATTACCAATTCCATCTGAAGTCAAAGATAAGTATCCTATATCAAAGGAAATTCAGGATATTGTTGTTGCAAGAAATAATCAGATTCGAGATATTATATCAGGTAAACAGAAAAAGCTATTATTAATTATTGGACCATGTTCAGCAGATAATGAAGAGAGTGTGATAGATTATATTAGTCGTTTGAAAGATGTACAAAATAAGGTGAATGAAAAAATTTTTATCATTCCTCGAATTTATACAAATAAACCACGTAGTATAGGAAAAGGATATAAAGGTATGCTACATCAACCCGATCCAAATAAAGAACCAGATTTATACAAAGGAATAGTGTCTATTCGTAAAATACATTTGCGTGCGATTAAAGAAACTGGTTTTACATGTGCTGATGAAATGTTATATCCGGAAAATCATCGGTATTTAAATGATTTGTTGGGGTATGTAGCAGTTGGTGCTCGTTCAGTTGAAAATCAACAGCATAGATTAACAGCTAGTGGATTAAATATTCCGGTTGGAATGAAAAATCCGACAAGTGGAAATTTATCGATTATGATGAATTCTATTGAGGCTGCACAATGTAAGCATACTTTTTTATATAGGGGGTGGGAAGTTAATACGAAAGGAAATCCGTTTACACATGCTATATTGAGAGGATATGAAAATAAGCATGGTCAATATATGTCGAATTATCATTATGACGATTTGCAAACGTTAATAGAGATGTATTCGAAAAGAGGACTAAACAATCCAGCAATTATTATTGATACCAATCATAGTAATTCTGGAAAATGTCCCTTAGAACAACCACGTATTGTTAAAGAAGTTTTAAATAATTGTAAGTATAATCGGGATATTTGTAAATTTGTAAAGGGATTTATGGTAGAAAGTTATATAAAAGATGGTGCACAAAAAATAGGTGAACATATATATGGAAAATCTATAACGGATTCTTGTTTGGGATGGGATAAAACAGAACAGTTAATTTATGAAATGGCAGAGTTATTATAAACAATGGGTTCGTAAACATATTCATAAACTCACTTAGAGTATAATTATAGTTGGCAAGGAAAGTAAATAATTAGGAGATATCAAAAGATATCTCCCATATACATAAATCATCCTGTATAATGTTAATTGATGAAAAAACATTGATAGGAGTGGAATTATGTATAACCTAAGTGTAAACGGAAACGGTGTTAATTTCAAGGATTTAGAGAAAAAAATATATAAATATGCCTGTGA
>JGI24711J26586_10002664_pt1 | contig 12523 bp, 10 predicted proteins | sample BioPla3DNA1_FD_26586 | JGI IMG/M metagenome (IMG submission 26586)
AATAATTATTTCTAAATATTATTGTATTTTTGTACTTTCTAATTTAAAGAAGAATATTATGCAATTATTTCGCTATAATTTTATGTTTTTAATTGTATTTACTTTAACATTCAATCTATTGAATGCACAAGAAAACACATCAGACACAACTATATATACTAATCCTGATAAACCCGCAAGCTATAAAGGCGGCGAATGGGCAAAAATCAAATTCATCAATAAGCACCTTGTTTATCCGCAAAAAGCAAAAGAAGAAAAAACAGAAGGTAGAGTAAAAGTAGAAATGATAGTCGAAAAAGACGGCTCATTATCAGATATTAAAATCGTTCGCTCTCTATCTCCGGAATGCGATGCGGAAATAAAAAGAGTAGTTGCTTTAATGCCAAAATGGAAGCCTGCCTATCATCAAAAACAAGCTGTACGTTCTCTCACAAGCTTTTCCGTTTTTTATATTCTACCCGACAAATAAAATACAACTTTATGAAAAACAAAACAGTTGGCATAATAGGAGCCATGCCCGAAGAAGTAATGGGAATTGTAGAATTACTATCGGATAGACAAGAGAAAAAAATAGGAGAAAGAATTTATTACTATGGACATATCAATAATATAAGCACTGTAGTTGTCATTTCGGGTTGGGGAAAAGTTTCGGCTGCAATGACTATTTCAACATTAATACATCATTTTAATATAAGCGAAGTTATTTTTACGGGAGTAGCAGGAGCAATTCAGCCTCAATTAAATATTGGCGATATCGTTATTGGCAAAAGACTCGTTTATCATGATATGGACGCACGACCTTTAATTCCTCAATTTCAGATTCCTTCATTAGGAAAAATTTTTATTGAAACTCAAACTTATCAGTTACAATTAGCTAAAAAAGCTATTGAGGTCTTATTAAATAATCTTATTGAATATAATTTAGAAAAACATGGTATAACACAGCCCGTTTTACACATTGGAGATATAGCCAGCGGCGATCAATTTTTCTCTTCTAATCAACAGAAAACAAATCTATTAAAAAATCTACCCACTGTATTATGTGTAGAAATGGAAGGTGCTGCTGTAGCTCATGTTTGCGAAGAACATAATATCCCTTTTACAGTTATTCGAACTATCTCAGATAAAGCAGATGAAACCTCTAATATTGACTTCTTATCATTTATTAAACAAATAGCCAGTCGCTATTCGGTTGATATTATAAAGAATATCTATTCGTTATACTAAGAAAGTTATTGTTTAATTACTTTACGTGTAATAATATCGTTGTTTGTGTATATTTTCACAAAATAGATACCGTTATTTAAGTGATTTACATCTATGAATTCAAAACCGCTTTTTAATGTAATAATAGCTTTTCCAAGTAAATCAACAATTTCTACTCTTTCTACTACAATATTTTCCGTTTTTATACGTAACTCGTTTTTAATAGGATTAGGATAAATATTTATAGCAGATGTATAAGAAGTTATACTCGCCGTTGAGTCGTATTTTAAAGTATAAAACCAAGTCAATATAGGATGTCCGTCATTAATGCGAGGATGTGGAGATTTAAAATCTGTTGACCAATGAGTTTTCCCATAGTCAGCACCATTAAGACCATTTCCACTACCTGTACCTACAAATCCGTCTTGCGTCATTTGAAAGCTTGCATTTCCAAGCATATCATGCTCATCTACATTTCCTAAATCCTTTCCGATTCCCTGTATTCCTTGTGTATAAGAATTACAAAAATAGCAGTTTTCAAATTTCCCCGTATCAGAGTTTTCACCACAAAAGCCGCCAAAAGTTGCTCCATTTATAGGATTCGTAACCGTATATGCACTTTTTACTTTGTTATTATTCAATCCGACAAATCCTCCGTTAGTACCGGGACCGGTTACTTTTCCTTTTGCAAAAGCATAGTTAATAAACATTCTTACGTTTGAAGTGTCGTTGATTCCAACAAAACCTCCGCCATAAGTAGTATTAGCAGTAACATCTACTTTTGCAAAACAATCCATAGCAGCAGCATAACTACAATGTCCAACAAAACCACCCACTGCAGTATTTCCTTCAACAGTACCTTCAATAACACTACAAGAGTCAAATGCTACAAATTTAACAAAACCAGCAATAGCACCAACAGCAGTACCTCCTTTAATATCTACATTTTCAATAGATATAGTAGCTATTGTATTATAGTGATTATCATTGTCTCCACTAGCATAACCTAAGAGACCGACATAATCATTAGTTCCGGAAATAAATAAATTAGAAATTACTTTCCAATTTCCTATTACATTCCCTTTAAAAGGATGATCAGCAGTACCAATAGGTGTCCATTCATGATTATCTAAATCAATATCTTCCGCAATCAAAATAGTTCTACCTTTAAAATCTTGTGTTCCATCATTGCATTGTTGAGCAACCCATGCCAATTCTGCACCATTGGTAATGGTATAAATATTTTTATTGGGGGTAACCGGTGTTTTAGTGGTTCCATCCCATTTTTGAGCTATCGTAAAACTAACGATTGACAATAAAACTGAAAGTATAAATATTTTTCTCATATTGTATTAATTTTAGTATGTAAACAATGTACAAAAATAAGTGTTTTAAATCAAAAAATCAACAATTTTATCATTTTTTTTAATATTCATAAACTTAAGATAATGAAATGTTTGCAAAAATAATCAAAACATATTTCAAAATTTTATAAAAACATTATCTTTTTCATGGAAGAATTAAGTCGATTCTAAAAAAACTTTTAGAAAGGATAACCTACTCCCACATTAAAAACTATATCTTTTAGCGATACTTTTTCATTAATCCATTGCATATTATCATCTTTACTTGGATTATAAATTTGTAAAGCCGCATCTAACCTTAACACAAAAAACGACAAATCTAATCGCAACCCCACTCCGCTTCCGATAGCAATATCTTTGTAAAACTTATCCCATCTGAATTCTCCATTAGGTAAATCCATATTTTTTTTGAAGAGCCAAACGTTTCCCGCATCAACAAAAAAAGCAGTATGCAGGTATTTATAAATCGGCGTTCGAAATTCTGCATTAAATTCTATTTTAATATCACCCGTACTTTCCAAGCGCGATGCTAATCCTTTATATGAACCGGGACCTAATGTTCGCAAACTCCAAGCTCTCATACTATTAGAACCTCCTAAATAAAAACTTTTCTCAAAAGGAAGTGTAATAGAATTTCTCGTTGTCGGAATTCCTAAACCAATGTCGGTATGTAGCACAAAAGTGGATTTTTTTGCAATCATTATATTGTATGCTAAATCAATATTTGCCGACACATAACTTGCAAACGGAATACCCCAAAAATTATATTGATTGTTCTCATTTTTCTTTGCTTTAATTGATGCAAAAATAGCATAAAGTGAGTTGCCGTAAGATTCGGTATTAAAACGTAAAAGAAAGAAATTTTTACGTGCAATCCCTTTATAACTACTATAAACTAATTGATAATTTGTTCCTATAAGCAAGTGGTCTTTGTATTTTTCTTGGATACGCTTACTGTATCGTTGAATATTCACTTTGAATAAAGAATCCGGATATATTTTAACTAAATTAATGTTTAAAACAGACAATATATGCGTGATTTGTGGTGAAGTTCTCCATTCATAGCGAAATCCTGTACTTGTGATAAAACGAGAGTAATTATCTTGTACTTGATAATTACTTCCTACATTTATAATCGTTTTAGCTCTAAACTTTTTCGGTACATTTTGTTGTTTAACCGGAAATAAAAACCTTGAAAACTCTAATCCGACATCTCCTCCCACTTCAAAATTACGGAATCGCCATTTGCGTTCACTATCATCGGACACCTGTCGCTGAAACTCATTGGCATACATTCCCGTAATAGAAAAAATTTCGCCGGATTTAAAAAAATTCCTATTCGAATAGCTTAGATTGACTCCTACTCCAAAATCTTTCCCAATATTTTTCCCTAATAAATCGTAATGAAAACTATTGCGTTCCATTTTCAAAAGCTGCACACTACAAGTTACATAGCCCGTATCGGAAGTAATGTTGTTTTTACTTTCTTCTGTCTCACGATAGGTAATTTTAATAAAACTAAAATTTTTCATATCGTCGTAACGATTATAAGTACGCTTAATTTCACTTACTTTGTATAAATCTCCCGGAAAAAAACTTAATGGATAAACTAAAGTTTTCGGTTTAAAATCAATTTTATCGGCATAATAAATAATATAGTAATTGGTATCCTTTTTATGTACTATTTCCGAATAATAAACAGTATCAACTTCCTTATCCGAACCGATAAAATTAGAAAATATCTCAATATTTTTCACATAATATTTACGATGAAATCCTTCGTAAGTTTGCTCATCAATAGTATAGTAAGGATTGGATATTTCTATAGCAACATCTACAGTGTAATTTGTTAAGTTGCTATCTATTTTAAAAACAATATAGTTTTCGGTAAAATTATAATAACCTTTATTATTAAGCAATGTCGTTATGCGGCTACGTTCTTTGGAAAAAACATCCACATCAAAATTATTTCCTATTTTAATCATACATTGTGCCGTATCTTTTAGAACAAGTGATGCTATTTGACTATCTTTGATACGATACGTTATTTTATTAATTGTACATACATTGCCTGAAGTAATACGATAGATAATTTTAGCTTTTTTGCGTTTTAAAAATTCAACTTCAGGTTCAACTTTTACTTCAAAATATCCTTTATTTTTCATATAAAGAAGAATTTGAGACGTAGAATACTCCATTAAAGAAGTATCTAATAACACTAAAGGTTCTCCAAAATTTTTACGAAACCACTGTTTGGTTTTATTGTCTTTTGTCGAATCTTTTGGAGTTGCTGATTGATAAATTCCCGCTTTCCAAAAAAAAAGATTAAGGAATTTTTTATTGGTATTGGGTCGTACAACATAAATAATATCATTGGTGGGAACTTCTTTTTTGTCGGCAACGACTTTATTTTTAACAAGCATATACTGCCCTTCTTCTAATTTTTTAGTAGGAACACAAGAGCTAAAAAAAAGAAGTATTCCTATAGAGAGCAATAAATGATGCTTATTTTTTATTCTCACCATTTTGTTAGAGTTTTATCTCATATCAATTATTTCTATACCTTGATATTGTGATGGATTAAAGACAAATACACTATCGTTGATGGTAGGGTTTTTAATAAAGCTATCAAATGAATAAGTGTAAGTATATCCATCTCTTTCCGAAATGCTTATTTTTAAAATTTCTTGTTTATTTTTATTGATAATTATCCGAATCTTGAAAAATGTAGCTGCTTGTAATGGATATAAATCAATGATTTGAATTGTTATTCCTTTTTCTGAAGTTTCGCGTATGAATGCTGAACGATAATATTTATGATAATTAGTAATTAATTTAATGGGATTAATAGCATTCTCATCATCTTGGGAATCGTAGTACGAAATTGTTACTTCATTTTGGTCGGGTAAATAACTCCATACGTTTACAGAATCGCAATACACATGTTGTGAAGGTAAAATTAATTTGTATTTATCCCCTTTTACCGAAACATTTCCTTTTATCGTACTTAACGTCTTATTATCTTTTTCGGTTTGTAATGAAAATTTTATTCCTGCTGACTTTATCTTTTTTAGCTTTTCTTGAATACTTTTAAGAATAGTAACTGATTGGTCATCTTGAATTTTCTTTGTTTGTGTTTGCGAAAATGTCAATCCGAAACAAAGCAACCATCCTAATATGTAAAAATATTTTTTCATTTATTTTTTTATTTTAAAATACTTATATGAAAAAACCGCACCAAACTAAATTTTTTTATACAATTCCTAATTCATTTAATTTTTCTTCCAATACTGTAGGGTCTTTAATGCGAACTTCTCTGGCTTTACTTCCTTCAAAAGGACCGACTATTCCCTCGCGTTCGAGCTGATCCATGATTCTTCCTGCACGATTATATCCCAATTTTAATTTCCGTTGCAAAAGAGAAGTTGACCCATGACCAGTATTTACCACCACCCATGCTGCATCTGCAAACATAGGGTCAATATCTCCATCATCAGCCTCCTGTCCGCTACTTTCTTGTTCTTCAGGTACTTCAGGAAGCATAAAAGCTGTTGCAAATCCGTTTTGCTCTCCAATAAAATCACACACTTTTGCAACCTCCGGTGTATCTACCAATGCACATTGCAAACGAACGACATCATTTCCTGTAGAAATAAGCATATCGCCTTTCCCTATCAAACGCTCTGCACCTCCGGTATCTAAAATCGTTCGTGAGTCTATTTTAGACGACACTTTGAAAGCAATACGAGCGGGAAAATTTGCTTTAATAACACCCGTAATAATATTAACCGAAGGTCGCTGAGTAGCAATAATCAAATGTATCCCTATGGCACGTGCCAACTGTGCTAAGCGAGCAATAGGAGCTTCGATTTCACGTCCGGCTGTCATAATGCTGTCGGCAAACTCGTCAAACACTAAAACAATATAAGGTAAAAATCGATGTCCTTTTTCAGGATTTAAGCGACGAGCTTTGTATTTTTCATTGTATTCTATAATATTTCTACATTGTGCTTCTTTTAAAAGATCGTAACGAAGGTCCATTTCTACACATAAAGAATTCAAAGTACGAACTACTTTTTTAGTATCAGTAATAATTGCTTCATCAACATCAGGAAGTTTCGCTAAATAATGACGTTCTATCTTTGAATATAAAGTTAATTCCACTTTCTTAGGATCAACTAATACTAATTTTAATTCAGCAGGATGTTTTTTATAAAGCAATGAAATCAAAACAGCATTGAGTCCGACCGACTTTCCTTGTCCCGTAGCTCCTGCCATTAGTACGTGCGGCATTTTTGTCAAATCAAAAACAAAAACTTCGTTCGATATGGTTTTCCCAATAGCTATGGGCAATACCATCTTCCCCGTGTTTTGAAATTTTTCCGAGCTAACGGTTGCTTTCATTGGAACTATTTTCGGAGTAGAATTAGGGACTTCTATCCCAATGGTTCCTTTTCCCGGCATTGGTGCAATAATCCTAATTCCTAAAGCCGAAAGAGACAATGCTATATCATCTTCAAGATTTTTAATTTTACTAATACGCACTCCGGGTGCAGGAACAATTTCATATAAAGTAACCGTAGGACCTTCAATAGCACTAATAGACTGTATCTGAACACCATAGTTCATCAAAGTATCTTGTATACGAAGTTTATTTGCTTTAATCTCCGCTTCTTTTTCTTCAATCGAACGAACGGCATTAGGATATTCTTCTAATAAGTCAACAGGTGGAAATACATAGTGAGGCAACTCATCATGAGGATCGTAAGGTTCTAATATTTTCTCCTCGTTTTCAAAGGACTCATCCTCTTCCGTTTCTTCCGTTTCTGAAACAACAGAGAGAGCTATTTCGTTTTCTTCTTCATCATTAATAATAATATCATTACCTCCAATAGGCTCTCTATCATCAACAAGAGGTTCTACAGGTTGAGAAGCAACAATTTCGCTTTTTAAAAGGGATTCTCTGTTTTCTTGCATCACCATAATAGCCTTACTTTCAGAAATTTCCACATCGTCTGCTTCTGCTTGAGAAAATGATTCTACTGCTGTTGCCGGAGTTTCTGTTTCTTCTTCGGTATCACCTGCTTGATTTTTATTTCTTCTAAAAATTTTAGAAAAAATTGACCGACGGCGATTATTTGTATTTTCTTCAACCTTTTTTTCTTCATTTTCTTCATTTTCAACTTCTTCTTTTGCCGGAAATAAAGATGCAAAGGTTAATTCGGCAAATATGACAAGCGATGTTACTGCAATAAAAATCATTAGTAGGATAAATCCTATTAGTCCTATAGAACTTTCTATTAACGAGGAACTTAATTGATTTCCAACATCACCGCCCAACCAACTATATTCTTGCGATTTTCCAAATAACGCACCTAACATCAGCGAAATCCATAAAACAGAAATCAATGTGATAGAGATGGTTCTAAAAGGAGGCAATAAGTTTTTCTTTGCCATTAAATAGACAGATAATAGAAAAAATAAAAATAAAAACCCAAAAGAGGCGATGCCAAATCCACTCTTAATAAATAAAAACGAAAAATAAAGTCCTAATATCCCTAAACTATTGGCAGCTTTATCCGATGTTGTAAGTGTTTGAATAAAATTAGCATTATAAATTGAGTCATCTGCTTCGTATGTATAAAAAAAAGATATAAAAGATGAAAAAAGAAAAATAGTAAATAAAAATAAAAAAACGCCTAAAATTAAATGAAATTTAGGATTTTTTAAAAACAAAACAAACGAGCTATTACTACTCTTTGTTTTAGGTGCCTTTTTTTCCTTTTTTTTAGTCGCCTTTTTCGTAACAGACTTGTTACTAATTATTTTATTTGCCATATACCTAAAATTATTTGTTGTTTTTATTTGTGAATTTTAACGAATTTAGCATGATTTATCAACAAATATTTTATATCAAAATTAATAATACAAATATAATAAACTATTTTATTTTAAGAAAAGCTGTTAAGAAATTTTTACAAACAATAAAATGTTAATTGTTTGCTACTAAAATAGAACACTATTGCTTGTCTCACTTTGCTAAAAAAGTTGCAGGAAATCGAATAAAATCATTGCTTTCTTTTAAAGCAAGCTTTTTATCTCTAAAAACAAGATACAAAACATTATCAATAGATTGAATTTCAATCTCATCTAAATTTATTCCATAAATAATCAAGGTGTTTTTCGTTTTTTTGTAACCTGTAAAATTAGTTGGATTTTCCCATTGTTCTACATAAATTTCTTCAAAATTACCTTCGGTTATTCTTATCGAATCTGTTTCTATTATACGGATAATTGATAAAACTGTTGATGTAATTCTACGATCCTGCCTAATCTGTTCCGTTTGTTCCGTTTCAAGAAGAAACGTTGAATCGATATCAGCTGTATTTACTTCACTTATTACATCTTCTGTTTGAGACAAAGTATCTTTTGTTTCAACAACTTCTTTTTTGCCGATTTTTAAGGCAATCGGTTTTCTTTCAACACTGTCTTTTTCGTTTACAGCCAATACATATTCTATTTTATTGGTGTTCGATTTAGTAAAGCGTTTGGTAAAGTATTTGATAACACCAAAATAATCTATTATAACCGAAAAGATAATCCCGATAAGAAAACCTATTGATAAATAGATTAAATTTAATTTTTTTCTTTGAGTTAACATTTACTGCATTGTTATAATAAAAGGAATACGCGCTTGTATGCCATTTAAACGAGAAAGTGATTCAAAGTAGTCATAGTATTGATAAAATTGTTGTGTTTTTTGCATATTTTTAGCAATCTTACTCTCTAAAAGTGTTGTCGTAAATTCTTCGAAGAAATTTTTGATAAAAGGTTTTTCAACAAGTGTATAATTTTCAATCTTAGCTCTTTCAGCAGCAATACGTATTGCTAAGTCTAAGCCTCCAAGTGTATCGACTAATCCTATTTTCATTGCATCGGCTCCGGTCCAAACTCTGCCTTGAGCAATAGCATCTACCTCTTTTACTGTCATATTACGACCTTGTGAAACATGTTGTAAAAACACATCATATACATTTTCTACACTTTTTTGAATAACTAATTTTTCATAGTCAGACATAGGACGTGTTAGAGAAAGAGCATCTGCATGCATATTTGTTTTAACATTGTCGGTTGTAATCCCTAATTTATTAGAAAGAAATTTTTCGATATTAGGTATCACACCAAAGACTCCAATCGAACCTGTTAATGTAGTCGGTTGTGCTACAATATAATCGGCTGCACATGAAATATAATATCCTCCCGATGCTGCATAATCTCCCATTGATACCACAATCGGCTTCTGATTTTTACATAGCATAACCTCACGCCATATAATGTCTGACATTAAAGCGCTACCTCCTCCGGAATTTACGCGTAATACTATGGCTTTTATCGTTTTGTTTTGTCTTGCTTTGCTTATCTCTTTAGCAATATTATAGCCGATAGTTTGATAATCTCCTTCTTTGTCCATTATATCGCCCGTTGCATAAATTACGGCAATCTGATTAGAAGAGCTTTTTTTAGCTTTCAACGATTTTGAATAATCGGATAAACTAATTTTTTTAACATCCTTTGATTTCTCAACTTTAAGTTTCTTTTTCAATAGCAATTCATATTCATCACTGTAATACAATCCATCTATAAAATTTTCTGTTACAGCCATCGGTGTATTATAAAATAAAGTTAAACTATCGGCAGTAGCATTGATTTTATCTATTGTTATTTTTCTACTTTTTGCTATATCAGCACAAACCCTTTCCCATGTGGAATTAATGTATGTTTGCATTTGCTCTCTATTCGCACTGCTCATTTTATCCAAAACAAAAGGCTCAATGGCACTTTTAAATTCACCGTGTCGAATAATTTGAGGTTCTATTTCTAACTTTTGCAATAATTGTTTGAAAAATAATACTTCTGCCGATAATCCACTAAAAATAATACTTCCTTGAGGATGCAGAAAAACACTATCGCCGGCTGTCGCTAAATAATATGATTTTTGTGGCATCATTTCAGAATAGGCATAAACAAATTTGCCTGAAGTACGAAAATCGATAAGGGCATTACGCAACTCCTCTATTGTAGCATAGGGTGCGAATATATTATTAATACACAAAGATATTCCTTTAATATTATCATCTGTTTTAGCACTTTCAATGGCAGTTAAAATCTGATTCAATCCTATTGTCTGACTGTTTGAATTATCAAACATTTTGTCAAAAGGATTATCCATTACCCGCTCAACAATAGCTCCATTTAAATTTAGCTCTAATAACGAATTAGGACTCACAGTAGTTGTAGAAGTTGAAGACAAAGAGGCTATTCCTACAAATAAAAAAGTAAAGAAAAGCAATGTCCATAACAATAAAATTCCAACCATAGTGGCTAGAACCGATTTAAAAAAACTTTTCATTGTAAAATAAATTTATAATTATTGAAATTCTCTATAATGTACAAAATTGAAATTGAACCTCATCGTTAACATATGGTGGTGTTGAGAAGTCCAGGGTAGTGTCATTTCCGAATCTTTATCTATCTCTTTTAATTCATTACGATACATGAAAAGTTTTATACTGTAACCATAAGTAATCGTAAAAGTAAAAGGTACTTTTTCTTCTGTTCTGTCGGCATATTTCACTGGGAATGAAAGACCTATTTCGGGACGCAAATAAATATTAGACATAAATTCGCCTTTTTTTGTATTGTAATCGCTAGGATCCATATACACATTTTTATCCTTTGCCGTGGCAAAATGAATAGCCACGCCATAAATAAAGGGATTTAAATCGGTCGTTCCAATATAGCTACAATGAAATGTTCCGACAATATTATGAATAAAAGCTGATTCGTGAGGTTCACCTAATTTATCAATCATCAGTCCTAACTGATAAGCTACAGTTTGTTGCATAAAACGATTCCCAATTCCAAAATACTGAGTTGATACGTAACCAACTCCTAAAAAAGGTGTTTTATAAGCATCGTAAGCTAATTGTCCTGTTAATCCATGACGAATAAGTGCAAAACTTTTTCCTGTTTTTGAATAATTATTTTTAAATCCCGTACGATTTATTTGCGCATTTGCGGTATAACAAAAAATAATTACTAAAATAAAAATTAAAAATTTGTTTTTATATAAACTCATTATTAAAAAATTTTATTTAAAAATATGCTCGTGCTTTTTTGGATACAACACGGAAATTTACCCTTAAAATAATCATGTGGTGTGATTTAGAAGTATATGGCATTAATGTTTTATCTATATTTTCATTGTTTGCAATATCTTCTTTATATTTTTTTATCTCATTTCTATCCCAAAAATTCNGAATATTATATCCATACGTAATCAGACAAGAGGTTACTTTTTTATCGTGCCTTAAAGGTAAAGAAAAACCTATTTCGGGACGAATATAAAAGTTGGACATTAAGTTACCGGGATATTCGTTAGTCCGTAAATTGTCGTATACTTCGTCTTTATCGGTAACAGCCATATAATGCAAACTCAATCCATAAGTAAAGGGATTCAAATCAAGTCTACTGATATAATTGCTATGTACAGAAAGTACAATATTATGAGAAGGGATAGCTTGTTTTAAATGATAACCAATACTGTATGAAATACCCGCTTGTATAAAACGACTATCTCTCTTTCCCAATTTCATACCACCATAACCTAAACCAAAAAAAGGCATGGTTTGAGCATCGAAAGCAGTAGATAACCTTATGACATGAAAAATATCAGAATAATCTCTTGCGGATGATGAATAAGATCTTACAAGTCCTGTTCTATTTCTTTGCGATACCACATTTGACAACAACGATACAAATACTATAATTAAAACAAAATGAAACGGTATCTTCTTTATATTGTATAATTTACACATTATTAATTGTTCTTTTTTGATGATTTTAGTCTAAAATAATTTTTTTATGCAAAAATAGAAAAAAAATATATACAA
>JGI24711J26586_10002665_pt1 | contig 12522 bp, 12 predicted proteins | sample BioPla3DNA1_FD_26586 | JGI IMG/M metagenome (IMG submission 26586)
ATATATCGGATTTTTTTGATCCGTTTTCCGCTTCAATATTTTTTCCTCTTGGCTTTGCCGTGCTGTCTTTCGGCGGCTCTTATACCCTTTTTCGCTCTTACTTATCAGCCGCAAAAGAGCGAAAAACAGATAGCAGAAAAGATGACGATTCAAAATATTACAGCGGTTCATTTGCTCTTATGAAAATAATGCAAGGCCAAAACTCGAAAAGAGCTTATTTCACACCGTCAACTTTTGCATCATTAAAAAAAGGGTAAAGCATTATTATTACTTGTGTGTCCCCCTAAACAACGCCGCCTTATGAAATACCACAACCCGCTTCGCTTTTACAGGCAGAGCCGACTGCATCGGCCCTGCGGACGAATAATAAATTTTCATTTGTATGCTCAAAGCAGGCAAACAAGTATATAGGAGCTTATTAAATTATAGTTGGAAAAATAAGGAGGACTTGCTATGGAACTTTTCAAACCTGCATGGCAGAGTAAAAACATAGATAAAGCGTTAGATGCCGTTAATAAAGTAAACACACAAACCCAGCTTTTTAATATAGTGATGGCGAGCGAAGAGCAGTTCTCATGGTATAGGCGGTATAGGGGCAAAAAGATTTTTTACAGTAATAGCACGCAAGTAAAAATGCGTGCGATAGAAAGGATGACCGATCAATCTCTTCTTGCTGATATTTCTCAAAACAGTTCTGTACATGAGGATCTTCGCATAGCTGCCATTGGTAAATTGTCAGACCCGGCTTTGGTTGAAAAACTATGTCTTGAAATTGCTGAAGAAATGAAGGAATACAAAGTAAATTCAACTATAATTGCTCTTTTTGAGTCGCATATAAAGAATAAAAAAATAATTGCCGGTGTCAAAAAATATCTTCATGATGCAGATAAGCGGAAAAGAGATGAATACAATCGGATAAGATGCAGCAGGGGAGATCATTTGTGGAAAAATACCTCAGACAGTGGAAAGCAGCGATGTTCAATTTGTGGAGCAATTCGTAACATAGACTTAAATGAGGTATGGGAAATGGCTACTGGAATTGGGCGCACCGGATGGTAACAAGTCTGTAACGGTGTGCTGTACGGGCCATTTCGGGTCGTATTGGCCCGAAGTTAAAATAAACGTAAAGGCACTCAAGAAGGGAGAGAGTGTGATGGAACTTTTCAAACCGGCGTGGATGAGTAAAACCGAGAAAAAGGCATTAAAAACTGCGGAAAAAGTAAGCGACCAAATAAAGCTGGGTATAATGGCAAAAAAAGCCCCTTGTTCAAGTGTGCGTGTGACAGCGATAGAAAAACTTGCCGATCTAAATACTCTTGTAGAAGTTGCTGAAAGCGATGCGGATTTTAATGTGCGCTTAAAGGCGTTTCGCAAATTGCCTGAGCAAATGCGATCACAGAAAATGCGCATAGATATTGCGATAAACGGAAACGGAAACAAAGAGCAGAAGGAAATCATTGCGCAATTGACGGATCAAGTTTTTTTGACCAAACTTACTGCAAAAAAGCCTACGGCAGATCTGGCGAATAAAAGACTTAGAGAATTGGGGCTTTTGGAGGTTGAGCAAACAGACGATCAGAGAATATTGGCCGCTATTGCAAGGAACGAAAATCATAAAGCGCGGATAGAAGCCATTATAAAACTCACCGACCAAACTGCACTTGAAGAAATTGCAATTGGCGATAAAAATGGTCATGCCGGAGAAGAAGCGATTAAAGGGATTTGCGACCAGTCAATGCTATACAGAATTGCCGTAAATGCTGCGAATGAATCAGTGGCCAAAAAGGCAGTTGAAAAAATCAAAGATAAGCAAGCACTCTATGATATAGCCTGCAGCAGTTCGAATAAGAAAATCGTCAGAATAGCGCTAAGCTCCCTGCAGGAAGCTCAGGACTTGCTCTATCAATTTATATGCTCAAATAATGATAGTGAATGATAGTGAACTATGTCTTTTTGCAGTCGAAAAATTAAAAGATGAAGAAAAGTTATACGAGATTGCATGCGGCGGATACGCGTATCCGCTGTGTGAACAGGCATTATTGCAGCTCAATAACCAGAATAAGATACATGGCATTCTGCAAAATGTAACAGATTCACGCCTTAAATCGATTGCCTGCGGAAAGACACGAGAAGGACATAATATTTCCGGGTGTATATGCAAGAGGTGCGGCGCCATCGTTATACAGGCAAAACATGATTGGAAATGTACAAGGCATCAATCCTATGACGGCTCAGGGGAAGCAGATTACATATGTAAAAAGTGCGGGCTGGAAAAACACGAAAACTGGAATCCGTACAATGCGAGCGAAAGATATAGCCACGCCAGCAGGTTTTTCGTGTGAAGAAACAAATTCTGATGATATTTTTAGGATGATGGTTCCATTTGATTTGAGTACGGAATCATTGCAGAATGTAAGCGGATTGTACTAATAATACAGACACAACAGCATTATTCGTGATAAGGCACTCAAAAAACGGACGCATACAGGCATGGGGCCTTATGTCATCAAAAAAGCTTAAGTGATGAGAAATAAAAGGAGGGCATTCATAAAGAGTATGAATGACACAATCAATTTATCTTACATTACGCAAAATTGAATTGCAACCACCATATAGTAGCCTTTGCTCTCAAATAATGTTAGAAGCTATTTATGTAAAAAACAAGAAAGATGTTTAGATTGATTTGAATAGGTAGGAGAAGAAATGTCATAATGCATTATGCGTTTTATGCATACGCTAGGAACATAGGGCTATGACCGGATGTGTAAAACCACCCACTTATTATAGACTTTTTAGGTCTAAAATAAGCGGGTGGTTGTTTATTCTTTTTAGACATTTCCTTTTGTACTGATCCTTTCTCGGAAGTAGCTTTTGTACTATATCTCCGGCTAGAGTAAAATACAGCCCACATATGTTTTTTGTAATCAGATTTTGTCAATTTTTACAAATTTACCAGATGTATTTTGACCATTCCTACAAAGTTTTCCAGCACCTATTGACAAGTACTGGGAGCATACGTATATTATTACTATAATGCTATAATGTAATATTACGTCAATCATTATTTTTATATTTTTTTATCTGAGTTAAAGGAGAATAAGATATGAAAAACATTTGGGGAAATATCAAGGAAAACGGAGAACCTGTGATTGATAAAAACATACCGATTCCGCTGTATTACCAGCTGATTAACCTGATCCAAGAAAACATTAATAGCGGAGCACTTAAACCGGGAGATGCCCTGCCGACTGAACGTGAATTCCGCACAATCTATGGGTTGAGCCAAACGACTATCCGCAAAGCGATTTCCGAATTGGTTCATAATAACATTGTAGAAGCCCGACGACCAAAGGGTGTTTTTGTCTGTCGTCCGAAGATTGAGGAGTATTCCAACGGTATTCTCACAAGTTTTACAGAAGAATTCCTCGAACGCGGATACCAACCTCATAGCAAAATCCTCCGATTTGAAACAGTGCCGATTTATGGGCATGTGGCTGAGGAGCTTAAGATGGCATCAGGTGGATTGGCCCATTATATTTACCGTCTGCGTTATTTGAACGGAGACCCAGTTTCCCTCAATTATGATTGGATATCCAGTGCTTTGGTTCCCAACCTGCGGTATGAAGATTTTACCGAAACAGGGAAGGAACAATCTTTGTATTACAATCTGCACCAGCTTCACGGTGTAAAGCTGGTGCACGCTGTTGAGACGGTGATGGCGGTTTCTCTCAGTAAAGAGGAAGCAGCATTACTCAATGCTGCGGTTGGTTCCCCGGTTGTCAGCCGTAAAAGACTAGCCTTTGATGAACTGAGCCGCCCAGTTCTTTCAGAAAAAACACTAATACGGTATGTATATAAGACAACCCTAGTTGGAAAATAATCATCTGAGGAGGATTGGCAGATGCAATGTAGTTTTGATTTTGACGGTTCACGTTGGTTACAAGACATGAAGTGGAAACAAGTAGCAGAATACCTAGAGGGGGGAGATGACACGATTATTCTCCCTTGTGGCCAAACCGAACAGCACGGGCCGCATCTGCCGATGGGTACCGATTCCTACGCCGCAATTGCAATGGCTGATTCTCTTGCCGAGAAGACCAATGCATTGATTGCTCCCCCGATATGGGTAGGGTGGGCGCCCCGGATGCAGGCGTTTCCCGGCAGTATGACGCTACGGGCAAGTACGTTGGAAAAACTGGTAATAGATTGTTTGGAAGTGTTAATTCTCCAAGGGTTTAAGCGGATCTATATATTGAATGGGCATCGCCGGGAGAATCTGCCCCCGTTGGAAATCGCTTGTGCGAAGGTCCGTTACAAAACAAACGCATGGATTGCCATACTTGATCCTTCTTATTTTGGTATGCAGACACAGGTGGAGATGAGGGAGGACAATGCCAATCTTCTTTCTCATGCGGCGGGCTTTGAGGCAGCTAATATGCTGTATGTTGTTCCTGAATTGGTTCATGAAGACCTGTTTGAGGATACGCCGGATGAGGGACAACTCAACGTTGACCAGTATGTAATAAAGGATAGGGCATTGGTCTACGATACGCCAGAGGAATTTAAGCGGCAACGAGGTAAAAAGGGCGTACGTGGAACAGTGACTTGGGGGACTGCGGAAAAAGGGAAGCAATACCACGATGCAGTCGTTGAGGGAATGGTGGCCTTTATCCAAAAGCACAAGGATCGTGTAGTAGAGATAGGCTCCAACGCTGGCATTGTCTGAAAGGAGTGCGCTGAGGTGAGGAAGATTAACATTTACGGAAACCGCTGGCTTCAGAACATGACTTGGACGGAATCACAGGCTTATCTGGATCGTGGTGGAAGATCCGTAATCATTCCGTGTGGGCAAACAGAACAGCATGGGCCGCATCTGCCGATGGGTACTGACACTTATGTCGCAATGAGTCTGGCGCAAACGGTAGCAGAAGTGGCTGACACTCTCATAGCTCCGCCTGTATGGCTGGGCTGGGCACCTAGAATGATTGCGTATCCCGGAAGCATGACCATTCGTGCGGAAACGCTGATAGAGATGATAATTGATATGTGTGAATCACTAATGGTTCATGGGTTTGAACGTTTTTATATTATTAACGGACATCGGCGGGAAAATCTGCCTCCGTTGGAAATTGCCTGTACCCGTATACGGTATCAAACAGGTGCACTCGCAGCAGTTTTAGATCCTTCATATTTTGGCATGGAAGAACAGCTGCGTTTGAGTGAAGAAAACCGCAATATCCAGTCCCATGCGTGCGGCATCGAAACAGCTCACATGATGTATATTAACCAGTCGTTGGTGGACGAAGAAAAATTCAAAGATTCACCCCCTGAACTGATGCCGAACATAGACCACTTCGTTTTGGTTAATGATCACGCCTCTTATTATGCTACTCCACAGGAATTCCAGGAGTACTGTGGCAAAGATGGTATCCGCGGCGAAGTAACTTGGGCAACGGTAGCACGCGGAGAAGCTCTTCATAACGCGATGGCAAAGGGGATGGCGGAATACATTATCCAAAGCCAGAAAATGCCATTACAGATTAGTGTCCCCTGCCCCATAGCATAAGTCAAGAAAAGCTTCCTTGAGCAGTAGGGCCCATTGCTCAGGAATTTAAGAAACACTATAACATTTCAGAAAAACAAGAAAGGAGAAATAAGCTATGAAAATTCGGTTCACTGTGATTGCGCTCGTATTGTGCATATTGCTTTCCCTCTTCGCAGGCTGTGGCAAATCTGACAAAGCCGAAACTCCATCCCCTAGCACTGCCGATCAAAGCAATACCGCTACGGAGACTACGACAGACGAGATTACCCTAAAAGAAACTCTGGTCGTTGCAGCTAAAGCCACCCCACAGGGCATTGACACCAGTTTTCACAACTCCATCGAATCGATGCAGGCATTCCGTAATACAATGGACACTCTGCTTATCTTCCCTCAGGTTCAGAACGAAGATGGTGAGTGGCAGCAGGACTTTAGCCGTGTTGAAGGTTGCCTTGCAGAAAAATGGGAACGTTCTGAAGACAACAGAACCGTGACGTTCTACCTGCGTAAAGGGGTTATGAATCAGTATGGTAACGAACTGTGTGCAGAGGATGTGCGTTGGACAATCGAACGTGGTCTAGCGCTGGATGCTGTTATGTCTTTCTTCTGCACCGTTGTAGCTCAGATTTATGATATCAGCCAGGTCAAAGTGATCGACAACTATACCGTCAGCATTTCCACTGCTGAACCCAACCCGATGCTTGAAACTTGGGCCTGCCATGCCTTTAATGGCATCTTCGACTCTACTGAGGCTAAGAAACATGCTACTGATAGCGACCCTTGGGCCACTGAGTGGATGGCCAATAATGCTTGCGCTTACGGTCCGTTCATCATTGAAACTTGGAACGCCGGCCAGGAAGTAGTTTTTGTTGAGAACCCCAATTACTGGCGTGGCAAGCAGCCCATCCGCAAGGTCATCTATAAGGAAGTTCCCGATGCTGCAAACCGTCTGGCTCTTATCCAGTCCGGCGCAGTCGATATGGTCGAACAACTGCCCACTCGTCAACTGATTGAAGCCAGAGGTTTCCCCGGTGTAAAGGTTCACAGCTATGACAGCAACGTTATCTGCCATATTGAGATGAATGTTGAAGATGAAATCTTCCAGAATGTCGATGTGCGTCAGGCCATGAACTACGCTTTCCCTTACAACGAAGTTCTTGAGTCCGTTCTGTTCGGCCTGTCATCTCAGGCCAAGAGCATGAATCCCTCAACCTACCCCGACTTCTTTGGTGACGAGACTTGGAACTACACTACCGACCTTGACAAAGCCAAGGAGCTTCTGACTAATGCCGGGTTCCCCGATGGATTTACTTTTGACTGCTACGTCGATGCGGGTGTTGATGAGCACATCCAGATGCTCGTTATGTTTCAGACCAACCTCACAAAGATTGGCGTTACGATGAATATCGTACAGTTGCCCACTGGTGACTTCTATACACAGATTCTCGAGAACAAGTTTCCAATGTCGATATGGCAAGACATGCCTGGCTTGCCTGATGGCGTGTTCGGTTTTGCCCTGTGGGCGGTCGGCTCCAGCAGCATCAATCACAGCAACATCAATGATCCCGAACTCAATAATCTGTATATTCAGAATGTTTCCACTCTCGACCCGACCGAAAGAAGTGAGGCCAACCTTGGCATCCAGAAGATTCTGATTGAGCAGGCCCCTTGGATTTACATTGCCGAGACTGGCTGGCATTACACCGCAAGAGAAAATGTCGATGGCATCACTTGGCATACCCTGCAGGATATCCGTTGGAACTTTATATCTAAAGAGTAAATAAATACGGTAAAAAAACTAGGCGGTCGCCGAACTAGGCGGCCGCCACTATCAAAACCCGAGGAGGTCAGGCCGTGAAACGGTTTTTGAAATACCTTTGCAAGAGGCTTTTAATCATGATTCCCCAATTACTGGGAATCACGCTGGTTGCTTTTTTGCTGGTGCGTCTATTGCCGGGCAACCCTGCAACGGCAATGGCTGGATCATTGGCAACGCCAGAAACGATTGCAGCAATTGAAGCGCGGTTGGGATTGGATCAGCCCCTGTCAACGCAGTTTTTTATGTATCTGAAAAATGTCCTGCAAGGAGATTTCGGGAATTCCTGGTATACCAGCAACCCGGTTGCCAGCGACTTGGCAGTGCGTTTCCCAGCTACATTAGAGTTGATTTCTCTAGGCATGATTATCGCGATTATTGTTGGTGTCATTGGCGGTTCGATATCGGCACTTAAACCAAAAGGTTTTATCGATCGAATCACCAGTAGCTTTGCTACAATTGCCGGTGCGTTGCCGGAGTTTTGGATCGGTTTGCTGTTAATCTATGTGTTTTATGTGCGCTTGGGTATTGCGGCGGCTCCCATCGGACGTTTGGATATTCAGCTTCCCACGCCGCCGAATGTAACCGGAATGATCCTAATTGATAGCTTTCTTACAGGGGATATGGCGGTGTTCCGCTCTGCGGTTTCACACCTGATTTTACCAGTGCTGACACTGTCCATTGTACTATTGGGTCCCATTCTGAAGATGTCGCGCACTTCTATGCGAGATGCCATCGATTCGGACTATGTGCACTACGCGCGTATGTGCGGGATGAATAAAAAGTGTGTAGTGGAGTATGCTTTTCGTACTGCCTTGCCCCCCATTGTTACAATTATTGCGGTTTATTACGGATTCATGCTTGGCGGTGCTGTGTTGGTTGAAAAAGTATTCGGTTGGGGTGGTTTTGGTCAGTACGCTGTGCAGTCGGTTATTAATAAGGACTACTTTGCTGTTCAGGGTTTCTTGATGCTTGCAGCTGTATTCTCGCTGTTTATCTACTTGGTAGTTGACATTATTTATATGATTGTTGACCCGAGGCAGCGCCCATGAGAGGGATTATTGATATGGAAAGACTGAAAACAACTGTTCCAGGCAATGGAGCTCCCATTACAGAGTGGAAGAGATTCTTGATTTTTATGCGGACACACCCCAGCTTTACTATCGGTCTAGTTATTGTTTTGGCAAATCTGCTCCTAATGATCTTCGGGCCTATCCTGGCTCCATATGATCCATTCGAGGCAAATCCCGCAGTAGTACGGCAAGCGCCTAGCGCAGCGCACATCTTCGGCACTGACCTGAACGGAATGGATATTTTTTCCCGTGTTATCTATGCGCCGCGCATTGACTTGACCATTGCCCTGGTTGGTACGGCAATTTCCTTAGTGATTGGCATTCTTTTGGGTGGTTACACCGGTTTTTGGGATAACTGGTTCTCCACATTGATCGAACGCGTAGCGGATTTGCTGCAGGCCTTTCCGCCGTTTGTTCTGGCGATGGCTTTGGTTGCAGTAACTGGGCAAAAAATCCAAAATGTTATTTATGTTATCGCATTTTTGAATATTCCCATCTATCTGCGTCTGGTACGAAGCAATGTTATTTCCGTAAGAAACTGCACCTACGTGGAGGCGGCAATATGCGTTGGCGGATCAAAAACGCGGATACTGTTCCGCCATATTCTTCCCAATGTCATCAGTTCGGCGCTTACTCAGGCATCTATTAACATTGGCTGGGCCATTCTTATGACCTCAGGGTTGAGTTTCATAGGTGCTGGTGTTCCGGTTCCGACTCCCGAATGGGGCGCGATGATCGCAGTAGGCGCTTCGACCATAATCATGGGTGAATGGTGGAGTAGCATGTTTCCAGGCCTCGCTATTGTTATAGCAGCTTTAGGATTTGCCTTGGTGGGCGATGGGTTGCAGGTTTTCTTTGATCCGACCAAGAGGAGCTAAGTATGGAGAAATTGTTACAGGCCGAAGGGCTGTTCGTAAATTTTTATACGACAAAAGAGACTGTTAAAGTCTTGACGGGTTTCTCGCTGGAAGTAGAATGCGGTGATATCATCGGTATCGTTGGTGAAAGCGGATCGAGCAAATCGGTTGCCATTGCTTCGATAATCAACCTATTGAGCAAACCAGGAAAAATTGATGCTGGCTCCGTTTCCTTTGAGGGAAGAGATGTTCTGAAAATGAATGAAGAGGAATTGCGTCAGCTTCGCAGCCAAGAAATCGGTGTTATTCCCAACAATCCAAAGGGAATGCTTCACCCCATAGTAAAGATTGGAACACAGTTGATGAACCGTTACTACTCAGCGCATCCTGAGGCGAAGAAAGAAGAGGCTCAGAAACATGCGTTGCAGGCTCTTGAAATGGTGCAAATTCCTGACCCAGAGAAGCGTCTGCATGTGCTACCCAACGAACTGAGCGGTGGCATGGCACAGCGTGTCCTAATCGCAATGGCATTGATTAACAAACCCAAGTTGGTCATTGCAGACGATGCAACAACTGGTCTGGATGTAACTGTTCAGGCGCAGATTCTGGATCTGATTGAATCACAGGTACAAAAAACGCGAAGTTCTGCAATCATTGTTACCCATGATTTGGGAATCGTGGTACAGTACTGCAAGAAAGTTGGTATCCTTTGCATGGGACGAGTTGTTGAATTCAGCGATTCGGTGGAGCGTCTGCTTATGAATGCGAGGCATCCTTATACCCAAACGCTGCTTGCAGCAACGCCCGGTGTTCCGCAGAAATACCATGACGAAGTCAAGCCTGCCAAATCTGCACGCCATGAGATTCCGGTGCAGGGATGTTTGCTGCAGAGTCGCTGTAAGCAATGTAAGGAACATTGCCTACTTACAATGCCGCCAAAAGTTGAAGTAGCACCTGGACATTGGGTGGAATGCCATCTGGCGGAAGGAAGTGATGGACATGGCAAATGAGATCTATTTGGAAATAAAGAACCTGTCAAAGCATTTCAATACCCGTTCCAAAAAGCAGGTGCTTATTGCCGTCAATGATGTGTCTCTCAGCATCCCTAAGGGGAAGACACTTGGTTTAATCGGGGAAAGTGGGTCCGGCAAATCAACCATCGGTCGGTGTATTCTACGTCTGACCGAGCCGACCTCCGGTGAAATCCTCTGTGATGGCAAAAATCTTGCAAGCCTTTCCGAAAAACAATTCCGCAAGCAATGGCGTCCACAGATGCAGATGATTTTTCAAGATCCTTTTGACTCTCTCAATCCTCGTATGACCATCCGATCCTTACTATTGGAGCCGATTCGGCTTGCAGGACAACTTGCAGGAAGAAACCCGGATGAGGTTATTGCAGGGCTACTAAAAAAAGTCAAACTCGACCCAGAAATGGCCTCGACATACCGACACCAACTTACACCCGGTCAGCAGCAACGGGTGGGTATTGCGCGTGCAATTGCGACTTCACCGGCGTTCCTCGTGCTGGATGAACCGATTTCTCTCCTTGATATGTCGGTGCGTGCTGAAATCTTGAAGATTCTTTATGAGATTCAGGAAAACGAAGGGCTGACTTATCTCTTTATCTCCCACGACTTGAGTACGGTTCAGGATTTTTGTCACAATGTTGCAGTTATGTATCTCGGCAGAATCGTTGAAACAGGTACGGTCGAGCAGGTGTTTAACCATCCGATGCATCCATATAGTCAAGCTCTGCTGCAATCAGTGCTGTATCCGGATCCGAGTAAGCGGCACCAGCCGTCTCAGCTGTCCGGCGAGATTCCGAGTCCGATTAACACACCTCCCGGTTGTCCGCTACATACACGCTGCCCAAGGGTAACGGAGGCATGCGGCAAAACTACACAGCAACTCGTTGATATGGGAAATGGGCATATGGTTGCCTGTATGCGGATTGAGAACGTAGAAGGGGATGCAAATGAAAAAGTATGATATCGTTGGTTTGGGAAGCTGTTTGGTGGATTATATTGCTAAGGTTCCCAAAATAATCGGCCCAGAGGAAAAAGTGAATGTTCGAGCGGTAACTCCAGGATTCGGTGGCCCGACTACCAACAACCTAGTACAAGCATCACGTTTGGGGTTGCAGACCGTTTGGGTTGGCCAAATTGGAGACGACAACAATGGCAAATACATTATGGATGCGTTTGCGGCAGAGAAGATGGATACAGACTATGTTACTGTGATTCCGGGTGCATTGTCTTCGATGACTTGGATTGCTGTGGATGACAAAGGCGATCGCGCTATCTATATGTGTTCCAATATTACTAGCAAAATCACGGCGGAGACTGTACGGAAACAGTACGCACAGGTGATTGGAAGTGCTCGGCTGTTCCATTCAGAATTGTGTCAGTTGCCGTTGTCTCCCGTGTTGGAAGGTGTCTCCATTGCGAGGGAAAACGGTGTACCTGTTGCGGTGGACTATGATGTCGATGTAGATATTTACATCCACAAAAACGGACTTGGTACTGAGCAGCAGTTTGAGACTCTCATCAGTTACACGGATATTTTCAAATCCGGTTGGAGCATCATTAGCGCAATGACTGGTCTGCAGGATCTAGAACAGGCAGCACGCCAAATCCTGAATAAGGGTCCAAAGCTTGTTGCAATTACATTGGGTGAGGCTGGAAGTTTTCTTGCAACCAAGGAAAAATTTGTTACCGTTCCTGCTATTCAAGTAAAAACAGAAGACACAACAGGCGCAGGAGACGCCTTTATGGGTGGTTTGAGTTATGGTGTTCTGCAAGGGTGGTCTTTGAAACGTATCGGGAAGTTTGCAAATGCCTGTGGCAGCTTTTGTTGTCGGACAATTGGTGCCCAACAGGTTGGCTCACGCGAAGAGATAGATCAGTTTTTGCAGGAGAATTGCTAAGAATGCCAAACTAATGCATTTTCCGGGTAGAATTAAATGGCTCTATGTCATCAATTGTTGGGGTAGAGCAAAACAGAAAAAGTATCAGCAAAAGGGGACTGTAGCAATGGTGTGCTACCTGTCAATAGGACAATAAATAGTTAAAAAACTTTTGTGCCGTCAGTTGTGTAAGCGACTGGCGGCATTCTTGTACAGCAAAATCACACGCTAGGCGTGTGGTTCCAAAGAGCTTAAGCGATGAGGTAGAAAAGAAGACTCCTTTTGCATAGAATAAAAGTGCGGTCAGCCAACTGCACAGAAATGCAAAA
>JGI24711J26586_10002668_pt1 | contig 12517 bp, 8 predicted proteins | sample BioPla3DNA1_FD_26586 | JGI IMG/M metagenome (IMG submission 26586)
ATTCATGTTATTATGGGAGCAAATGTAGGTACAACTGTGACGGCATGGATTTTGAGTCTGGCTGGTATCCAAGGTAGCAATATTTTTGTTCAATTACTAAAACCCGCTTCTTTTACTCCTATTTTAGCCCTCATCGGTATTATCTTTTATATGTTTATAAAAAGTCAAAAAAAGAAGGATATTGGTTTAATTCTACTTGGCTTTGCCACGTTGATTTATGGAATGGAATCAATGTCGGCAGCTGTCCGGCCATTGGGTGAAATGGAAGGCTTTCGTAACCTGCTGCTTATTTTTTCAAATCCGATACTTGGTGTGATAGCCGGTGCCGTAATAACAGGTATAATTCAAAGCTCTTCAGCCTCAATTGGTATTCTNCAGGCTTTATCNGCTACGGGACAAGTTACAATGGGTACGGCTNTACCCATAATAATGGGGCAAAANATNGGAACTTGCGTTACTGCTTTAATATCGTCAGTCGGTGCAAATAAAAACGCCCGCCGTGCGGCATTGGTTCATTTATATTTTAATATAATCGGTTCAGGGGTCTTTATTACCCTGTTTGTTGTTTTAAATAATCTATTCAACTTACCATTTGTTAATCAGGCAGCAAATCACTTTTATATAGCAATTGCTCACACGGCATTTAATATTCTATGTACTGCCCTTCTTTTACCCTTTAGCGAATTGCTTGAAAAACTGGCATACAAAACCATACCGGATGATGATAAAAAGGACAAGGTGTCACTGTTGGACGCTCGATTGTTTTCAACTCCAGCTATAGCCATCAGCCGCAGCCGAGAAGTCGCAAAAGAAATGGCCTTTACCTCTATGAATGCTATCAAGCAGGCATTTGAGCTCATTCATAACTATGATGAAAGCAAAGCGCAAAAGGTTAAGGATGCAGAACATAAAACAGATATGTATGAAGATGCTTTGGGGACGTATCTTGTTAAACTTTCCAGTCACAGCTTATCTGCTCGCGATTCTACAGAAGCGGCTAAAATCCTTTTCCTGATTGGCGAGTTCGAGCGTATTGCGGACTACGCAATGAATATCTCAGAATCAGCCCAAGAGATGTATGATAAAAACATAGAGTTCTCAGAGCCGGCGCAAAAAGAATTAGACATGATGATTTCGGCTGTGGATGAAGTAGTGGAAAAAGCAATTATGGCATTTGCTGATAATAATCTTTCTTTAGCGGCTAAGGTAGATCCTCTGGAAGAAGTAATAGATGATTTGAAAAGTGCAATTAAAAAGCAGCATGTTGTAAGATTACAATGTAATGAGTGTACAATCGGTCTGGGATTTGTATTCTCTGATTTATTGACGGTTTTGGAGCGTATATCCGACCATTGTTCTAATATTGCGGGATGCGTTATTGAAATGTCACACGACAGTATGAACATGCATGATTACCTGTATAAAGCAAAGCATGATCCAAATAGTGAATTCGTACAGCAATACAAGGAGTATTCTGTAAAGTATGCTTTAACCAGAGATTAACAAGTCTAAAATCAATCACTTTTTCTTTGGAAAACTANATTATGATCCCTGGGTGTCGGATAGGAAAAGGCAATTTTATCTTTAGTGGTGCCTTCACCCTCAAGATAGAGGGAAAAAGTAAGACTGGTATCACTTGCGTTGTTATGGATATTAAACTCTGTGGCCACATCGTATCGGCTCTCACCAAAGCTATACCATGTGAAGGCATAGGAATACGTTTCCTCATTTGGAGGATTATCCAATACCTCAAGATATTCAGGAGAAAAATCAATATAAACAGTTTCTCCGTCACCGTTAAAAGTCATGGTTCCATATTCACTGATAAAACTGCCATCATGATAAGGAGGTTCAGGTGTACCCGGATCGGGTGGACCATCATAGCTCTTGGGGCCGCAGCCTGTGAATAATAAGCAAATGATAATTGTAATTATAAAAACCGGAAATTGTTTCATAAGTACTTATTCCTCCAAACAGCCACCTGAGAGGTGGAGAAATCATTATTCTTGTTATAATCACANGGCATAGCGTTTTCTGCAATTGAATTAAGGTATGAATAAAAGGCACGATTCATGAGCGGATGATTAAAAAGAAATAATGTTGCATGATTATCTACTTTTACCACGATGGACTGGGCTTCCCCTAAAACTGAAATAAAGACGTTTTCAAAAGGACTTTCAGGGAGCATGTATAAATGATAGTTTTCATTATCTAAAAGAAAACGTTTAATATTTGTTATATGACTTGAAAATTCAGCTTCCTCATAAAACAAGGTTTTTCCAATGATTGGCTTAGGCAAATCAATAATAACTTTATGGGATTTAATATCGTTTTCATCAGGGATTGCTATTAAATCTGTAATACTGTATTTTTTCAATGAATGAATAAGATCTGTAACATTATTATTGCGGTATTCTTCGGCTAATATTTTTTCTTCAGGGCTAAGATTGCTACGTGATAGTATCCTTTCAAATGTTTCATTCGGCATTGTTGAGATTGGTAAGGTGTATCTTAAGTGTATTTCACGACCGGATTTTTTGANAGGAGTTTGTGTGAAAGCTCGAAAATCATCTGGATTCCTTAAAGAAAAAACATTAACAAGGGGATGGCTATTTTTTAAAAGCTCATTAAATTGTCGGCGGTGATAATCAACACGGCTTTTTTCGGTGTAAAACTCATATCCGGCTGAATCCTGCGTTCCGTAAACAAAGGAAGAATTAATGCTGCACTTTTCCGACAGAATAAATTTGGTTTGGCAAAAGTTGCCGTTTTGCTTGTTATTCAAATAATAGGGCTTTATTAGGCCTGTCATGTAAAGGGGAATCCATTTTTGAATAGCTTCAAACATTTCACTAAGAGAACGATGTATATTGTGTATGATATATATTTGATTTCTTCTATATAAAACCTTTGACATTAATGAAGCCCAAAGATTTGCAAATTCAGAATCTTCTGTCAACCAGTCTATTGGCTGATCTGAGTATAGGTAAAGTGTACCCGGCTCATCTTGGGCAGCGGCTATGGTCAAAAATTGTATTACAGCCTTTCTAAGCCCTTCAATTCCATAAAAAATTCCGGATTCCGGTTGACTGGGCGGTATAATAGGGAATGACTCTATAAAATTTGCTGGCACCTCAAATATGGGTTCATAAGAATTCAGTTGATCTAAGAAACTGCTCGTAATAATGGTTTCATCGGTTTCCGGCTCTGATTGCATCCATTCGAGCAGCTTTTTTTTCAGTTCGGTCGTCTTTTTAGGTACAGGATTACCTATAAGCGGAGACAAAACTTCCTTTAAATCAGCATATGAATATGATTTAGCTTTTTTTACCAACCATTGGCAGAATTGTTCGGGAAACCAACTGCTCACGGTAGGAACCCGCATACCGGTACGGAACCTGCTTACCAGAGAGGCATCGATATGCATGACCTGTGCCAGCTTAATATTCGATATATCAAAAGCCTCCATTAAAGTATTTAGTTTTTCTGAAAAGGCTTTAAGTTTTCGGTTGGATTTCGTTTTAGGTATTTCACTCTTACTGATTCTTTCTTTTTTTAAATCAGGGGTTTCAAGCCAGCGAAGTAATTGGTCAGTTATTAAATCTATATCATTTACATCATTAATTTTACATAAAAAGCACAGTTGATCTAAAGTTCCATGTTCCTGGGCTGCTTTTAAAAGACCTTTACATAAACAATATATTTGTCGGCTTTCTTTGGAAGGAATACGTTTTCCGGTACGGAACCTGCTAATGAGTGAAGCGTCAAAATTACCTACACGAGCCACTTCAACATTCGAAAACCCCATGTTTTCGAAAATGTAATTAAGCTTTGATTTAAATATCATAGAATTTCCCCCTATATTAATTTTAACTGATACTTCAATGGGATACAATGACAGTTTTTTATTTTGTCATTGAATCCTAATTGTCATTTGCTGAACATAATACATTATCGCTTTATAATTGAATATATGATTACAACCCCAAAAGCTATAGAATAGCTTTTTGATGAAAGTTCTATGAATAGAACTTTCATTGCATCCGCCAGGATGTGCTTGTAATCATAGTCTTGCACCAGGTTGCAGCGTAATGCTGCAACTTCATGCAAGACGGCAAAGCCAACTTGCATGAAAAAGTCATGAAATGACTTTCTAGGGAGCAATCAATATATAGCAACATTTACGGGGGGGAAGGTGAGTAGAATTGGCAAAAAAGTTAATTGGATATGGTGACTTTTTTTGCTCAAATTGCGGGGATCGAATAGAAAAAGGAAAAAAGAAATGCCCTGCATGCGGAGTCTGGTATTCCGAAAAGAAAAGATATGGGACCTCTTCTGCTTTGGGTGCCGGTGGTATCGGTTGGTCAGATAGAATAAAAGATCCGAGATATAAAAAATACGATCGTAATTACCGTAGATATAGCTACATCTGGGTAGGCGCACTATCAATTATTATACCGACAATTATGCTGGCTACCGGCGATATAAGCCTGGATAAAGAAGGTATAACTGTTATAGCGGTCATTATAGGGGTGCTGTGGCTGTTTTGCCTTGCATTCCTGTATCGCGGCCGAAACAAGCCCGACTGGGATGGCCAAGTAGTGGATAAAAGAATAGATAACAAGACAAGAAGAGTAAAATCAGGAGACGATTACATAAAAGAAAACTATGTCGAATATATAGTTGTTTTCAGACTTACTGACGGAAGTATAAAAGAAGTTTCTTATAAGGATAGCCAAACAAGGTTTGATTATTTCCGAATAGGTGATTATGTACATTTTCATGGAAAAAAACACCTTTCTGCAATTGAAAAGTATGATAAATCTCAGGATGAGATTTTGTTCTGTATCAAATGTCATCAACTAAATGATGCACGCAATAATTTTTGCTCAAGATGCGGATGTCCCTTATTGAAAGGGAAACCGCAGAAGTAAGCAATTAAAAAGCAATATGATAGGAGGAAACAATATGGTTTTGTATATTATCATTGCAGCTGTTTTACTGATTCTGATTATATTCGCAATTTCCTATAACGGGTTTGTGAAATTGAGAAATCAATCAGACGAAGCGTTTTCAACTATGGATATTTATCTTAAAAAACGCTATGATATGATTCCTAATCTAGTTGAGGTTGTAAAGCAATATGCTGCCCATGAACGGGAAACATTAGAAAGAGTAATTCAAGCCCGCAACATGGCTATGGGTGCAAGAACATTTGAGGAACGTACTCAGGGTGAGAATCTTCTTTCAGGAACACTGAAATCACTGTTTGCGATATCGGAGAACTATCCGCAGCTTAAAGCCGACGGTAATTTTCTAAATCTTCAAAATCAAATTGTTGCACTTGAAAATGACATATCCCAATCCCGAAAGTATTATAACGGTGTTATTAAAGTAATGAACAATAAAATTGAAATGTTTCCGTCGAATTTATTGGCAGCAATATTTGGTTTTAAGAGATATCCATACTTCATGGCAGATGATTATGAACGCAGGAACGTACAGGTAAGATTCTGACGGAGGAATGATATGAAGCTGATACGATGTTTTTTGCTCATATTTATGGCTCTTTTTATATTCGTAAATATGTCAAATTCGGGAATGGCTCTGGAGGCTTTCGAAATTACCGCTTTTGATATTGTTATGGATGTACAGAGTGATAATAGTTACGAAATAAAAGAAACCATCAACATAGAATTCTTAGAGCAAAGGCATGGCATAATACGCTCAATTCCACTGAAGACCTATCGTGGTGCACCGGCTGGAATAACAGATGTAAAGGTATCCGGGCATAAATATTCAACCGTTAAAGAATCGGGATACCTTAACATAAAAATAGGGGATGAAAAGGTAAACGCCGATAAAGAAGAAAAATATATCATATCATATACCTATGCCATTGGTGACGATGGATTACGCGATATGGACGAATTGTATTTCAACCTTATCGGAACAGATTGGGATTGCCCCATTTCAAACATTACCTTTACAATTAAGATGCCAAGCCGATTTGATGATGATAAACTGAATTTTACATACGGCAAGAAAGGCAGTACTGAAAATGATGCAGTAAGCTACATTATTGAAGGAAGAACCATAACGGGCAAGCTTAACGGTTCTCTGGGCCGTAATGAAGCCTTGACAATTGCCCTTCCGTTACCACAAGGCTATTTTGAAGATGCAAAGCCCATAAATGACGGGTTCATCTACAGGTTTGGCTGGATGCTCTCTGTTTTAGCGGGTATAGTTGGTATACTTATTTGGATATCAATGGGCAAAAAGAAGGAGAGCTTTCCTACCGTTGAATTCTATCCTCCCCAGGGAACTACCAGTGCAGATGTGGGCTTTCTCATCGACGGCCGTGTAGATCCTTTCGATATCACATCTCTTATCATATACTGGGCCGACAAAGGCTATCTTTCCATAGGCGAGTATAATACAAAAAAGTTATTTGGCACAAAAAAGAGCTTTTTACTCACAAAGCTGCGGGAAATGGACGATGAAGCAAAGCCCTATGAAAGAAAAATGTTTTCTGAAATGTTTTTATACGGCAATGGTACCCAGGTTTATACAGAAGAGCTTTCCAACCGGTTTTACAGGACTACAGATGAAATTAAATATTATATAAAGGACGACTTTGAAGGTGACCCGGAGACTAGAATATTTGATAAGAAGAACAGATTATGCCAGTGGCTTCTATGGTTCATGATGGTATTAACTGTGTTTCCTCTACTTGTAGTTTGTGTTGATAGAGTTCTCAATGCAGACAGTACGGTTCAATCACTTATAATAAGCCTCATATTTTCGGTACTAATTACTGCGTCATTATATGCGATAATCTATAATATTAAGAATTGGAAAGGCATTCCAAAGAAGGTGAGACTTAAACAAGTCTTTATAGCTTTTATGTTTACTCTGTTTTCCATTGGAATTAGCCTATATTTGGCTATTGAAAGCGGAATTTTTGTTTATATGATTATTGCAATTGCCTGCGCAATAATATTGGCAGTTTTATCATGCCGCTGTAAAAGACGAACCTCCATCGGAACATGGTATGAGGAGAGGTTAGTTGGCTTCAGGGAATTCTTAAAGGCTACCGAGCTGGACCGCATTAAACTTCTTGTTAATGATAATCCTCAGTATTTTTACAATGTTCTGCCCTTTGCAATGGTCCTGGGAGTAACCGACAAATGGGCTAAGAACTTTGATAATATAATGGTTTCACCCCCAAAATGGTACTTTACCGCAACCCCCGGTATATTTAGTGCCTCAGCCTTTGCTCAAGATCTGGAGCAAAGTATGAGGGGCATATCTTCGGCCATTTCTTCCAGACCGTCTTCGTCAAGCGGAGGAAGTTCCGATGGAGGTAGCGCCGGCGGTGGCTCAGGCGGTGGTGGCGGAAGCAGCTGGTAAACTCAATTTAATGATATTTAAAAAGGGACTGTCTAAAAATAGTATTTTTGCCATACTGTTCAGATCTTCTTGCTGTCCTCGTCGCAGGAAGTTGTTAATGCTCAAGTTTGCTCTCGCGAGGTCGCTGGCAATCACGCCGTCCAGGCGTGTGCCGGCTAAAATCTGCTTCCGGCAGATTTTACCTCACTCGAGCTGCACTGTTCGCATTACAACATTCAACTGCTCCTGCGGAGGCATTTCAGCTCTGAACAGCATGTCATAGATTTGACTTTTGAGACAGCCGCTTTTTGTATCCCGCAATTCTTTATGTTCGATAATACTAAACTTTGTCTTGATTACTCCTGCGGAAAGACAGTGTATTCGCCTTCTTCTGTTATTGTTATACCATCCTCTGTCAGGCTAATTAAAAATCTACCCTTAATGGAAAGCTCCCCATCCTCTTGAACAACACTTCCGCTTAAGAGAATTTGGGCTTCATTTGAATTACCGTACCCATCGGCTTTTTCGGTATATTCTACATTGAAGGATCCATTATCGAGCTTTTTTATAATAAGGGGGCTGAACTCATGCATTTCTCTATCGTAATCTTGGCTGCCCAATAACATTCCTTCCATAAGATCAACATCCAGTTCCCAGTTCCCGTCCTCTTCAAACTCAATTACCATGGGAACTGGTGAAGCCATAACCTCAGCAATAAACGCCTTCATGTCAAAATCGGGGGGAAGATCCTCTTCGGGGATGTTTTCAAAACCTTCCATACGTGTAAAGAGAATAGTTCCCTCCCAATACCCGGCTATATCCGATAGCTGTGCATCGGTTTTTACGTTTTTGAACAATTGTTTGGAGGGTTTTTCTTCAGCCTTTTTGCTATCTTTATCTTCATTGTTTTCTTTATCGATTGAAACTGAACTTGATTTCTTATCCTTTGGATTATCATCATTACCACCGGAAGAGTCTTTCAGACGTAATGCTGTTATTATTCCGCCAACAATAATGGCTAAAACGACCAGTCCAATGATGCCCCATAAGAGCATCCCACGGCTCCCTGTTCTTTTTTGAATATTCCCCGTATTCATTTCCTGTGAAAACTGGGTAAACTGATTACTACCTCCGGGGCGGGGCTGGGGTGCGCCCGGGGATGCAAAATTTTGGGATTGTGATGCTCCCGGGTGATAGGGGGGAAAGCCTCCATTCTGTTGGGGCATGTTATATCCCTGTGAAGCAGTATTAGGGCCTGCATAATATCCTTGCTGAACGGGTGGAATATTTTGCTCCGGTTGAGCAAGCTGGTTATTGTACTGTGGTCCGGTCTGCCCCGGCGGTATCGGAGGTGTATATTGCTGGGGTTGCGGGGGTATAGGGGATGCGCCGGTATCAGAGCTTTGCTGCCCGACGTTTTCATTCGAATTTACTGTACTTTTTCCGCAAGCTGTGCAGAACCTATCACCTGAATCTAGTTGGGCACCGCAGTAAATACAAAATTTCATATTTGTTCCTCCTTGTTTAGTTCTTCTTAGTGGCTGAAATAGTATATGAATAAGAAGCTGTTTGGTCTGCGAAGGTGCTTTCTCCCTGGCAGGTTACCACACCTTTATTCTTCTTGAAATATAGGTCAAAGCCTCCACCGAGTATTCCTTCCGTTGGAGTAAGGTGCAAAACTCCGTCATCCCAGGTTCCTCTATAGTAAACAGTGCCTCCGAATTGCGAGTTCTCTGTATAGAATCCTATTTCAGCTGTATCTTCACCCGTCTTTGTGATGGTCATGGTCCCGTTGTGAGTTCCTTCAACTCCTTCAAATGATTTCCTGTACTGCTCTATTAAGTCTTCCGAACCTTCAACGTCCTCCATTTGGGAAATAAGCTCATCGAGATATGGAGTTTTGAAGTTGGACACAGTCTGGGCCATATCCCATTGGCCGATAACATCTTCGAATCTAAGCTCATCGCCAAGCTTTGCTACTTTTCCATCAGGACCGTATACAGTGGTTCCGTCGGCCAAATCTATCCTTTCTACTATGTAAGCAGTGTATTCGTCCGCTCCTTCCTCAGAGATCTTGCTTTTATCCTTAGGCTTGATGTCTTTTAAGGGTATTTCCACCGGATACAGAGATACCTCTTCTTTGTGGCGATATTCTGCGCCGCCCGGGCCGGTAATGATAATATCATATCCCGAAAGAATATCTTTGGGATCCGGTATGCTCCAGTCAGGAGGGGTAATGACTAAATAATCTTCATCAATTTCAATAGTAGGCTCTTCAGGCTGGCGAAGAAGATAGACCTGATATGTAGCATCTTTCTCATCAGCATCACGGGAAATCTCTTCGGTCTGTGCCTGTATTTCCATTAGAGTAATACTGCCGGAAGTACTTGCAGGAAGCACAACGATCTCTTGATTCGGATAAATTGTCGTGGTGTTTGAGCCGTCCACAAAATTGCGGGATATATAATAATTAGCCCAAGGGAGTTTACCCTTTACTGCCAATTTGTATTCAACGGGTTTTTCGTCAACACCTTTACTGTCAATTTTAAAATCCTGCATCCTAACCGATAATGGCTGCCAGCTCATTTTTATTTCTGCCATCGGGTTATCAGCATTCAGCTTAATATCTTCAATTTTGGGTGAAGTGAATTGCATTCTGGAATATATATCATTGTAGTACTTTTTACAAAATGCAATAAAATCCTTGCTGTATGGCTGTGCGGAAGAAGATTCACTTATACTTACATTAGCCGTTTGCTGGCGCAGCACTGAATTAAATATCTCTTCACCCCCGGGCGTTCTGCTGAATCGTGTTAATATATCGGGGATAAAATCGTTCAGTTTATCTGAATAATATCGGTCACGCAAAAAGTCGATCCAATGGGAAGCTTGATAGCCATGAATTCTGAGATATTCCTTATTATCCTTGTTATTGCTCCACAAGAAAGGATTTAATAAAGATCTTGCGTATAAATTTTCAAAATAGTAGCGATCTGTCAATGTAGTAGTATGATCTGAATTTATTACCTTCCCACCGGCCTCACTGGAAAAGTAATCAAAGGCTTCCTTTTCCAACGATACAGCCAATGCTTCCCAGAACATTGTATATTCGTCGGAATCAAAGGTTACCTTCGTACTCTCAACTACATGAAACAATTCATGAGTTACTGTAAGGATAAGGCTCGAAGTTTCCACAGTTCCTTGTTCTGTCGCGGAACGGGGCATTTTTTCATGTCCGGCATTAATATGGATGAAGGGATAATATGTATACAGGTTCATACTGATTCCCAAGGATTCTTTTCCATGACCCTCGGGCCATTTGTCCAATACAACCACATCAACATCGTATCCCGGTGTGTTAAAGCTTCTGAAACCAAAAAGATATTTATCAGCTATCTCCAGCGCATTTGCAGTCTGAACCACCTCAGCAGGCCAGTGGTTCTTTTTGCTGAAATCCACATCCTTCATTTTACGGGCAATTTCGGCATATTCCGGGTCACTGTATAGGGCTTTTAATTTGTCGTCCAGGTATCCCTTCATCTCGTAACCGCTTTTAAATTTTCTGGTAGCATCAAGAGCAGCAGAATTGAGAGATCCATCGGGGTTAAGGTTATATTTTTTCATAATGGGGGTTATTTCTTCGTAGTATTGTTTCATTTCAGCCGATAATAATGTCTCAGGCCAGTATACATCATATGAAGCATAGTTACCCTTATAGACAATATGATGAAAGTTTATACCCTTATCCCCATAAAGTTTATCCAGACCTTCATGGCCGCGTTCAATAAGATGCATTACTGTGGTCCCGGCTGCCAGGCCAATTATCACCGCACAGATAATTGAGTTTTGCCTGGTTTGACAAGATAATACTGAACCGTTTACATTGGAAGGAAGAAATGAAACAGAACCATCATCTCCGATTCTGAGAGCATAGGTGAATTCCCAGAACACCTCGTCTATACCAAGTTTCGAAAGATCCATATCTACATTGATCAATTCCGGCATCCGTTCATCAGAACCAATTCCGCCATCGATCTTATATCCGCCCAGTACGAACCAGTCAGCATTGACATACTTTTCGGTAATATCCATTATTTTATCTTCGTTTATTTTTTCGGCTGTAAATTCCCGGTCCTTATCAAGAGCATTTTCAGGAGCAGAGATGGTTATGCCGTCAGCAGGTGTGACCTTAAAGGCCTTTGTTCCTGAAACAGGCATTGGGGCAGGATTGGTGCCGGGGTCGGATGAAAGATAATCAGCCATCCATTCCTCAGACAATACTGAGATATCTTCATTACTTTCAGGACTGGTTTCTGAGCCGTTGGTTCCTTTATTGTTTTTACCATTATCTTTTTCGGCTCCGATAATTTTATCGTTATCTATCCACTGCCATATATATCCCGGCTTCCAAAGTCCGACAATAAGGGCAATTATCAGTACAACTGCAACCCCGGAATAGATAAGAGATCTTTTTGATTTTGAAACAGGGCGGGCTGTATTGATCTGCTGTTTTTGAATCNCGGCAGCAGTCGGCATTGGCCGCCCGCAGGACATGCAATAAAATGTATCGGGATAGTTAAAAGCACCGCAGCTGGGGCAAGCTATCGACTGCGTTTGCATAGATGGAACTGTTTGTGGAACGGGCCTGCCGCAATTTGTGCAATTGATGCTGCCTTCAGGAACATTCCCTCCGCATCCGGGGCATGAAAACCCGGGAGTTGATTTAATGATTTGTTTGTTTGCAGTTCCGCATTTGCCGCAAAATTCACTACCCGGTTTCAGTTTATTATTACAGTTTATACATCTAGCCATGCTAACCTCCTCATTTAGAGAAAATGAATTCTTATGTTGTTCTGAGCGCTCCTTGTCATTCTGAGCGGAGTCGAAGAATCTTTTTTGTTAACACGCAAGATGCTTCGCCTCCGCTAACTCACCACTCAGGATAACGGTGTGGGCACTCTGAAGAAGTAAAGAATATGTAAAATAATACTGCTTAACTTAATTATAAAAGCATTAACAATGTGTTTGGGATTTATGACATAAGAAATCATTGACAAATTAATAAAAGTGTCATTGCCAATTATAATTGAGATAACAAATAAGGTATGATAATCTGATTAAAGGA